>Ga0079224_100007489_pt1 | contig 14668 bp, 10 predicted proteins | sample Stecom2015_FD_80414 | JGI IMG/M metagenome (GOLD analysis project Ga0079224, IMG submission 80414) | Agricultural soil microbial communities from Utah to study Nitrogen management - Steer compost 2015 | ecosystem: Environmental > Terrestrial > Soil > Agricultural land | place: USA: Utah...
CCGCTGCTCTCGCAGCGCATCATCGCCGACTGCATCGCCGCGCTGGACGCCCACGCCGCCGTGGACGTGGCCATCCCCTCCGCGGACACCATCATCGAGGTCGACTCCGAGGACCTCATCACCGACGTGCCCAAGCGGTCCCGGCTGCGCCGCGGCCAGACCCCGCAGGCGTTCCGGCTGGCCACCATCCGCGAGGCCTACGAGCGCGCCTGGCGGGACCCCGGCTTCGAGGCCACCGACGACTGCACCGTCGTGCTGCGCTACCTGCCCGGCACCCCGATCCACGTGGTCGAGGGCGACGGGCACAACATGAAGGTCACCGAGCCGGTGGACATCTTCATCGCGGACAAGCTCTTCCAGCTCGCCGCGGCCGCCGCCCCCGCACTCACCGGCGCCGACCGCACCGAGCGGCTGACCGGGACCACCATGGTGGTGTTCGGCGGCAGCCACGGCATCGGCGCCGGCGTGGCCGGCTTCGCCGAGCGGCACGGCGCCCGGGTGTTCCGCTACTCGCGCAGCGCCACCCGGACCGACGTCGCCGACCCCGAGCAGGTCGCTGCGGCGCTGGCCCAGGCGCACGCCGCGACCGGACGGATCGACCACGTGGTCAACACCGCCGGCGTACTGGAGATCGGCCGGCTGGACGCCACCGACCCGGCCGCCATCGAGCGGAACCTGCGGGTCAACTACCTGGCTCCGGTCGGCATCGCCCGCGCCGCCTTCCCCTACCTGGCGCAGACCAAGGGGCAGCTGCTGCTGTACACCTCCAGCTCCTACACCCGCGGCCGCGCCGAGTACAGCCTGTACTCCTCGGCCAAGGCGGCCACCGTCAACCTCACCCAGGCGCTGGCCGACGAGTGGGCCGCCGACGGGGTGCGGATCAACTGCATCAACCCGGAGCGCACCGCCACCCCGATGCGCACCCGGGCGTGCGGCGACGAGCCGGCCGGCACCCTGCTCAGCGCGGAGAAGGTCGCCCGCACCTCGGTCGACGTGCTGCTGTCCGCGCTGACCGGGCAGGTCGTCGACGTCCGCCGGGAGGACCCGACCGACCCCGCCGCGATCGCCGCGGCCGCCGCGGAGGAGGAGATCCGATGAGCGCCCCGCACGACGACTCCGAGCCGGTGCTGCTGCCGTTCCTCGCCTACGGGTTCGGCTACTTCCTGCTGCTGATCGGCGCGCTGCTGGCGTCACCGGCGCCCTTCGCGCTGGGCCTGGTGCTGTGCTACGGCACCGAGGTGCTGCTCATGGTGCGCGCCGAGCGGGCCGCCAAGGTCCTCTCCCAGCTGCGGTTCGGCATCACCTCCCGGGCGCTGCTGCGCCAGCTGCTGGTGCTCGGCCTGCTCGCGGACGGCGCGCTGGCCGGCGGCACCGGGTTCTGGTGGGTGCTGATCTGCTTCGCGCTCCTGTTCGGCCTGCAGTTCTGCTACGGCTACCTGGCCCGCCGGCTCCGCTCGATGCGCCGGCTGCCCGTGGTCACCCGCAACATCGATCTGGGCCCGCTGCGCGTCACCGACGCGCCGCCCCGGGTGCTGGTGCACGACGTGATGGCCCGGCTGCTCCTGCTGGACCTGCCGCTGCTGGCCGGCGCGGTGCTCTACACGGCCACCGGCGCGGCGGCCGCGGTGGCCGTCGGCGGCGCGCTGTCGCTGGCCGCCACCCTGGTGCCGTCCGCGCTGCTCCTGCGCCACCTGCTGCGGGACCGCACCATCGCCTCCCCCGCGGAGGCCATGGAGCACGTCCAGCGCTGGCTGGACTCCTACCGGCCCGAGGTGGTGCTCTACTTCTCCGGCTCCGCGGACTCCGCCTACCAGGTGAACATGTGGCTGGAGGCGGTGCGGGCGCTGCCCCGCCGCTCGGTGGTGGTGCCGCGCGAGCGGGCGGTCGCCGCCCAGCTCGCCGCCACCCCGCTGCCGGTGCTGTGCGTGCCGGTCTCCACCGACATCATGGCGCTGGACTTCGGCCCGGCCCGGGTGGCGCTGTACCCGGCCAACACCGGCAAGAACATCCACATGCTGCGCAACCCGCAGATGCGGCACGTGTTCATCGGCCACGGCGACAGCGACAAGATCGCCAGCGTCAACCCGTTCAGCAAGGTCTACGACGAGGTGTGGACCGCCGGGCGGGCCGGCCGGGACCGCTACGCGCTGGCCGCGGTCGGCGTGCGCGACGAGACCATCGTCGAGGTCGGCCGGCCCCAGCTGTCCCCGGTGCGCCCGGACACCGCGCCGCGCTCCCGCCCCACCGTGCTCTACGCGCCGACCTGGGAGGGCTGGACCGACGAGCCCGGCAACACCTCGCTGATCGAGGCCGGGCCGGCGATCGTCCGGGCGCTGCTCGCCGCCGAGCCCGGGGTGCGGGTGATCTACAAGCCGCACCCGTTCACCGGGATCCGCTCCGCGGCGGCCCGGGCCGCGCACCGGCGGATCACCGAGCTGCTCGCCGCCGCCGGCTCCGGCACCGGGGCCCGGCCGGCCTCGCCGCGCCTGGCCGGGCTGGAGGCCCGGCTGAACGCGTTCGACACCCTGGACGAGTCGGTGGACGAGGCGCAGCGCTCCCGGGACGCCGGCCGGCCCGGCGCCTCCGACGCCGACGAGATCGCCGGGCTCACCGCGGAGTGGCACCGGCTGTTCTGGGAGTCCAAGGCCGACGGCGAGCACCTGGTGGTGCAGGGCCCGCGGCCGTCGCTGTACTCCTGCTTCAACGAGGCCGACCTGCTGATCAGCGACATCTCCAGCGTGGTCGCCGACTTCGTGTCCAGCGGCAAGCCGTACGCCATCGCCAACTGCGAGGGCGTCACCGACGAGGAGTTCCGCGCCGAGCACCCCACCTCCGGGGCGGCGTTCCTGCTCGCCCCGGACGCCGGGGGGCTGGACGAGGCGCTGGACGCGGCCCGCGCGCCGGGCACCGACCGGTTCGCCGACGCCCGGCTGCGGCTGCGCGAGTACCTGCTCGGCCCGGACCTGCCGCCGTCCCAGGAGCGGTTCGCCGCGGCCGTGGACGACCTCTACGAGCGCACCGCCCGGCTGCGCCCGCTGGACGACCCGGCCGGGCTGCACGAGCGCGCGGCCTGAGGCCGCGCCGCGGGGCCGGCCGGGAGGGGTCTCCCCTCCTCGCCCGCCCGGTCCCGCCCCCTCCCCCGATCCCCCTCCTCCCCCGCGCCGGTGCCGGCACCGGCGCGGGGAGGGAGCCCTGATCCTTCCCCGGCCCGCGGGCCGGGGCGCCCTGTTGGAGGCCCGGTGACCGGAACACCGTTCGAGATCCCCGACGAGCTGCGGCGGCGGATGCGCTACCTCCCCGAGGCCGACCCGGCCGAGCGGGAGGCGTTCATCGCCGAGGCCCGCAGGTTCACCGCCGAGCACGGCACCGCCGCGCTCGCCGCCGGGCTGGGCCCGGTCACCCGGCTGAAGTGGTACCTGGCCGGCGCCGGGCGGACCGACGAGCTGCTCGCGCTGATCCGGCACGACCGGGAGTTCCCCTCCGCCTACCGGATCAAGGGGCTGCGCCGGCCGCGGCCGGACATCCCCGGCGTCGGCCTCTCCTCGGTGCCCGAGGAGATCGCGGTGCTGCGCAAGGACGAGATCCCGCTGCGCGCCAAGGCCACCTCGATCGACTGGGTCGACGGCGCGCTGCGCATCCGCGGCTACGCGTTCCTGCGCAACGTCGCGGTGCCCGAGCGGCCTCGGCTGCCGCGGTTCGCCTGGCTGAGCCGGCCGGGCGAGCGGCGCCGGATCCGGCTGCCGGTGCGCACCCGCACCGAGCCGCAGGCCACCCTGGACTCCCGGCAGCCGCTGCACTGCTTCGACGGCGCCGGCATCGAGATCACCGTCGACCCGGCCCGGCTGCGCGGGGACGGCGGCTTCCGGACCGGGACCTGGACGCTGACCCTGGGCGTGCCCGGCCCGCACCTCGTCCGCCGGGGCGGCATCGCCCCCGGCCAGGTCGGCCGGGAGGGCCACCCGTTCACCCGCGACCTGGGCGACGGCCACCAGCTGGTCTGCGAGCCGGCCAAGGGGCGGCTGCGGATCACCGTGCGGCGCAACGCCGCCCGGGTGGACGCCGCGGCGTTCGGCGGCGGCGCGCTCCGCCTGGAGCTGTCCGCCCGCAAGGAGCCGAAGCTGCTGCGGGTGGTGCGCGAGGGCGGCGGGGAACCGGACCGGGAGTACCCGCTGGCCGCCGCCGGCGCCGGCGAGGTCGGGCTCACCCGGTGGACCGCCGAGCTGCCGCTGGACGGGCTGCGCGCCCCCGGCGCGGACGCGGCCACCCGGCACCTGCGCCCGGTCGTGGTGTTCGCCGACGGCACCGAGGAGCGCCCGGCCGCCGGGCCGTCCCTGGTCCCGGCCGAGCAGGCGCTGGGCGCCGGCCGCGAGCTGGCGGTGGTGGCCACCGGCACCGGCCTGGCCAACCTGGCCGAGCGGACCGCCGGCCCGGTCGTCGACTCCGTCGAGTGGAGCGGCGGCGACCTGGTGCTGTCCGGCTCCTACTCCGACCACGAGCGGCCGATGGGCCTGGTGCTCCGGCACGGCGAGCGGTTCGAGGAGGTCCGGCTGCCGTTCGAGGCGCCCGGCGGGCGGTTCGCCGTGCGGGTCGCCCCGGAGCGGATCGACTGCTTCGGCGACGAGGTTCCGCTCCGCAAGGGCCGCTGGTACCTGCGGCTGCGCCCGGCGGGCGAGCGGGGCGCCGAGCGCGACGTGCCGCTGCGCATCCGCACCGACCTGCTGGCGGAGCTCCCCAAGCCGCTGCCCGGGGTGCGGCGCGCGTTCCGGCTCGACCGCCGCTTCCACGACCTGCTCTTCATCGCCTCGGAGAAGCCGCTGCCGATCGACGCGCAGGGCCCGTACCGGCAGCGGCTGCTGCGCGAGGAGTTCACCGCGGCGGCCAAGCGCGAACCGCTGCGCGAGGCGGTGCTCTACAACAACTTCGGCGGCCGGCAGTACTCCGACTCCCCGCGCGCGGTCCACGAGGAGCTGGTCCGGCGCGGCGTCGAGGTGGAGCACCTGTGGACCGTCGCCGACCAGCAGGCGGTGCCGCCGGAGGGGGTGCGGCCGGTGGAGTGGAAGAGCCGCGAGTGGTACGAGGCGCTGGCCCGCAGCCGGTACATCGTCACCAACACCAACGGCGGTTTCGGCGAGTGGTTCGCCAAGCGCGAGGGGCAGGTGGTGGTGCAGACCTGGCACGGCACCCCGCTCAAGCGGATCGGCGCCGACCTGCGCGGCACGGTGAAGGCCAACGACGCCTACATCGCGAGCCTGCCGCACCAGTCCCGGCAGTGGGACGTCTTCGTCTCCCCGAACACCTTCGCCACCCCGGTGCTGAAGAACGCCTTCGCCTACGAGGGCGACATGCTGGAGTGCGGCTACCCGCGCAACGACCTGTTCCACGCCCCGGAGGAGGAGCGCCGGGCGCGCGCCGAGCGCACCCGCAGGCTGATCGGGGTGCCCGAGGGCAAGCGGGTGGTGCTCTACGCGCCGACGCTCCGCGACGACCAGCGGCACAGCGGCAAGCGCTTCAAGCTGGACCTCCGGGTCGACCTGGAGGCGGCCGAGAAGGAGCTGGGCGGGGACCACGTGCTGCTGATCCGCAAGCACGGCCGGGTGGTGGACAGCATCCCGGGCGCCGGCGAGGGCTTCGTCTTCGACGTCTCCGCCTACCCCGACATCGCCGACCTGTTCCTGATCACCGACGTGCTGATCACGGACTACTCGTCGTCGTTCTTCGACTTCGCGCACTCCGGGCGGCCGATGCTGTTCTTCACCTACGACCTGGAGCACTACCGGGACACCCTGCGCGGCTTCTACTTCGACTTCGCCGAGCGCGCCCCCGGCCCGCTGATCAAGACCTCCGAGGAACTGGTCCGCTCGATCCGGGACATCGACGCGATCACCGAGGAGTACCGGGAGCGCTACGCCGCCTTCGTCCGCGACTTCTGCGACCCCTCGCACGGCCGCGCCGCCGCCGACGTGGTCGACCGGATGCTGGAACTCGGCGGGAAGTGACCCCGGGGGCGGCGCCCCCGCCCCGGTCCCGGTGCACCCGGCGCCGGCCGTCCCGGCTCGGCCGCTCCGGGGCCGCAAGCCCGGTGTCCTCCACGGAGGCGCCCCGTCGACGGCCCGGCCGGCCGCCGCCCCCGTTCCGGGACGGGGCCGGGCGCGGCGCCGCCCCGGGCGGTGGGCGCCGGGGCGGCGCCCGGTGCCCGGGGCGGTACCGGCTGGGCGCTAGGCGCCCTTCCAGTTCGGCTTGCGCTTCTCCGCGAAGGCCGCGGCGCCCTCCATGGCGTCGTGGCTGACGAAGACCGGGCCGGTGATGGCGTCCTGCCTGGTCCACATCTCCTCGGTGGACCAGTCCTCGGACTCGTTGATCACCTGCTTGGAGACGGCCACCGCGAGCGGGGCGTTCTCCGCGATGCGCGCGGCGAGCCGCTTGGCGCCGTCCAGCGCGCCGCCGCTCGGCTCCACCGAGTTGACCAGGCCCAGTTCGGCCAGGCGCGGCGCGTCCACGAAGTCGCCGGTGAGGGCGAACTCCATGGCGATGTTGCGCGGGATGCGGTGCTGCAGCCGGAGCAGCCCGCCGCCCGCGGCGACCAGGCCCCGCTTGGCCTCGGGGATGCCGAACTTCGCGTCCTCGGCGGCGACCACCAGGTCGCAGGCGAGCACCGTCTCGAACCCGCCGGCCAGGGCGTAGCCCTCCACCGCGGCGATCAGCGGCTTGCGCGGCGGGCGCTGGGCGAACCCGGCGAAGCCGCGCCCCTCCACCACCGGCACCTCGCCCTTCATGAACGCCTTGAGGTCCATGCCGGAGCAGAAGGTGCCGCCCGCGCCGGTGATGATGCCGACCGTGAGGTCGTCCCGGGAGTCCAGGTCGTCCAGGGCGTCGGCGATGCCCTGGGCGACGGCGGCGTTCACCGCGTTCTTCGCCCGGGGCCGGTTGATGGTGATCACGGCGACCCCGTCGGCCGCCTCGTAGAGCACCGCCTCCTCGGCGGGTGCTCCGGTCGTGTCCGCCATGTGTCCCCCTCGCTACTTGGGCGGCATGCGCAGGCCGCCGTCGATCCGGACGACCTCGCCGTTGATGTAGCTGATCTCCAGCAGGGAGCGGACCAGGCGGCCGAACTCGTCGGCGGTGCCCAGCCGCTTGGGGAACGGAACCGGCGCGGCCAGCCGCTCCTTGAACGCCTCGGACTCCGGGCCCTGCCCGTAGATCGGGGTGTCCAGGATGCCCGGGGCGACGGTGTTCACCGTGACGCCGATGGCGGCCAGGTCGCGCGCGGCCGGCAGGGTCATGCCGATCACGCCGCCCTTGGAGGACGAGTAGGCGATCTGCCCGATCTGCCCCTCGATCCCGGCCAGCGAGGCGGTGTTGACGATGGCGCCGCGCTCGCCGTCCTCGTTGACCGGCTCGGTCTCGGCCATCGCCGCGGCCGACAGCCGCAGCAGGTTGAACGTGCCGATCAGGTTGACGTCGATGACCTTCTTGTAGCTGGCCAGGTCGTGCGGGACGCCGTCCCGGTTGACCGTCCGGGTGGCCCAGCCGATGCCGGCGCAGGACACCGCCGCGCGCAGCGGCTTGCCGGTGGCCACCGCGGCGTCCACCGCGGCCTGCACCTGGGCCTCGTCGGAGACGTCGGTGGCGGCGAAGACGCCGCCCACCTCCTTGGCCACGGCCTCGCCGCGCTCGGCGTTGAGGTCCGCGACGACCACGGTCGCCCCGGCGTCGGCCAGCTGCCGGACGGTCGCTTCTCCAAGCCCGCTCGCGCCGCCGGAGACGATGGCGGCAACTCCATTCAGATCCATGTGCGGAACCTTACAGACCCCGCCCCGCGCCGACTAGAACCAGGTTCGGTTTTTCGCGTCCGCCGACGTCAGCGCCGCCCACGCGCCCGTTCCCGGGCCTCCACCGCGGCGATCAGCCGGCTCTCGGCGTCGGCGCCGGGGGCGGTCCGCGGCATCCGGGCCATGAACACCGCGCCCAGCAGCCACCAGGCGCCGACCATGCTCCACTCCCACGGCCAGGAGAGCGCGGCGGGCATGCCGGGCAGGTAGAGCGAGAGCAGGCCGAGGCTGAGCAGCAGCGCGGTCCAGCCGATGAACGGTCCGGCCGGGGCGCGGAACGGGCGCTCCATGCCCGGCTCGCGCCGGCGCAGCACCAGGAAGCAGAGGGTCACCACGGTGTAGGCGATGACGATGTTCATCCCGCCCGCGTTGACCAGCCAGCCCAGCATCGGCTCGCCGAACAGCGGGGAGAGCAGCGACAGGGCGCCGATGAACAGCACCGCGTTGGACGGCGTCCGGTACTTCGGGTGCACCTTGGCGAACCAGCGCGGGATCATCCGCGACTCCGCCATCGCGAAGAGCAGCCGGCTGCCCCCGATCAGGAAGGCGTTCCAGCTGGTCAGCAGGCCGGCGATGCCACCGAGGACGAGCACGTTGCCCATCGCCCTGCTGTTCCACATGGCGGCCATCGCGTCGGCCGAGGCGAGCTCGGCGCCGGCCAGCCCTTCGGCGTTCAGCCCGGCGCCGGCGGTGAGCATGATCAGCACGTACCAGCCGGCGGCGCAGGCCACCGAGACCACCAGCAGCACGCCGACCTGGCGGTAGGGGATCTTCACCTCGCTGGCCGACTGCGGGATCACATCGAACCCGACGAACAGGAAGGGCACCGCGACCAGCACCACGAAGACACCGGAGACACCGCCGGTGAACATCGGCTCCATGTTCTGCACCGAGCCGCCCACGAACGCGCCGAGGAGCATCACCGCGCCGGCGGCGAGCAGGAACAGCACCGCGATGGTCTGGAAGACGCTGGCCGGCCTGATGCCCACGTAGTTCAGCCAGGTGATGACGGCGGCGGTGGCCACGCCGAGCGCGACCAGGCTGGCCTGCACGTCGTACCCGGCGACCGTCCACAGGTGGCCGGCGCCCATGTCCGGGAAGAGGTAGAGCATGGTCTGCGGCACCGCGACGGCCTCGAACGCCACCACCGAGACGTAGCCGAGCACCATCGCCCAGGAGGCGACGAACGCGCCGTGCGCGCCCAGCGCCCGCAGCGCGTAGTGGTGCTCGCCGCCGGCGTGCGGCATCGCCGAGACCAGCTCGGCGTAGGTGAACCCGACGAACGCGATGATCACGCCGCCGATCACGAACGCGAGGGCCGCCCCCACGCTCCCCGCCGCGTTGATGAAGTCGCCGGTCAGCACGATCCAGCCGAAGCCGATCATCGCGCCGAACGCCAGCGCCAGGACGTCGGCGCGCCCCAGCACCTTCAGGAAGTCGCCGGCACCGCCGGCCGAACCGCTCTTGTTCGCCACTTCGGACATGGCCGCGGGTCCCATCCGTCCAATCGACAGGGTCAGGGGCCCATCAACGCAGCTTCAAGCCCTGTTCGACAAGCCTTCATTTAGGAGTGATCCACGTCACCATTATCCACTGCGTACAAACCCGGCCCGGGGAGCGGCCGCGGACGCCCCGGCACCGATCCGGCCGGGCGCGGCAGGTGCTACCGCTCCTCCTGGGCCTGCTTGACCAGATCGACCGCCTGCTTCAGGGTCAGCCCGGGCAGGGCCTGGCGGACCGCCTTGACCGCGTGCACCTCCTTCTCCCGGGGGTCGATGCCGGCGTCGGCGAGGACCTGCCGGGTCCAGCGCAGCCGCGGGTCCTCGGCCCCGGCCGCCTCCTCCAGGATGGCCAGGGCCCGGCGCAGGCCGGGCCGCTCCTCCGGGTCGGCGTCGTTCAGCGCCTCGCGCAGCGCCTCCAGGGCGGGGTCGATGTCGCGCAGCACGATCAGGTCGGCTCGCTGCGGCCTGCCGAACATCTCGAACATCTCGGGGCTCCTCTTCCACTGCTCTCTAAGCGGTCGCGCGGACGAACACGCCCGGTTCCGGTGCCGGGGCGGGAACGCGCGAGCGGGGCCGCGCTCCGCGCTGGCGGACGACCGGCTCCGGGCCGCCCGCCACCGTAGACCCTCCGCTCCGCCCCGCGCACCCGCGGTCCCGCGCAGGTCGGCCCCGGTTTCCGGCGGTGGCGCGCGGCACCGGGAAAACCCTTTGCGCTCCGCTTCCGGCCCGGCGTAGTCTTCGATCCGTGCGCAAGTGACCATCGAGACCACGCACCGGGACGCGCGGCGGCTCGCCCTTCATGAGGCTGGAGCCAGGCCCCTCCCGGTGCGTCCCTTCCGCCAGATCCCGAACTCCGGCGCGGTCTCGATGCAGCGGTCCGGCGCACTCCGCGTGCGTCCGGCGGCCCGACATCGCCGTCCCGGACCACTGGCACTCGCGGCCCGCCCCGACTCGCCTCGGAGGTGGACGCCCTTGTCCCATACCCCCGCCACCCGCACCGCCGACGCTCCGTCCGGTGCGGGCCCCGCACCGCTGCTGCACGCTCGCGACCTCGCCAAGTCCTACGAGGGGCGGCCGGTGCTCGACGGGGTGTCCCTCGACGTCGCCCCCGGGCAGCGGCTCGGCCTGGTCGGCGAGAACGGCACCGGCAAGTCGACGCTGCTCGGCCTGCTCGCCGGCGCCCTGGACCCGGACGCGGGCACGGTCGCGCGGCCGGGCGACACCGGATTCCTGCACCAGGAGCCGCCCTATCCGGAGGAGACCGGGCTGGGCGCGATCGTGGAGGACGCGCTGGCGCCGAGCCGCGCCGTGGAGCGCGAGCTCACCGTGCAGGCCGAGGCGATGAACGCCGCCCCGGACGCGGCCGGCCCGGCCCGCGCCTACGCCGCGGCGCTGGAGCTGGCCGAGGCGCTGGACGTATGGCAGGCCGACCAGCGCGCCGAGCAGGTCCTGGCCGGGCTGGGCCTGGGCGGGATCGACCGGGACCGCCCGGTCCGGGCGATGTCCGGCGGGCAGCGCAGCCGGCTCGGGCTGGCCGCGCTGCTCATCCGCCGCCCGCGCGCCCTGCTGCTGGACGAGCCCACCAACCACCTGGACGACGACGCGGTGCTCTTCCTGGAGGAGTACCTGTCGGCGCTGCCCGGGGCGGTGGTGCTGGCAAGCCACGACCGGGCCTTCCTGGACGCGGTCTGCACCGGCCTGCTCGACCTGGACCCGGCGGCCGACGGGCCGGTGCACTACGGCGGCGCCTACACCTACTACCTGGAGGAGAAGCGCAAGGAGCGGGCCCGCTGGGAGCAGCGGTTCCACGAGGAGCAGGACGAACTGCGCGAACTGCGCGAGGCGGTGCGCACCACGGCCCGCCAGGTCGCCCCCGGGCGGCCGATGGGCAACACCTCGAAGATGCACTACGACTTCAAGGGCGCCCGGGTGCAGAAGCAGGTCTCCCGCAGGGTGCGCAACGCCCGGCGGCGCCTGGACGAGCTGGAGCGGAACCAGGTCCGCAAGCCGCCGCCGGTGCTGGCCTTCACCGGCGCGCTGACCGGCGCGGCGGCCGACGCCGGGACGGTGCTGACCGCGCGCGCCCTGGAGGTGCCCGGCCGGCTCCGGCTGGACCGCCTGGACCTGCCGGTCGACGGCCGGCTGCTGGTCACCGGGCCGAACGGCGCGGGCAAGTCGACCCTGCTGTCGGTGCTGGCGGGCCGGCTGGACCCGGGACCCGGCGGCGAGGTGCACCGGCTCGGCGGCGCCCGGGTCGCCCTGCTCGAACAGGACGTGCTCTTCCCGCGGCCGGAGCGCTCACCGCGCGAGGTCTACGCGGCGGCGCTCCCGGCCGGCGCGGACGCCCCGCCCCTGCGCGAGCTGGGCCTGCTCGCCCCGCGCGACCTGGACCGCCCGGTCGGGACGCTCAGTGTCGGGCAGCGCCGCCGCCTGGCCCTGGCCCTGCTGGTGGCCACCGGCCCGCAGGTCCTGCTGCTGGACGAGCCGACCAACCACATCTCCCTGGCCCTGGCCGAGGAGCTGGAGGAGGCCTTGCGGAGCGCCCCGGGCGCGGTCGTCGTCGCCAGCCACGACCGCTGGCTCCGCTCCAACTGGCAGGGCGCCCGACTGCACCTGGTGGACGGCCGGGCGGCCTGAGCGGCCGGTGCCTCCCCGTCCGGGTTCCCCGGGGAGGCGCCGGTCCCGCGCCGAGGGCCCAAGCCCACCGGGCGGAACCCGGGCGGACTTGGGTCCCGTTTGGGTCTTCTTGGGCTGTTCAGCGGGCGGTAGCGTCCCTGTCACGAGAACCGAACGCCGGAAGGATCACGGGGGACCTCGGTACGGTGCCCCTGTCCACCCGGGCACGGCGCCTCCACCCCGCTCACGCCGGCAACGACGCCGGCGCCTTCGCGCCGCTCCCCCCCCGGTCGGCCGCGGAGGCTCTGCTTCCGCACCGCGCCGGAAAGGTCTTCGGTGTGCCCGAGGTATGCGGGCGAGGCCGCTCCCGGCCGGATGAAGCAGGTAGGGAGTGGGAAGCATGCGCTGGCCGGCGAGACTCGCCTTCGTGGCGGTCCTGGTGGCCGTGGTCGTCTACGGTTCGAAGTGGCTGGGCATCGAGCTCCCCTTCTCCCAGAAGGACGGCCTGGACGAGGCGCGGGCCGGCGAGCTCGCCGAGGAGCACCTGGCGGACGCGGTGGCCGCCCTGCCCGGAGCGGTGGAGATGGAACCGGGCGAGGCGGAGTCGGCGATCGGCTCCCCCTGCGCCAGCAACGACCTGGTCGCGGTGGCCAAGAGGTACTCCCTGGAGTCGCTCCCCTCCGAAGAGAGCGAGCAGGCGGTCGAGGCCCTGGTCGACCACTGGAGCATCAACGGCTACACCGTCCAGGAGGACCTCCGCCCGGACGAGCTCTTCGTGTCCGTGCGCGACCGGAACGACGAGTTCCAGCTCTCCGTGCACGGCGGTTCCGAGAAGGACGACGAACTCTCCATCAGCGCCTCCTCCCCGTGCATCGACGAGGAGCAGGCGGAGAGCGGCTGGCGGATACCGGAACCGGAGTGGCCCTTCCCGATGTGACCCCGCCCGGCCTGGAGCGGCCACCGCGCGGGAACCGCCCGGCGGTGGCCGCGGACTGCGCGGCCCCTCGCCCTTGGAGCCGAGGGCGGAGGCACCGGCCGGATCTCAGTCCCGGAACAGCTCCTCAGCGGTGGAGACGGCCAGCGCCCGCTCGTACCAGCGCTCGATCTCCTCCTGATCGCGGCATTCCTTGATCCGGCGACGATCCTCCGCCGACAGCACGATGCCCCTCAGCTCCAGAACCCGGAAAAGCCCCTTCCGGAGGCCTTCCTCCACGAACCGGTCTGTGTACTCGCTCCGATAGCGCACAGGACTCATGGTCACGGTCTCCTCCAGCTCGTCGCGGACCTTCCCGTCCAGGAGGGTCAGCGTGTACTCAGTGTATTTCGCGGCTTCGTGGGGGTCGATCCTTTCCAAGCCCTGCACCAGGGCCTTCAGTGCGCCGGGGGGCGTCCGGGTGGGCCGCGAACGCGAGCACCGCCAGTTCGGGAGAGCGGGCGACGTCCTCGGCCGAGGTCACCGCAGGAAGCCGGTCCGGGCCGAGGACCTGGGGCTTGAGGCGGAACCCCGGCCCCAGGTCGAACCAGCGGTCGTAGCGGTCGGCGTCGCCCTGGTCCGGGCAGAGCACGAGGAGCGCGACCGGGCAGCGCGACCGGTCCGCCGAGACGCCGCAGTACTCCGCCCAGCGGTAGACCTTCTCTTCGACGAACCCGGTCTGGACCTCCACCACGATCAGCATCTCGGTCTTCTCGTGCTTTTCGATCCGCGCGATCAGGGCGGTGTCGAGCAGGCCGACGACCGCGTCGGCTCTCCGCTCGACCGGGACGACCTCGCCGAGGTCCGCACATTGCAGGACCGCCTGGTCGAATTCGGGCAGCTCGACGCCGAGGCACTCGGACAGCAGCTGCGGAGCGAAGGCAGGGCGGTCTTTGAAGAGCTGCACCCTGGTCTCATGGCCATGGGAAACGGACACGGAGCGAAACTACTACCCGGCCCGCTTTCGCACCGGAGAACGCGTTTTCCGGCCCGGATTCTCCTGTTCGCGGGATGAATCCGGATTCGTCGCCTCCGGCGTCCGCGGTCAGGCCGCCTCCTCCGCCCTGCGCGGTTCGACCGGGACGGCGACCCTGGTCAGCAGGCGTTCCGGATCGGCCTCGCCGGGGGCGGCCAGGTAGGTCTCCCGGGCCCGGCCGTGCGGTTGCAGGTTCTGGTCGTGGATCCAGGTGAACAGCGCGTGGTAGGCGAGCGGCAGGTGGGCGTAGGGCCCCTCGTGCACGGTCGCCGCGACGTCGGTGGCGGACAGCACCACGGGTTCGGTGCCGTCGGGCGCCTCGCCCTCCTCGGTCTCCGCCGCGACGGCGATCCGCATGCCCTCGGCGAGGTCCAGCGGGAAGAGCCCGACCAGCGGCGGGAGCCACGGCGTGCCGGCCGCCTCGACGGCGCCGAGCAGCCGGCGCACCCCCTCCTCCGCGCGCGGGCCCAGGTCGCCGGGGCCGCTCTCCAGGTGCACGGCGGCCAGCCGGCGCTCCGGCTCGTGCTCCCGCCCTACCTCGTACCCGGGCAGCCCGCCCTGGGAGAGCCGGGTGAGGATGCCGATCCGCCCGGTGTCCTGGCCGGCCCGCTCGCCCAGCCGCTCCCGCTCGGCCTGGAGCACCACGGTGCGGGTCCGCTCGTCGCCGCGGAGCACGTCGGCGACGACGGCCAGCGGCACGCCGGCGTCGATCAGCAGCGCCGCGGTCAGCACGTCCGGCGCCTGCGACCGCGCGTAGTACCGGTACCCCGAG
>Ga0079224_100007491_pt1 | contig 14666 bp, 13 predicted proteins | sample Stecom2015_FD_80414 | JGI IMG/M metagenome (GOLD analysis project Ga0079224, IMG submission 80414) | Agricultural soil microbial communities from Utah to study Nitrogen management - Steer compost 2015 | ecosystem: Environmental > Terrestrial > Soil > Agricultural land | place: USA: Utah...
GCAGGGGTGGCCTGGCCGGCCTGGATCTGGAGCTTGATGATGCTCGCGATCTTCTTCTTGGGAGCCATTGCTCTTCCTTACTGTGGTGTGGTCCGGGCGGAGCTCATCACGCGCTCCTCCCACGGCAGGTCCCATCCCGCGTGAAGCATGGGGACGGGCCCAGGGTGCGACGCTACCTGCACGTCGCAGCGACGTCGACCGGGATCGAGAGTGATCCTGGTCGTACTCCCGCGGCCGGGGCCGCCTGCCGCGGGGAGCGTGAGGGATCGGTCAGATCTTCGCGACCTGGTCGAAAGCGAGCTCGACCGGGGTCTCGCGACCGAAGATGGAGACCAGCACCTGCAGCTTCTGCGCCTCGGAGTAGATCTCCGAGATGGTGGCGGGCATGGTCTCGAAGGGGCCGTCCATGACGGTGACGGACTCGCCGACCTGGAAGTCCGGGACCTTCTGCGAGGCGGCGGGCTTCGAGGAGGAGCCGCTCGCGGAGCGCTTCTTCTCGGGCAGGCCGACGGACGGCTCGAGCAGCGAGTAGATCTCGTCGAAGGTGAGCGGGGTCGGGTCGGTCGCGTTGCCGACGAAGCCGGTGACACCGGGGGTGTCCCGCACGACGCGCCACGACTCGGTGGTCAGATCCATGCGGACCAGCACATATCCGGGCACGCGGACGCGGCGGACGATCTTCTTCTGGCCGTTCTTGACCTCGGTCGCGTCCTCCATCGGGACCTGGACCTCGAAGATGAACTCCTCCATGTCCATGGTCTCGGTGCGCGTGGCGAGCTGCGTCTTCACGCGGTTCTCGTGACCGGAGTAGGAGTGGACGACGTACCAGTCGCCGGGGGCCGCACGCAGGTGACGCTTGAGCTTCACCAGCGGGTCCTCCTCGGCGGGCTCCTCCGCCGCAGCGGGCGCCTCGCCGGGGGTCTCATCCTCGGAAGCGTCCTCGGAGACGGGCGCGTCGACATCCTCGTCGGCGGCGTCGTCCTCGTCGGCGGCAGTCTCGTCGGCGGAATCTGCGAGGGCGGCGGCCTCGGCCGCGGCGTCTTCATCGACCTCCGCGGGAGCGCCGGCCTCGGGCGAGGCGGAGAAGGAGAGGGAGTCGTCGAGGTCGTCGTAGGACTCGTCGGGGGTGGTGGTCTGATCGCTCATCGGCGGGAACCTGCCTTCCTGGCGGCGTGGGACTGGTCGGTCACGGTGCGGGGGACGTCGCGGGCCGGGCCGCCTCTCAGGCCCCCTGGGCCGTGAAGGCGATCCTCGCGAGCCAGCTGAACGCGGCATCGAGCCCGAAGATCAGCAGGATCATGAAGACGACGAACAGGAGGACCGTGATCGTGTAGAGCACCAGCTCGCGACGGGTCGGCACGACGACCTTGCGGAGCTCCGCGATGACCTGTCGGATGAACAGCCCGATGGCCAGGATCGGGTTCTTGGACCCGCTGCCCTGCGCGTCGGCACCGGTGGCCGGCGACGGGGCGTTCTGGCTGGAGTTCACGCTGGGCTGTCCCATCTCGTCGAGGTCATCCGCGTCCGACCGGATGACCCCGGCCGGATCGGCAGGGCAGACAGGGCTCGAACCTGCAACCTGCGGTTTTGGAGACCGCTGCGCTACCAATTGCGCCACTGCCCTTCATGAGGACCGAGCCTCATGCGGCCGTCCTCGTAAACCCTCGGAAGGGATCGGCGATTCTGACCAGCGACCAGCATACAAGCCCCGGGGACTGCGCGCGAATCGACAGGGCGCGGATCACGACGCAGCTCACATCCAGAGCCCTCCTCCGACCTGTCCCCCGCGTCCGGGCGCCGCGACACCGCAGGGCGGGACGTCCTGGCGATGCGCGGCGTGCTCTGCGACGATGGACGGGTGACCACCGATGACGCAGCCCTTGCCACTTCCCGCCCCGACCAGCGCTCCCGCATCTCGCAGCGGGTGGTCGCGATCGAGCCCTCGGCCACCCTCGCCGTCGATGCGACGGCCAAGGCGCTGAAGGCCGCCGGTCGCCCCGTGATCGGCTTCGGTGCGGGTGAGCCGGACTTCCCCACCCCGCAGCACATCGTCGAGGCGGCGATCGAGGCGGCGAAGGATCCCAAGAACCACCGCTACTCCGCGACGCCGGGCCTGCCCGAGCTGCGCGAGGCGCTCGCGGCGTCAGTCTCCGCGACCACCGCTTCACAGATCGAGCCGGCGCAGGTGCTCGTCACCAACGGCGGCAAGCAGGCCGTCTTCCAGGCCTTCGCCACCGTGCTGGATCCGGGTGACGAGGTGCTGCTGCCCGCTCCGTACTGGACCACCTACCCCGAGGCGATCCGTCAGACCGGGGCGCGGGAGGTGCCGGTGCTCGCCGGCGTCGAGCAGGACTACATCCCCACCGTCGCGCAGCTCGAGGCGGCCCGCACCGAGCGCACCCGCGCGCTGCTGCTGTGCTCCCCTTCGAACCCGACCGGTGCAGTCCTCACGCCCGAGCAGGTCGAGGAGATCGGCCGCTGGGCGCTCGAGCACGGGCTGTGGGTGATCACCGATGAGATCTACCAGTCCCTCACCTACGACGACACCCCCTTCACCTCGGTGCTGCGTGCGGTGCCGGAGCTCGCGGACACCACGATCCTGCTGGGCGGGGTCGCGAAGTCCTTCGCGATGACCGGCTGGCGCGTGGGCTGGATGGTGGGCCCGGTCGACGTCATCAAGGCGGCGACGAACCTGCAGTCCCACCTCACCTCGCACGTGAACAACATCGCTCAGCGCGCGGCGGTCGAGGCGCTCACCGGCCCCAACGAGCCGGTCGAGGCGATGCGGGTGGCCTTCGACCGCCGGCGGACGCTGATCGTCGAGAAGCTCTCCCAGATCGAGGGATTCACGGTCCCGACCCCGAAGGGCGCGTTCTACGCCTTCCCGGACGTGTCCGGGGTGCTGGGCCGGGAGATCCGCGGGAGGACGGTCACCACCTCCGCGGAGCTCGCCACCGTCGTCCTCGAGGAGGCGGAGGTCGCCGCGGTGCCAGGTGAGGCCTTCGGCGCCCCGGGTCACCTGCGCTTCTCCTACGCGCTCGCGGACGAGGACATCGTCGAGGGCATCGACCGGGTCATCGCGCTGCTGAACGCCTGAGCAGCCTCCCGAGCCCCTGCCTGAGCCCGTCCTGAGCCCGTCTGAGCCGCTGCACGTGAGCCCCTCGCCCGTCGGCCGCGATCTCGCGGCCCTGCCCAAGGCGCATCTGCACCTGCACTTCACCGGGTCGATGCGCCCCTCGACGCTGCAGGATCTCGCGCGAGAGCGGGGCAGGCGCCTGCCCCGCTCGCTCACGGACGATGTCGCTCTCCAGGTCGAGCCGACGAGGCGCGGCTGGTTCCGCTTCCAGCGCCAGTACGACACCGCCCGCGCGGTCGTGGATTCAGAATCTGCGATGCGGAGGATCCTGCACGAAGCGGTGCTCGACGACCTCGCGGAGGGCTCGGGCCGGCTCGAGCTGCAGGTGGATCCCACGAGCTACGCCCCCTTCGTGGGCGGGCTGACCCCGGCGCTCGAGATCGTGGTGGACCAGGCCGCGCTCTCCGAGCAGGAGACGGGGGTGAGCGTGGGCATCGTCGTGGCCGCCTCCCGCACCCGTCACCCGCTGGATGCGCGCACGCTCGCGCGCCTCGCGGTGCGCAGCGGTGGACGGGTGATCGGCTTCGGGCTCTCGAACGACGAGCGGGCCGGCAGCACGGCGGAGTTCGCGCCCGCCTTCCGCATCGCGCGGGAGGCAGGGCTGCTCGCTGTCCCGCACGGCGGGGAGCTGCTGGGCCCTGCGCATGTGACCGAGGTGGTCGAGGCGCTGCATCCGCACCGGCTCGGGCACGGGGTGCGCGCCGCGGAGGACCCTGCCGTGCTCGAGCGGGTGGTCGCGGCGGGGATCGGGCTCGAGGTGTGCCCGGCCTCGAATGCTTCGCTCGGTGTGGTGCAGGAGCCGGAGGATGTGCCGCTGCGGCAGCTTGTGGACGCCGGGGCGCAGATCGCGCTGGGCGCCGATGATCCGCTGCTGTTCGGCTCGCGCCTGCTGGACCAGTACGAGACGGCGCGGTCGATCGGCTTCGACGATGCGGGGCTGGCCGAGCTCGCCGCCTCCTCGATCCGGCTCTCCGCCGCGCCGGAGGACGTGCGCGAGCGCCTGCTGGACGGGGTCGCGGCCTGGCTCGCCGCTCCCCCTCCTGTTCCCGGTGCAGCACCAGACTGAGCCCCGATACGAAGACGGCACCACCATGCACTGAGCCCCGCGGCCGACAGGGTCGTCGGCGGCGGGGCTCAGCAGCAGGGTGCGGGGCCGACGGGGATCAGCCCGCCGGCCAAGGGCTCAGCGGTCCTGTCCAGCGCCCTCGGAGGGCAGGGCGAGGAAGAACTCCGGGGCGGTGAAGCCGTGCTCGGCGAAGGCAGTCGCGATCGCGTCGGCCACGGCCTGTGCCTGGTCCGCCTCGACGAGCGCGATGGTGGAGCCGCCGAAGCCGCCGCCGGTCATGCGGGCGCCGTGCGCACCGGCGGCGCGGGCCGCGTCCACGGCGACGTCGAGCTGCGCGACGGTGACCTCGTAGTCGTCGCGCAGCGAGTCGTGGGAGGCGTTCAGCAGCGCGCCGAGCTCGGTGACGTGCTCGCGCACCGTCCCGTCGGCGAGCAGCGCGTCGAAGCGGGCCACGCGGTCGATCTCGGTGATGACGTGGCGGGCACGACGGCGCACCACCTCGTCCTCGATCGCGGCGAGGTGCTCCTCGAGGCGGGCCGGATCGGCGTCGCGCAGGGTCGGAAGGTCCAGCGCCTCGGCGGCGCGCTCGCTGTCCGCGCGGCGGGCGGTGTACTCGCCGTCCACGTGGGAGTGCTCGGCGCGGGTGTCGGTGATCAGCAGCGCGAGGCCCTGCGAGGCGAGGTCCCACGGCACGGGACGGGTGGAGAAGTCGCGGCAGTCGAGGTACAGGGCGTGGCCCTCATGGGAGAGGACCGAGGCGGACTGGTCCAGGCCCCCGGTGGAGGCGCCGGCGAAGTCGGTCTCGGCGGTGATCGCGGCCCGGACCCGCTCGAGCGGGGTGGTGCCGAGGGTCAGCAGAGCCTCGATCGCCTCGGCGGCCGCGCACTCGAGCGCGGCGGAGCTGGACAGGCCCGCGCCCAGCGGCACCTGCCCGTCGATCATGATGTCCATTCCGCGGGTGGAGCCGCCACTGATGCGCTTGCCGAGCGCCCACAGCACGCCGGCGACGTAGGCGGGCCAGCCCGTGACGGCCTCAGGGGTCAGCTCGCGCGCGTCGATGTCCAGGATCGTCTCGTCCTGGGCGGAGCGCAGGCGGAGACGGTCGGTGGGGGTGCGTGCCGCGGCCGCGAAGCAGCGGTGCGAGATCGCCATCGGGAGGCACAGGCCGTCCTGATAGTCGACGTGCTCCCCGATGATGTTGACGCGGCCGGGGGCGGACCACACGCCGTCGGGCTGGTACCCGTAGGCCTCCTCGAACAGCGCGGCCGCCCGGTCTGCGGCCTCGCTGCGGTCCGGCGCCGCGGAGAGCACGGCGACGGTCGCGTCGGCGGCGGACTGGTCGGCGGCGGGCGCGGCCGGGGAGGCGGAGACGGGGGCAGTCATGAGTGTCCTTCCGGAGGGTGCGGGCCGGGGCGCGCGGACGCGCGGCGGCCCGGTGAGGCCTCCGCGAGTCTAACCATCACTGCGACGAGAACGCTCGGAGTGGTTGACCGGTGAGCACTCTTCCCCGTGTCAGGGGCGCACGGCGAGGCAGGAGACCGACGGGGCCGGGATCGGGATCCCCACCGTCTCGAGCCGCTCCCCGCGCAGGCGCAGCAGGTCGATCCGGTCGCCCTCCTGGGCTGCGACCAGCACGAGCTCGCCGAGCTGGGCGAAGTGGCGCGGGTGCGCACCCACCTGAGTCTCGGCGATCAGCTGGGGCCGCATCTCGGAGAGGGAGAGCAGGGAGAGGGTGTCGGGACCGCGGTTGGCGACCAGCAGCGCGGACTCGTCGGCCGTGAGCTCGATGTGGGAGAGCGCGTTCGTCCCCTCGTGCCCGCTCGCGGGGATCATCGAGCGGACGCTCCAGCGGCGGGTGGAGCCCTGCATCGCCGGGGGCAGGGTGCGGGTGCGCTGCTCCTGGGTGCGCACGGCGGTGGCGACCATGCCGGAGAGCTCGCAGGAGATGTGCAGCTGCTCGGACTCGTGATCGGCGACGAGATGGCGGGGGCCGCTCCCCCGGGACAGGCCGATCTCGCCGGCGAGGTCGATGCTGCCGCTGATGCCCTGCTTGTAGAGCATCACCCGGTCCAGGCCCAGATCGGGGACGGCGAGCAGGCCGGTGCCGGGCAGGGGCACGACCTGGTGGGCGTGCGGGTCCGCGTCGTCGGCGATCTCGCGGTGGTGGTCGTGGTCGATCTGTTCGAGCGGCACGCCCTCCTCGTCCAGCCGCACCGTGACGACGGAGCCGCTGCCATACTGGGCGATCAGCAGCGTGGAGGGGTCGGTGCCGAAGCTGAGGTGGCAGCCACCGGCGCCCTCGACAGCGAGGTCTGCGACGAGCTCGGCGCTGGAGCCGTCGGGCGCGACGCGGAGGGTCGCCACGCGGGTGGGATCCGTCTCGAGCACGGCGTGCAGAAGGGTGCCCTCGCGGTTCCACAGCACGAAGGAGGGGTCCGGCAGGTCCACGCTCCACAGGCGACGGACGGCGGGGTCCTCGCCCGCGAGCGCCCGCTCGCCGTCCAGGGCGAGCAGTTCCACGCCCGGTCCGCGGCCGCTGCCGCTGCGGGAGTAGCCGCCCAGGGCGATCAGGGAGGTGGTGGTCATGGGGTCTCCTCGTGGTCGCCGCGCCGGTGCGTCCCGTCCTCGAGGTCCGAGGGAGGCTCGAGGTCCGCGAGCTCGGCGAGCTCACCGGTATCGAACATCGAGGAGGACAGCGCCGTCATCTCACCGGTCATCGTAGACGGCTCGATGACCGGTGCGCCGCGCCGATCGCGCATCCGTCGGCCGCCCAGCGAGAGCCGGCGGCGGCGCAGAGTGGTGAAGGGGGCGGAGATCGCGGGGGTGTAGGCGATGTCGCCGCGGCGCAGGTAGGGCATGATCCGCGAGGCGAGCAGCTGGCCGAACACGACCCCGGCCGCGATCGCGATCGCGATCTCGCCCGCGCCGAGCAGCTCGGCGACCCCGGCGCCGAGGTCCTCCCCGAGGCCCAGCAGGCCCCGGTAGATGAGGCTGCCAGGCACCAGCGGGATGATCCCGGCCATGACGAAGGTGAGAGAGGGGGCGCGCAGCCGGTCCGCGAGGAAGGTCGCGATGAGGCCCACGGCCAGCGCCGTGATCGAGACGGCGAAAGCCCGTTCCAGGTGCAGCAGCCCCGTGAGCAGATGCGTGAGCGACCCGGAGCCGGCGGCGATGAGGGAGGCGGTCAGCAGCAGCCGGGCGGGGGTCTGGGTGCCGACCCCGTAGCCGAGCCCCATCCCGAGCCCGGAGACGAGGACAACGAGCACAGAGGTCAGCGAGATCGGCATGCTCGCGCTGACGGAGATGTTCGCACCGACGGTGCTCGCGAAGAGGATCCCGCCGCGCACCCCGACCACGAGGCCCACGGTGAGCATGAGCGTCTCGAGGATGCGTCCCGCGGCGGTGACGTACCAGCCGGTGACCGCGTCCTGCACGGCGCTGATCGAGGAGAGCCCGGCGAGCTGCACGATGATGCAGGAGACGACCACGACCGACGGGTTCGCGGTGTCGTCGATGAACGCGACGAGGACCGCGCCGAGCACGGCGATGAAGCCGCCGAGCACCTGGCTGTAGAACGGCGGGATCGACCAGCGGGCCAGCAGCTCGCCCATCGCGATGAGCAGGCCCGCGGCGAGGGTCGCGACGAGCACGACGAGGCTGCCGGCGCCGAAGTAGAGCGCGGCCGCCCCGCCCATGACCGCGAAGCCGGCGACGACCAGCGGGATCCTGTACAGCGGCTGGCGCTGCGGGACGGCGGCGGCGCGATGCCGGGCCTCCTCGAGCCCGATCTCGCCGGAGAGGTACTGGTGGGAGATGTCCTCGAAGGCCTCGAGGCGCGCGAAGTCCTGCACGCGGTAGCTCGCGGAGCGGACACGGGTGAAGGGGGTCGCGGACTCGTCGGCCAGGTACGAGATCGTCACCTCGTTGAAGGTGACCTGGACGGAGACGTTGCGCAGACCGGAGGAGCTGGTCACGCGCAGCACGGTCGCGGTGACCTCCGAGGCGGCCGCGCCGTTGGTGAGCAGCCCCTCGCCGATCCGCATGGCGAGGTCGAAGACCGCATGAAGCCGGGTGGAGTCGGTGGGCACGGACCGATCGTGCCATACCCCGGGGCCGCGGCGGGACGCGGTCGCTCAGCGCGGCGGACCAGCGGCCCAGCTCAGGCGGCCGAGGCGCCGGAACTCAGAGGTTAGGGGAGGTGGAGAGCACAGCGAGCCCGATCGCGAGTACGGCCATGACGGCGACGTCCAGGCCGCGGGAGCGGACGGCGAGTGCACCGATGCTGCGCACCGGAAGCACCACGCGCAGCACGGCGAGCACGCCCAGCAGGGCGGCGGCGCCGCGGGCGGCGAGCGGGGCGGAGACCAGGACGCCGACGGCGACGATCACGGCGAGGGCGAGGAGCGCGAGGGTGAGCACGGCCTGGCGCCGCAGGGCGGCGCCGAGGGTGTGCGGGGAACGCTGCTCGGTCACGCGGACATCGTACGGGCAGGTCGGCGCCGGGGCTGGGAGCCGGGCGCGGGCCGACGGCAGGGCTGTGACCGAGCCGACGGGTCACCACCTGCGGGACCGAGGACGGAGCGGGAGCGGGCCGCCCGTTGCGCGGGAGCGGGACAGTCCGCTGTGCCGGACAGAAGCCGTCGGCCCCGGGCGCGCGGGCGCCTCAGCACGCTGCCCCGGGGATTACGCTGGCCGTGGCCGGCAGCGCCGCCGGCCTCACCCGATCTGGAGGATTCCTTCATGACCAGCCCCGGTTCGACGACCGGCCCCACCCGCCGAGAGCACGATCTGCTCGGGGATCGTGACGTCCCCGCCGACGCCTACTACGGCGTCCAGACCCTGCGAGCGCAGGAGAACTTCCACATCACCGGGGTGCAGCTGCAGCACTATCCCCGGATGATCGAGGCGCTCGCCCAGGTCAAGCGGGCCGCGGCCCGGGCCAATCACCGCCTGGGCGCACTGGACGACGAGCGCTTCGCCGCGATCGATCAGGCCTGCGAGGAGATCGTGGGCGGTGCATTGCACGAGAACTTCATCGTGGACATGATCCAGGGCGGTGCGGGTACGAGCACGAACATGAACGCCAACGAGGTGATCGCGAACCGTGCCCTGGAGATCATGGGGCATGGGAAGGGACAGTACGACCTGCTGCACCCGAACAACCACGTGAACCTCGGCCAGTCCACGAACGACGTCTACCCCACCGCGATACGGCTGACGATCATGCTGTCCTTCCCCGCGCTCGCGGAGGCGATGGACCATCTGATCACCACGCTGCGCGCAAAGGGCGAGGAGTTCTCCTCGGTCCTGAAGATGGGACGCACCCAGCTGCAGGATGCGGTCCCGATGACGGTGGGCCAGGAGTTCCATGCCTGGGCCACCACGATCGAGGAGGACGTGCAGCGCCTGACCCGCACAGCCACGCTGTTCCAGGAGATCAACCTGGGCGCCACCGCGATCGGCACCGGCATCACCGCCGACCCCCGCTACGCGAAGATGGCCACCGCCGACCTCGCCGAGCTCACCGGGATTCCCTTCGTGGTCGCGACCGACCTGGTCGAGGCGACCAGCGACACCGGCGCCTTCGTCACCTTCTCCGGGATCCTCAAGCGCATCGCGGTGAAGATCTCGAAGGTCTGCAACGACCTGCGCCTGCTGAGTTCGGGCCCGCGGGCAGGCCTGCACGAGATCAACCTGCCGGCCGTCCAGCCGGGAAGCTCGATCATGCCCGGCAAGGTGAACCCGGTGATCCCCGAAGTGGTCAATCAGGTCGCCTACGAGGTGATCGGCAACGACCTCTCGGTGACCTTCGCGGCGGAGGGCGGACAGCTGCAGCTGAACGTGTTCGAGCCGGTGATCGCGTTCAACATCCTGGAGTCCACGCGCATCATGACCCGGGCGATGAACACGCTCGCGGACAGGTGCATCACCGGCATCACCCTGAACGAGGACGTGCTCGCGGACGATCTGCACCGCTCGATCGGCATCGTCACCGCGCTCGTGCCGGTGATCGGCTACGCCGCCTCGACGGAGATCGCCGAGACCGCGCTCGCGACGGGCCGCTCTGTCTCCGAGCTCGTGCTCGAGAAGGGTCTGCTGGATGAGGAGCGGCTCGCCGGGCTCCTCTCCCCCGCCTCGATGACCGCGCCGCACCGCGCCACCTCGACCGGCACCATCCCGGTGATCGAGGACCTCGACGGGCCCGAGGGCCCCGACCATCCGGACTCGGGCGAGGTCGCGGTCCCGCCGACGGAGCGCCTGGATGTCTGAGCGCTTCGTGTGTGAGCGTCTGGACGTCTGAACCTCATCGGAGCACAGCACGAGCCGGTCACCTCGCGGTGACCGGCCCGTACGCTGTCCTGGCGCTTTCTCAGCTCAGGGAATGCTCATGCTCAGGCGGCGAGGCTCACTCGTCGGCCTCCTCCATCTTGCCGCGCATGACGAGCTTCGGATCCGGGGTGCCCACGACCTCGTGGTCCTTGTCCTCGTACTCGAACTGGGAGAGGAAGTAGCGCATCGCGTTCAGGCGGGCGCGCTTCTTGTCGTTGGAGCGGATGATCGTCCACGGCGCGTACTTCTTGTCCGTGCGGCGGAACATCTCCTCCTTCGCGGAGGTGTACGCCTCCCAGCGGTCCAGGGACTCCAGGTCCATCGGGGAGAGCTTCCAGCGGCGCACCGGGTCCAGCTGCCGGATCGCGAAGCGGGTGCGCTGCTCCTTCTGGGAGACGGAGAACCAGAACTTCGTGACGTGGATGCCGGAGTCCACGAGCATCCGCTCGAAGTGCGGCACCTGGTTCATGAAGGTCTCGTACTCCTCGGGCGTGGCGAAGCCCATCACCCGCTCCACACCGGCGCGGTTGTACCAGGAGCGGTCGAACAGGACCATCTCGCCGTCGGTGGGCAGGTGCTGGATGTAGCGCTGGAAGTACCACTGGCCGCGCTCGCGGTCCGAGGGCTTGTTCAGCGCGACCACGCGGGCGGTGCGGGGGTTCAGGTGCTCGGTGAAGCGCTTGATGGTGCCGCCCTTGCCGGCCGCGTCGCGCCCCTCGAAGATGATGATCGACTTCTGATCGTTGTCCTCGAGCCAGTACTGGTACTTCAGCAGCTCCACCTGCAGCTGGTACTTCTGCAGCTCGTACTCGTCCCGGTCCATGCGGGTCTCGTACGGGTACCCCTCCTGCCAGGTGTAGACGGGGTTGCCCTGGGGGTCGATGAGATCCGGGTCCGGCGTGTGACCGTCCTGGACCGAATACCCCTCCTCGCGCAGATGCTCGATGTACTCGCGCAGACTCTGGTTGTCGGGGATTCTCACGGCCACTCCTTCGACGAACGCCTTCTCGATGCCCCAACTCTAGGGGGCGTGCATGTCCGGACGATGAACGCCGGAGAATCCGGACACGTCGACGTGCCCGGGAGCGCCCGGCCCGCGAGTCGCGGGCCGGGCGGTGCGCTCAGTGCGCGAAGTGGCGCGTGCCGGTGAGGTAGAGGGTCACGCCCGCCTCAGCGCAGGCGGCGATGACCTCGTCGTCGCGGATCGAGCCGCCGGGCTGCACGATCGCGCGCACGCCGGCGTCCAGCAGGATCTGCACCCCGTCGGCGAAGGGGAAGAACGCGTCCGACGCCGCGACCGCGCCCCGGGCGCGCTCCGGCGCGTCCTCGCCCTCGGCGTGGGCGCCGAGGGTGTTCGCGCGGGAGACGGCGAGGCGGCAGGAGTCCAGGCGGTTGACCTGGCCCATCCCGATGCCGACGGCCGCACCATCGGTGGCGAGCAGGATCGCGTTGGACTTCACCGCGCGCACGGAGCGCCAGGCGAAGGCGAGGTCGGCGAGGGTCGCCTCGTCGGCCGCCTCGCCCGCGGCGAGGGTCCAGTTCTCCGGAGCGTCGCCGGGCGCGTCGATCACGTCGGTCTCCTGGACGAGCATGCCGCCCCAGATCTCGCGGGACTCGATGCGGCGCCCGTACTCGCCCTGCAGGCGCAGGATGCGCAGGTTCTTCTTCGTGCGCAGCAGCTCGAGCGCCTCGTCCTCGTAGTCGGGGGCGAGGATGACCTCGGTGAAGATCGGCTTGACCTGCTGGGCCATCGCGAGGGTGACCGTGCGGTTGGTGGCGATCACGCCGCCGTAGGCGGAGACGGGATCGGTGCCGTGGGCGCGGGAGTGGGCGTGGGCGATGTCCTCCCCCTCCGCCACGACGGCGACGCCGCAGGGGTTGTTGTGCTTGACCACGGCGACGGCGGGCTGCGGGTGGTCGTGCGCGGCGCGCACGGCGGCGTCGGCGTCGACGTAGTTGTTGTAGCTCATCTCCTTGCCGCCGAGCTGCTCGGCGCCGGCGAGGCCGGGAACGTCGTCATCCAGGACGGCCAGGCGGGCCCTCTGGTGCGGGTTCTCGCCGTAGCGCAGAGTGCGGAAGCCGGCCGCCTCCGCCTCCTCGTCGCTCATGTCGAGCACGAAGGCGTCGGGGTCGCCGGCGAGATCGGACGGGGCCTCGCCGTCCTCGAGCTCGGCCTGCTCGAGCTGGACCAGCATCCAGTCGCTGATCGCCTCGTCGTACTCGGCGGTGCGGGTGAAAGCGATGGTCGCGAGCTCCTGGCGCTCGGCGAGGGTGAAGCCGCCGGCGCCCACGGCCTCAGCGGCGGTGGCGTAGTCCTCCGGCTCGACGACCACGGCGACAGAGGCGAAGTTCTTCGCGGCGCCGCGCACCATGGAGGGGCCGCCGATGTCGATCTTCTCGATGATCTCCGCGAAGGTGCCGCCCGCGGCGACGGTCTCGGAGAAGGGGTAGAGGTTCACCACGACGAGATCGAAGGGAGCGATCTCGTGCTTCGCGAGCTGCTCGCGGTGGTCCTCGAGCCGCTGGTCGGCGAGGATCCCGCCGTGCACGCGCGGGTGGAGAGTCTTCACGCGGCCGTCGAGCATCTCGGGGAAGCCGGTGACGGTCTCCACGTCGGTGACGGCGATGCCGGCGTCACGGATCGTTGCGGCGGTCGAGCCGGTGGAGACGATCTCGACGTCCTGCGCGGCGAGGGCGCGGGCGAGGTCGACGATGCCGGTCTTGTCGAAGACGGAGACGAGGGCCCGACGGATCGGGCGGCGTTCTGCGGTGGTCACGTGGCGTGCTCCTTATCGGATCTGCTGCGCGGGCACCCAGGCGGACGATGCCCCCGACGTCACACTCCCCGGTGGTCACCCACCTTCGCCAGTCGTGTGGTGCCAGCCTACCGGGCAGCCCCTTCCCGGGACCGGCTCAGCGAGCGGAGGTGAGACGGGACACGACCTCGACCAGCAGCGGCTGCTCGACGGCCTTGATCCGCTCGTGGAGGGACTCCTCGGTGTCGTCCTCGAGCACGTCCACGGCGCGCTGGGCGAGGATCCGCCCGGTGTCCACGCCGGCGTCGACCTCGATGACGCTGCAGCCGGAGACCTTCACGCCGTGGGCGAGGGCGTCCCGGACCCCGTGCGCGCCGGGGAAGGAGGGCAGCAGGGCGGGGTGGGTGTTGATGATGCGGCCTGCGCAGGCCTCGAGCAGCGGCGCGCCGAGCAGCTTCATGAACCCGGCGAGGACCACGAGCTGCGGCTCGTGCGCGGTGACCGCGGCGGCGAGCTCACGGTCCCAGGCGGCGCGGTCAGGGTAGTCACCGAGCGCGATCACCTGGCTGGGGATCCCGGCGGCGCGGGCATGGTCCAGGCCCGCCGCCTCGCGGTCGGCGAGCACGGCGACGACCTCATAGCTGCAGTCCTCGGCGCGTGCGGCCTCGAGGAGGGCGGCGAGGTTGGAGCCGGTGCCGGAGATCAGGACGACGACAGGGATGCGAGTCACGCGCCCAGGGTAGTCGGCGCGCGGGAGTGTCGGCGCACGGGCGTGTCGGTGCGCGGCCCTGCCGCTCAGGGTGGGCGCGTGGTGTGGCGGGGCGGGGCCAGGGGTCTCGGCGACAGGAGTTCAGAGACAGAGCGGGCACAATAGGGCGGGTGAACAGCCACTCGCCCCGCAGCCCCCGGCCGGCGCAGGACCCGGCCCGTCGACGCCGCCTGCTCCTGGTGCTGACCGTGGCGATGCTCGCCTCCTGGCTGCTGCTGTCCGCGCCGTTGCCGTTCTCGCTGCTGTCCGGCGTGACGGGGCTGGTGGCGCTGATCGCCCTGGTCCCGATGATCATCCAGGCCGTGCGGGACCGCCGCTGGTCCCTCGCCGTGGTCGGTGCACTGTTCGGCATCCCCGCGACGCTCATGATCGTGCTCGGCGCCGTGCTCAGCGGGCTGTTCTACGGTCCGCTCTCCGAGCTCGAGGAGTGCCACTCCACGGCCCTGACCGATCAGGCGCACGTGCAGTGCGACGCCGAGGTGCAGGGCTCGATGGCGGAGTGGATCTCGGGGCTCACCGGCGGCTGAACGCCCGCCTGCGGCGGAGCGGGGAGCTGCTCAGTCCTTGTCGGCGGAGTCCTTGCTGGTGGAGCCCTCGCCGGCTGAATCC
>Ga0079224_100007492_pt1 | contig 14664 bp, 14 predicted proteins | sample Stecom2015_FD_80414 | JGI IMG/M metagenome (GOLD analysis project Ga0079224, IMG submission 80414) | Agricultural soil microbial communities from Utah to study Nitrogen management - Steer compost 2015 | ecosystem: Environmental > Terrestrial > Soil > Agricultural land | place: USA: Utah...
ACCACCCCCCTGCCCAGCAGCACGGTGCGCACGCCCGCGGCCCGGGCGGGTTCGGTGGCGGCCTCCCAGTCCCGGCACAAAGTCGCCAGGAACCCGGTGCCCGCCGCAGCGGTCTCGTCGACGACCCGATCGCCGGTGTCACCGCCGTAGTAGTGCACGCCACTGGCGTTGACCAGCACCGGCACTCCCGCCTCGGCGGCCGCGGCGGACAGCACATCGGTGGGTGTGATGCGGCTGTCGCGCAGTTCCTGTTTGAAACTGCCGGTCCAGCGCCGCCTGCCGAGGCCGGTGCCGCACAGGTTCACCACGGCGTCGCCCCCCCGCAGCGCGCGGGCGTCGAGCTCGGCGCGCGGGGGATACCAGGTGAACTCGTCACGGGCGGCGACGGGACGGCGCACGAGCCGGACCACCTCGTGTCCGTCCCGTCGCAGCGCGGCGACCAGCGCCGTCCCGATCGACCCCGATGATCCGGCGATCACGACCTTCATCTGCGCACCAACCGAATCCGACGTTTCCACCCCTGTGCCGCACCTGGTCTTACAGACCCAGATCGGCCTCGAACGCAGCCTCCTCGAGGCGGTGCCGGATCGTGGTCAGGAAGCGACCGGCGTCGGCGCCGTCGATGAGACGGTGATCGTAGGTGAGAGGCAGGTAGCACATCGAACGCACGCCGATGGACTCGCCGCCGGTCTCGTCGGTCACCACCACCGGGCGCTTGACGATCGCGCCGGTGCCGAGCATGGCCGCCTGCGGCGGGACCAGGATCGGGGTGTCGAACAGCGCGCCCTGGCTGCCGATGTTGGTGATGGTGAAGGTGCCACCGGCCAGCTCGTCCGGCTTGAGGCCGCCGTTGCGGGCGCGGTCGGCGATGTCGGCGATGGCGCGGGCCAGGCCGGCCAGCGACAGGTCGCTGGCGTTGTGGATGACCGGGGAGAGCAGGCCCTGCTCGGTGTCGACGGCGATGCCGAGGTGCACCGAGGCGTGGTAGGTGATCTCCTTGGTGTCCTCGTCGTAGGAGGCGTTGACGTTCGGGTGCACGCCGAGCGCCTCGACCACGGCCTTGGCGAAGAACGGCAGGAAGGTCAGGTTGACGCCCTCGCGCTCCTTGAACGCCGCCTTGGCCTGCGCGCGCAGCGCCGCGATCTTGGTCACATCGGCCTCGTGGACCTGGGTGAGCTGCGCGGTGGTCTGCAGCGACTCCCTGGTCTTGGTGGCGGTGATCTGACGGATGCGGTTGGCCTTCTGCGTGGTCCCGCGCAGGTGGGCCAGCTTGGCGTCGGCCGCGGCGGGAGCCGGCGCGGCAGCGGCGGCGGGCTTCGCGGCAGCGGGCGCGGCGGCCGGAGCCGGTGCCGCGGCGGCCTTCTTGGCCTCGGCCGCGGCCAGCACGTCCTGCTTGCGGATGCGGCCACCGACACCGGAGCCCTTCAGCCCGGACAGGTCGACGCCGTGCTCCTCGGCGAGCTTGCGCACCAGCGGGGTCACGTACGGCGTGGCGCCGGAGTCGCCCTGAGCGGACTCGGCGGCCGCGGGAGCGGGCTGCTCGGCCTCGGCCGGCTCGGGGGTGGGCTCGGGCTTCGGGGCGGGCTCGGGCTTCGGCTCCGGCTTCGGCTCGGGAGCGGGCTCCGGCTTCGGCGCGGGAGCGGGAGCGGGCTGCTCGGCCTTCGGCGCGGGCGAGCCGCTGCCGATCACACCCAGTTGGCCGCCGACCTCGACGACGTCGTCCTCCTGGGCGGTGATCTCGAGCAGGGTGCCCGCGACCGGGGACGGGATCTCGGTGTCGACCTTGTCGGTGGAGACCTCGAGCAGCGGCTCGTCGACCTCGACCTGGTCGCCGACCGCCTTCAGCCAGCGGGTGACGGTGCCCTCGGTGACCGACTCGCCCAGTTCGGGCATCTTCACCGGGGTGCCCTCGGCGGGACCGGAGGACCCGGGGGCCTGTTCGGCCGGCTCGGGTTCGGGCTCGGCGGCGACGGCTTCCTCGGCGGGAGCCTGCTCGGCCGGGGCCTCGGGCGCGGGGGCGGGGGCGGCGGAGGCCTCACCGGCCTCGGAGATCACGGCGAGCTCACCGCCGATCTCGACCACGTCGTCCTCCTGGGCGACGATCTTCGACAGCACGCCCGCCGTGGGGGACGGGATCTCGGTGTCGACCTTGTCGGTGGAGACTTCGAGCAGCGGCTCGTCGACCTCGACCGTGTCTCCTTCCTGCTTCAGCCACCTTGTCACCGTTCCCTCGGTGACGCTCTCACCAAGAGCCGGCATCTGGACGGAGAAGGCCATGTCCGTTGACTCCTCTGACTGCTCGACGGGTTCTACAACAGTTGATCGTCCGCCGGGCGCTCACCGCGGTCGCGGCGAAAACCCGGGAGCCGCGCCGACATTCTGCGCGTACCGGAGATCGGTGCGGTTCTTTGTACCGCCGCCCATCCTTGCACTCGGCGCCGTGGCGTGTGGCACAGGGCGGTCAGTTTTCCGCCCGCTGGCACTATGGAAACGACGGCGGAGAGCGTTTCGCCGGGCGAGGAGGAGGTCGGCCGGATGGGTCTGTGGGAGCGCCTGCGCGGCGCGGGAGGCCGGGGCGGATCCTCCGGCGTGTCGAGCGCCGACGCGCGGTATCTGGCCGAGTGGGTGCGCACGCACACCGGTGTGGAGGGCTACGTCGAGCCGAAGACCGCGGTCACCGACGTGACGGTGGTGCTGGTGGCCGCCGACGGTGAGTGGACCCGGCGGGTGGTCGGGGAGTCCGGGGCCGCGCGGCTGGCGAAGGATCTGCGCATCCCGGTCTACGACGTGGCCAAGACCGGATATCCGCAGCGCATGCGCGACCACGACGCGCGCAAGCGCGTCGAGCGCCGTCGCGCGCTGGAGGACGAGCTGCGCGATCTGTGAGCGCCGCCCGGCGGCTCGGAGGCGGCCGCCGAGCGGGGGTCCACCGGAAGTGGATCGGCTTCCGGTGTGGGTTGCTCACTCCTCGGCGGCGATGTCCTCGAGAACCGCGATGAGGGTGCGCACCGGGACGCCGGTGCCGCCCTTGCCGATGTAGCCGAACGGGCCGCCGGTGTTGTAGGCCGGGCCCGCGATGTCCACGTGCGCCCACTGGACGCCCTCGGGCACGAACTCCGCGAGGAACAGGCCCGCTGAGAGCATGCCGCCCCAGCGGTGCGGGGTCACGTTGGCCAGGTCGGCGATCTTGGAGTTCAGGTCGGCGCGCAGCTCGGCCGGCAGCGGCATGGCCCAGCCGTTCTCGCCGACCTCGCGGGAGATCCGCGCCACCCGGTCGCGGAACTCGTCGGTGCCCATCACACCGGGGGTGCGGGTGCCGAGGGCGACCATCTGCGCGCCGGTCAGGGTGGCCACGTCGATGAGGTACTGCGGCTCGTCCTCGCCCGCGCGCACGATCGCGTCGGCCAGGATGAGCCTGCCCTCGGCGTCGGTGTTGAGCACCTCGACGGTGGTCCCGCCGTACTGGGTGAGCACGTCGCCGGGGCGCTGCGCGGTGGCCGACGGCATGTTCTCGGCCATCGGCACGGTCGCGGTGACGGAGATCGGCAGCCCGAGCCGGGCCGCGAGCAGGGTGGTGGCCACGACCGCGGCGGCGCCCGCCATGTCCGAGGTCATGTTCTCCATGTTGGCCGCGGGCTTGATGGAGATGCCGCCGGTGTCGAAGGTGATGCCCTTGCCGACCAGCGCGACCTTCTTGTCGCCGCCGTTGTAGCTCAGGCGGACCAGCCGCGGCGGGCGTGAGGAGCCCTTGCCGACGCCGAGCACGCCGCCGTAGCCCTGTGCCTCCAGCGCCTGCTCGTCGAGCACCTCGACATCGAGGCCCGCCGCCAGGCCCAGCGTCTCGGCGCGGGCGGCGAACTCGGCGGGGTAGAGGTGGCTGGGCGGGGTGTTGACGAAATCGCGCGCGGTGGCGACGGCCTCGGCCACCAGCGCGGCCCTGATCAGCTCCGCCTCGCCGAAATCGGCCGTCGGCACCAGGAATTCGACACGCGCCAGCGGACCCTCGTCCGGCTTGGGCGCGGACTTGGCCGAGCGGAACGGGGTGAAGGTGTAGGCGCCGAGGTAGAAGCCCTCCGCGGCGGCGGCCAGATCGAGCCCGCCCAGGGTGGTGGCGACCAGTTCGGCGCCGCTCAGCGAACGCGCGGCCACGCCTGCGCTGCGACGGATCTGCTCGGCGTCGACCTTCTCGGCCGCGCCGAGGCCGACGGCCAGCACGCTGGCGACCTCGTCGAGCCCGGCGGGCGCGGGCACCCGGGTCAGTTCCTCGGCCTTGCCCTTGGCGCCGACCGCGCCGAGGGCGTCGAGCAGGTCGGCGCGGACCTGCTCGGTGAGCACGTCGCCGAACAGGTCGTCGGGGACGATGGACGGACCGTTCTCCGAGGACGTCAGTCCGATCACGAGCACGTCGGTGTCCGGGCTCAGTGATTCGGCGCGCGCCAGTTCGGGTCCGAGTGGGCGATCTGCAACAGCGGTCATGGGCACAGGCTATTCGGTCGGTTCCCCGCCGCGCAGCGCACGTCCCGGCGCGTGGCGCGCACTGTGACCGGCTTCGCGCCCACCCCGCCGCGCGGTGATGCCGTCGAGCAGCAGCGCGACCGATTCGGCGAGCAGGGCGTCCAGATCCGGTGCGGCGGACGAGGCCGCGGCCGCCAGCGCCCGGTGCAGGGCCGGGCGCGCGCCGGGGGCGAGCAGCTCCTCGAACTCCGCCCGTGCCGGGGCGTCGCCTCGACTGTCTCGGCGCGGGCCGTGCTCGGTGGTGCGCAACAGGGCCAGTCCCTGGACCAGCCCGGACAGCGCGAGATAGGCGGTGAGCCTGTCCTCGGGCGAGACGCGGAGTTCCTCCAGCGCGGCGAAGCTGCGTTCGAGGGTGTCGAACAGCGACGGGCCGAGCGGGGGGCTCAGGCGGGCCAGCGTGGGCAACATCCAGGGGTGGTCACGGTAGAGGCCCCATTCGCGCGCGGCTTCCACGGCGAGCGCGGTGCGCGGGTCGTCCGGCGGCGGGGCGGCGACCTCGGCGTGCTCGGCCATGACCAGTTCGGTCATGGCCGCCAGCAGGGCGGCGCGGTCGGGGTAGTGGCGGTAGAGGGCGGCGGTGGCGACGCCGAGCTCGCCCGCCAGCCTGCGCATGGTCAGGCCGTCGAGGCCATCGCGGTCGGCCAGTGCCACCGCCGTCGTGGCGATGGCGACCCTGGTGAGGCGGCCGGGGCGCGGCGGTCGGCGCTCGGCGGTCGTGCCCGCCGCACGGGCGGCGCGACGGGCACGGTAGGCGCGGGCGGAGCAGGAGCGCGAGCAGTAGCGCCGCGGCCTGCCGCGTTCGGCGCGCCGCACGGGGCGGTGGCATTGGGCGCAGCGCGGTGTTCCGGTGTCCGACGGGTCGGCGCCCGGGTGCCCGCCGACGCGGCGTTCGCTGATTTCCGACACACGAACAAGTGTGACGAAACAGTGGAAAAGCGCTATCCGCCTTCCTACTTTGGCGGCAGGGAACGTCGTTCACACCGGAGGTGAGGGAGATGGATGGGATGCGGGTCAGGCGGGCCGGGCTCGCCGATGTGGCGACCGTGGGCAGGGTGTACGCGCATGCCGCACAGGACGAGGCGGTGACGGCGTGGGTCACCGAGGGCTTCCCCGACATCGCGGCGGCCTTCCGCGACGAGCACGCGCCGAAGATGATCGAGCGCGCGGTGGACGGCGGTGACGAGGTGTGGGTGGCCGGACCCGGTGACGAGGTGTGGGCGGTGTCGGTCTGGCATCGCGTCACCGATACCGGCCGCTATCGGACCGAGGCCGGGGAGACCGCGCGGATGGCGGACGGCGCCCCCGAGGTGCGTCCGCTGGTGCGGTTGGCCGCGGTGACCGAACTGGTCGCGCGCACCCATCCGCGGGAATTCCCGCACCGCTACCTGCAGTCCATCGTCACCGTGCCCGAGCGCCGCGGCCGTGGCGCGGGCGCGGCGATCCTGGCGGCGGTGCTGTCCGAGGCGCGGGAACCCGCGTACCTCGAGGCGAGCACCGAGCGGTCGGCGCGGCTGTACGAGCGCTGCGGTTTCGCCCGCTCGGGTGCGGTGCTGCCGCTGCCCGACGGCGGCCCGGTGCTGATCCCCATGTGGCGCCGAGGGCGCTCGCCGCTGCCGGGAGACGGGCAGCCGGCGGGCTAAGCTCGGCGGCATGACCGACCTGTTGCGCGGACCTGTCCACGACGTCCACGTCGAACTCGGCGCGAGCTTCGCGGAGTTCGGCGGCTGGGAGATGCCGGTGTCCTATGCGGGCACCGTGGGCGAACATCAGGCGACCCGCACCGCGGTCGGGCTGTTCGACGTCAGCCACCTCGGCAAGGCGACGGTGGCCGGACCGGGCGCGGCGGCGTTCGTGAACGATGTGCTGACCAACGACCTCGGCCGCATCCGGCCCGGCAAGGCCCAGTACACGCTGTGCTGCACCGACGAGGGGGGCGTGGTCGACGACCTCATCGCCTACCACGTCGGCGACGAGGAGATCTTCCTCGTGCCCAACGCCGCCAACACCGCCGAGGTGGTGCGCCGCCTGGCGGCGGCCGCGCCGCAGGGCGTGACCGTGACCGACCAGCACCGCGAGTTCGCCGTCTTCGCGGTGCAGGGCCCGGCCGCGGCCGGCGTGCTCGACGCACTCGGCCTGCCCTCGGACATGGAGTACATGGCCTTCGCCGACGCGCGGTGGCAGGGCAGGCCGGTCCGGGTGTGCCGCACCGGTTACACCGGGGAACACGGCTACGAGGTGCTGCCGCGCTGGGCCGACGCCGAGGCGGTGTTCCTCGCGCTGGCCGACCAGGTGAAGGCCGCGGGCGGGCAGCCGGCCGGGCTCGGCGCGCGCGACACGCTGCGCACCGAGATGGGCTACCCGCTGCACGGGCACGAACTGTCCACCGAGATCACCCCGGTGCAGGCCAGGGTCGGCTGGGCGGTGGCCTGGTCCAAGCCGCGGTTCTGGGGCAAGCAGGCGCTGGAGGCGGAGAAGGCGGCGGGCCCTCGGCGCACCCTGTTCGGGTTGCGCGCGCTGGATCGCGGTGTGCTGCGCCAGGATCAGACCGTCTCGCGTGCTGGCGTGCCCATCGGCCGTACGACCTCGGGCACCTTCTCCCCGACGCTGAAGATCGGCATCGCCCTGGCCTTGCTCGACACCGGCGCCGGGATCGAGCCGGGCGCGGAGGTCGAGGTGGACGTACGCGGGCGCACCCTGCGCTGCGAGGTGGTCAAGCCGCCCTTCCTGCCGCCGCGCACATCCTGAATCGACCGGATTAGGATCATCGCCATGACCGTTGCCGCACAGTTCGCCCGTGTTCCTCATCCCGCTCCCCAGTCGGATCAGCGGGTAGCGGAGATCCTGGCGGCACCGGGATTCGGTCGGCACTTCACCGACCACATGGTGTCCATCGACTACGTCGAGGGCCAGGGCTGGATCAACGCCAAGGTCGAGCCGTACGGGCCGCTGTCGCTGGACCCGGCCACCATGGTCTTCCACTACGGCCAGGCGATCTTCGAGGGACTCAAGGCCTATCGTCAGCCCGACGGCAGCGTCGCCACCTTCCGCATCGACGCCAACGCCGCGCGCTTCCGTCGTTCGGCGCGCCGCATGGCGATGGCCGAGCTGCCCGAGGAGCTGTTCATCGAGTCGGTGCACCAGCTGCTCGGGGTCGACGAGCGCTGGGTGCCCGCTGCGGGCGGTGAGGAATCGCTGTACCTGCGGCCGTTCCTGTTCTCCACCGAGGCGGGCCTCGGCGTGAAGCCGGCCTCCTCCTACAAGTACCTGCTGCTCGGATCGCCCGCGGGCGCGTACTTCCCGCGCGGGGTCAAGCCGGTGCGGGTGTGGCTGTCCACCGAGTACGTGCGCGCAGCCCCCGGCGGCACCGGCGAGGCGAAGGTCGCGGGCAACTACGCGGCCTCGCTGCTCGCCCAGGCGCAGGCCTCGGAGAAGGGCTGCGACCAGGTGGTGTGGCTGGACGCCTGCGAGCGCCGCTACGTCGAGGAGATGGGCACCAACAACCTGTTCTTCGTCTTCGGCTCCGGCTCGAACGCCCGCCTGGTGACCCCGGAGCTGTCCGGTTCGCTGCTGCCCGGCATCACCCGCGATTCGCTGCTGACCCTGGCCGCCGACTCCGGCTACCAGGTCGAGGAGCGCAAGATCACCGTCGAGGAGTGGCGCGAGGGCGCGGCCTCCGGCGAGATCAGCGAGGTCTTCGCCTGCGGCACCGCCGCGGTCATCACCCCGGTCGGCTGGGTGCGCTCCACCGACGGCGAGTTCACCATCGGCGGCGGTGAGCCCGGCGAGGTGACCATGGCGCTGCGCGAGACGCTGACCGGCATCCAGCGCGGCACCTTCGCCGACGTCCACGGCTGGATGCGCAAGGCCTGAGCGCCCGGCGGCGATCCGCCGGGCGGTCGCGGGCCGATCAGCCCGGCATGAGCATGTGCCACTGCTCGAGGGTCTGCGGGCGCATGACGTAGTTGTTGTCCTTGATCGTCGACAGCGCCGCGCTCGGCTCCTGGGAGTACCAGTGGCCGGGGTAGACCACCGGATCGCCCCGCAGGCCCGCCAGATAGCGCAGGCTGCGGAACATCTCGTCGCTGTCGCCGCCGGGGAAGTCGGTGCGGCCGCAGCCGTCGACGAACAGGGTGTCGCCGGCGACGAGCCGGTTGTCCACCAGGAAACACTGGCTGCCCGGGGTGTGGCCGGGAGTGTGCAGCAGCTCCACGCGCACCGCGCCGACCTCGATGGTGTCGCCGTGCTGGTGTCCGGTGAGTTCGCTCGGCGCGATGCCGGTCACATCGGCGACCCAGGAAAGTTCCTGACTGTTCACATGTACCGGGACGGGCTGTTTCTCCAGCAGTTCGGCCACGCCGCGCAGGGTGAAGCCGAGCATGCTGCCGCCCACGTGATCGGGATGGTGGTGGGTGGCGAGCACGCCGGTCAGGCGTAGGCCGTCGCTCTCGGCGATGTCGACCAGATCACCTGCCGCATAGGCCGGGTCGACCACCACGCATTCACCGGCCTCCCGGTCCCCGATCAGGTAGGCGAAGTTTCGCATCTGGGTCGCGATCGGGTCGCCGACGGCGAAGTCGCGCCCGGCCAGCAGCTGCCGGAAATACAGACGGTCGGAAGACATACGCCCCACCCTAGGCGTATCGTGCCCACCCCCGCGCATCGGCGAGATAAGTACCGGTCAGTTGGGTTCGTCCCTCGGTGACCGGCCGTTCCCGGAAGCGCGCCCCCGGAATCAGGGGGTTGCCAGAGAGAAGCCGATCGCCGCGACCGCGACCGCCACCTCGGTCGCCGCGCCGAGGACATCGCCGGAGAGCCCCTCGAACCGGCGCGCGCAGTGACGCACCAGCAACAGGGCCGCCGTCAGGGCGGCCAGCGCCGACATCGGGCCCTGCCAGGGCAGGCCGGGCACGGCGAAGACCGCCGCCGTCAGGGCGGCCAGCGCCCAGGCCGCGCCCGCGAGCCGGGACTGGGTGCCCGCCACCAGCGCGCCGAAGCCCGTGCCCGCGGCGGCGGGGATGCCGTGGCAGGCGAGCACTACCGCCACCCGGCCCAGCGCCACGGCCAGACCGACGGCGAGCCAGCACTGTTCGCCGATCAGCGTCGCGAACGCGAACGCCTGCGCGCCGACCGCGAACACGATCGCCGCGACGCCGAACGGGCCGACGTCGCCGCCCTTCATGATCGCCCTGGCGCGTTCGGGCGGCCCGTAGCTGCCCAGCCCGTCGGCGGTGTCGGCCAGCCCGTCCAGATGCATGCCCCTGGTCCCCATGGCCAGCGCGCCCACGGTCAGCAGCGCGGCCAGCGGCGTGCTCGCGCCGAGTTCGGTCAACGTCCAGGCCACCCCGGCGGCGAGCACGCCGAGGGCTGCCCCGACCAGCGGGGCCAGCGTGATGGCGCGGGCGGCGCCGGGGCGGTCGACCTCCTCGGGCCCGCGCACCGGCAGCACGCTCAGCCAGGAGAACGCCAGCCGGACGCCCTCCGGCCAGGACATCCGGCGCGGCGCGGTCATTTCGTGAGGTTCGTGGCGGGGGTGTCGCTGTCGGGGGTGCTCACGCCCGCCTCCTCGAAGGTGGCCATCTCCGCGAGCGCGGCCACCGCGCCGCGCAGGACGGGCAGGGCCGCGACCGCGCCGGAGCCCTCGCCGAGGCGCATCTCCATCTCGATCAGCGGCTCCAGCCTCAGCTGCTTCAGCGCGAGGGAGTGCGCGGGCTCGGTGGAGCGGTGCCCGGCCACCCACCACGCGCTCGCGCCCGCCGCCAGGTCCTCGGCCACCAGCGCCGCCGCGGTCACCACCACGCCGTCGAGGATCACCGGGGTGCGGCGCTGGGCCGCGCGCGCCAGGAAGCCCGCGGTCGCGGCGATGTCGGCGCTCGCGGCCACTCGCAGCAGCGCGACCGGATCCTTGGCCACCGGCCGCGCCCGCCACATGGCGTCGCGGATGGCGGCGACCTTGCGGATCCAGCCCGCGTCGTCGATGCCGGTGCCGCGGCCCACCGCCGCCACCGGTTCGGTGTCGGTGAGGGTGGCGATCAGCACGGTGGCCGGGGTGGTGTTGCCGATCCCCATGTCGCCGGCGATGAGCAGGTCGGCCCCCGCGTCTATCTCCTCGTCGGCGATGGCGACGCCCGCGGCGAGCGCGGCGTCGACCTCCTGTGCCGTCAGCGCGTCCTCGCGGTCGATGCTGCCGCTGGAGCGGCGGACCTTGTGCGCGCTGATCGAGGGATCGGTGTCGCCGTCGACCGCCATGTCGGCGATGCGGACCGTGGCGCCCGCCGTGCGCGACAGCGCGTTGATCGCCGCGCCGCCCGCCAGGAAACCGGCGACCATCTGCGCGGTCACCTCGCGCGGATAGGCCGAGACGCCGTTGGCCGCGACGCCGTGGTCACCGGCGAACACCACCACCCGCGCGCGCTCGAACTGCTGGGGCGGGCACACGCCCTGGCAGGCCGCGACCCAGTTGCCGAGCCGCTCCAGCCTGCCCAGCGAGCCCGCGGGCTTGATCAGCCGCGCCTGGCGCGCCTCGGCCAGGGCGTGAACTCCCGCGTCGGGGGGTGCAACCGGTCCGAATCCGTGTGTCACTGGTCGAGCCTCTCGGGTCGGGCAGCGGCGTCCGCGCCGCGGATGGTCGTCGCCCAATATTGCCCCTCCGCGTCGTGCGGACCGAATACCGCCCTCGTCAGCCGGCCGGCCTGCGCCCGAACCGGCGCCGGTACTCGACCGGAGCCAGTCCGATCTGACGTTGGAAATGGTGGCGCAGCAGGGCCGCGGAACCGAAGCCGCAGCGGGCGGCGATCTGTTCCAGGCCGAGCGGGGTGTCCTCCAGCAGGTGCTTCGCGTGCAGGATGCGTTGTGTGGTCAGCCATTTGACCGGGGTGGTGCCGGTCTCGGCGGCGAAGCGGCGGGCGAAGGTGCGGGTGGACATGGCCGCGCGGGCGGCCAGCTCGTCGACGGTCATGGGACGGTCGAGGTGCTCGGTCATCCACTCCAGGATGTCGCCGAGGTTGTCGGAGGAGCATTCCGGCACCGGCCGTTCGATGAACTGGCGCTGACCGCCGTCGCGCTGCGGCGGCACCACCATGCGGCGTGCGATGCCGTTGGCGGCGGCGCTGCCGATCTCGCGGCGGACCAGGTGCAGGCAGGCGTCGATGCCCGCGGCGGTGCCCGCGCTCGTGATCAGGTCGCCCTCGTCGACGAACAGCACGTCCGGGTCGACGGTGGCCTCGGGATAGCGTTCGGCGAGCTGGTCGGCGTAGCGCCAGTGCGTGGTGCACTTGCGCCCGTTCAGCAGGCCCGCCTCCCCGGCCAGGAAAGCGCCCGAGCAGACCGTCAGCACGGTCGCGCCCGCCCGGTGGGCCTCGCGGACCGCCTCGATCAGGCGCGGATCGATCGGGCCGGTGAGCACCTGCACGGGCGCGGCGGGGATGACGACCAGGTCGGCGTCCCCGGTCTCGGCCAGGTCGTGGGCGGGGGTGACGGTGACGCCGGGCGTGGTGGAGGCCAGCGGCCTGCCCGGCTCGACGCCGCACACCTTGAAGTCGAAGCCCGGCAGCCCGTCGGCGGTGCGGTCGAGGCCGAAAACCTCGCAGACCACGCCGAATTCGAACATGGCCAGCTTCTCGAACAGCACGACGGCGACCTTCGACAGCATCCACCGAGTCTAACTGGCCGAAATTCGACGAACTATGTCAGAACAGCCACTTTCGGGGGAAATTTGCCGATCGCAAACTTACTGCCATGCTCACTCTTCTGCTCGCCCTCGCCGGCTTCGCCCTCCTCGTGTTCCTCCTGACCAGGGGCTGCGGCTGGGCCGGTTCCTCCGACGCGGTCGATCGCGACCTGGAGCGGACCCGCGCCGAGATCGCCGCCATCGCCGGCCGCGCCGACCACCGCTGACCGTCCCCGACCACCGCTGACCGTCCCCGACGGCCGCCCGCCCCGACGGCCGCAGGCCCGGGCGGAGCGGCCGGACGGAACCAGGGCGGCCAGGTCACGGGTGCCCCGGTCACGGAAGTCCCGGGGACGACGGTCTCGGGGACGACGGTCTCGGGGACGACGGTCCCGGGGACGACGGTCTCGGGGACGACTACGGCCGCCCGTCCGGTGGACGAGCGGCCGTGGACAGCCGGGAGAGCGGATGACGGATCAGACGGCGTCGCCGGGGCCGACCCGCGGCTTGGGGGCGCGCAGCTTGCGGATCTGCGAGGCGCGCACGAAGGCGTACCAGCCGAGCTTGAAACCGGTGTCGGTGGTGTCGGGGAAGCGCTCGATCACCCGGTTGTTGACCAGCTTGCCGAGGATCACGCCCTCGATCGCCATGAACAGCATCATCACCAGCATGACCAAGGTCACGATGGTCTGCAGGCCGGGCGCGGCGAACATCGACAGGATCAACAGCAGCGCCATCGGCATGAACAGGCCCGACAGGTTGCGGCGGGCGTCGACGATGTCGCGCACCATGGCGCGCACCGGCCCCTGGTCGCGGGGCAGCAGATACTTCTCCTCGCCGGCCAGCATCTTGGCGCGGCGCTCCTGGACGGCGGCCTTGCGCTCGGCCGCGGCCGCCTTGCGTTCCTCGCGGGAGAGCTTGGGGCCCTTGGTGGCCTTGCGGCGGGCCCTGGCCTCCTTGGCGGTCAACGGCGCGGGCGCGACGGGGCCGCGCCTGCGGCCCTCGGCCTCACGGCGCTTGGGGGTGGGGCGGCCCTTGCCCGGGGTGACCTTGCCCGGAGTGGCGGCGCCCGCCTTGGTGGTGGTGACCGATCCGCTCTGCGCGTCCGCCGTGGACTCGGCGGTCGCGTCGGTGGTGCCGGCCTGGTCGCGACGGAACAACTTCACGCCGACCAGGCTATTCGATGGCGTGTCGGGCGGGGAAACCCGGTCACTTCGGACGAGCTGGACCAGGGCCCGCTCGGCGGCGGTCGGGCGCCTGCCGATGGCGCTCCCGGCGGCCGCCGCGGCGACCGTGTCGTGGCGCGGTCTGCGGCCCGTCGGGCCGCAGTGGCAAGATGGGGGATACGAGAGGGGAATACCAGCCCGCCTCAGTGGCGTTGTTGCAACGGGTTGACCTCAGCTGTCTATAGGAGCGTTCATGACTGTGCAGAACGAGACCGTGCAGAACGAAACCACGACTCACGGCGTGATCCTGACCGACGCCGCGGCGAGCAAGGCCAAGGCGCTGCTGGATCAGGAAGGCCGCGACGACCTGGCGCTGCGCATCGCGGTGCAGCCCGGCGGCTGCGCGGGCCTGCGTTACCAGCTCTTCTTCGACGACCGCACCCTCGACGGCGACCTGACCGCCGAATTCGGCGGCGTCACCCTGGCGGTGGACCGGATGAGCGCTCCCTACGTGCAGGGCGCCTCGATCGACTTCGTCGACACCATCGAGAAGCAGGGCTTCACCATCGACAACCCGAACGCCACCGGCTCCTGCGCCTGCGGCGACTCGTTCAACTGACCGGCTGACCACCGACCGAGCGAGGTCACGTCCCCCGGCGCAGGCGCAGGCGTCCGCCGGGGGTTCCGGCACGAGGTGACTCCGATCGGCGGGCGGATGTTGATACCGTGAGAACGGGGACCGGTATCACCGGCCCGTGCCCGCTGCCGCCTACCGTTGAAGGGGCCCCGCCTCGTGTCTATCGCCGTGTCCGCGTCCATCGCGACCGACCATCTCATGCGTTTTCCCGGACGGTTCGCCGATGTGCTGCTGGCCGATCAGCTGGCCAATGTGTCGCTGAGTTTCCTGGTCGATGACCTGCAGATCCGCCGCGGCGGTGTCGCGGGCAATATCGCTTTCGCCATGGGCGTGCTCAATCGCACGCCCTTGCTCGTCGGTGCGGTCGGCGCCGATTTCGCCGAGTACCGGGCATGGCTGGAGAAGCACGGAGTCGACTGCTCGACCGTGCACATCTCCGACCGGGCGCACACCGCGCGCTTCGTCTGCACCACCGATGACGACATGGCCCAGATCGCCTCGTTCTATCCGGGCGCGATGAGCGAGGCCCGCGACATCTCCATCGCGGAGCTGGCCGAGAACCACACCCTGGATCTGGTGCTGGTCGGCGCGAACGATCCCGAGGCCATGCTGCGCCATACCGAGGAGTGCCGCGAGCTTGGCATCTCCTTCGCCGCCGATCCCTCCCAGCAGCTGGCCCG
>Ga0079224_100007493_pt1 | contig 14663 bp, 13 predicted proteins | sample Stecom2015_FD_80414 | JGI IMG/M metagenome (GOLD analysis project Ga0079224, IMG submission 80414) | Agricultural soil microbial communities from Utah to study Nitrogen management - Steer compost 2015 | ecosystem: Environmental > Terrestrial > Soil > Agricultural land | place: USA: Utah...
AGCCCCGGCTTGGGAAGGCAACAAACTGAAATCTACCTATCAGCTTAAAATTACCTTGCCCCCTCTCCTTAGTAAAGCTTGTCCCGATTTTACATCGGGAAAGAGGGGAATGAGCGAAGCGAAAGGGGAGAGGTTGTAAAACCCCGAAGGCGACGTCAAACATCTGGGAAAATATCTAAATTGCAACAGCTTGCTTCGATTTATCGAAGCGGGGTGAGGTCGTAAAACCATCCTCCCTCAGAATCTCCTCCGTGACTCTCACGAAAAAACATCAGAAGAAAGGGGAATGAGCGAAACGAAAGGGGAGAGATCACTGAACATTGAAAACTGACCATTGAAGATTAACCACCAACTCTTTTTATTTCCCCTTCCTGGATCCTCTTCAAAAACTTATGGTCAAAATAAAAAGTACCGAATGGTATGAATGACGCGATCAACCCCATCAATACGGTTTCCTTGAAGTTCCACTTGTATTTGTTTGCGATCATCACGAGATAGATCACAAACAAAATGAAAAGTCCTCCGTGAATGGGTCCTAAAGTCTGAACAAGTGAAGGATTATCATAAATGTATTTTAATGGCATTGCAATACCCACCAAAAGAATCAACGATAAACCTTCAAGAAAGGTTATGAGCCGTAGCCGCCCGATCTGACTATTGAAAAATTTCGACATATATGCAAATTTCGCCTTTCTCCGCGACACATTCAATTAACATATCCCGAACCCTTCTAATCTCCCCCGGCAGGCGACGTCACGTGACGTCGCTAAAAATTTGAAAATACAAACCCATGAAAACATAACATCAGCTTTCAAATTACCCTGCCCCCTCTCCTTAGTAAAGCTTGTCCCGATTTTACATCGGGAAAGAGGGGAATGAGCGAAGCGAAAGGGGAGAGGTGGTAAAACCCCGAAGGCGACGTCAAACATCTGGGAACATAAAATGAATTGCCACGAGCTTTAGCTCGTGGTCATAAAGATTTACCAAAGTCTAGGCTTTAGCCGCTAACTTAATAATCAGATCAGCTTTCAAATTACCTTGCCCCCTCTCCTTACTAAGGAGAGGGGAATGAGCGAAGCGAAAGGGGAGAGGTCGTAATTAATAATTAAATCAAAATTCCAGATCCTTATGCCCGTCACCGCCCGCTTCCTTTATATACTGCTCGTGGTATTGCATCATCAGTTCCTGAAATTTCATTCCAAGGCCAAGCGGACTGAACATTATCTTCTTAGTCCAGAAAGAACTAAGATTGGAGTAATCAGCTACCGTCAGCCCGAAGTCTTTTAATACATCCTGTGCATCCCTGCCTTTTTGACCGAGAATATCCATTGCCACTATGGCTTCCACATACTTCTCGAATGGATAAGTATCCTCGGTGATCTCGTTCGGAAGATTCCCCGAAGCGGTTTTGTTAAAGTGTTTCGCATAACGTAATGAAAGTGTATACGTCCTGTCATTGCTCATCCTCGTCAGCCACTCATTATTTATCCTGTCCCATTTAGGCATATCCATTCCAAGGTCCTTCACCAGCTCTTCCACCTTTACGCCGGATGCCAGCCTGGCGTTGGCTTTTGCCCAGTCTTCGAATCCCATTCCTTCAACGGATGAAAGAACATCTTTTCCGTTACTAAAGACCTTATGGATTCCACCAAAAATTGATTGTAATATTCCCATTTTTATTTGATTTAAATTAGATCGCGCGGACTTACAGGCGCGTGGTCTTTTTCTCTGTTTGGATTATCCAATGCGCACCCCCGAATATTGATCACTGCTATTCGAATACGAAGATGACACCGGCTTATTTTTCCTGAATGCTGAGATCACTATCCAGATACCTATCGGTACCAGAGCAAGCCCGACAATTACCAGTGCAATCCCTATTGCCCATTTTTCAAAAAACGAATTAAGGAATGCATCTTCCGGATCGGTTGAATTATAATACAATTCCACCTTTTCTCCAATTTCATATGCCGGGGGATCGCTCGCGTGCCCCGAGTTATAGGTATGGGTGATACCATTTTGGTCTTCAAAACTCACTATGGGAGAATACACATAACCGCTATTTTCCGGGTCCGTGCTTCTTTCCATTTCCACTACAGTCCCGGTTGTAATAACGTAGTTTTCGAGATTATTGATCCTGTTCGAGAACCACAATACACTCCAGATAAACATACCGATTCCAACTAAAAGAAAAAACCCTCCCAGTAACCCTCTGCCCACCCGTGCGGCTCCGTCAGCCACTCTGCCGGCGCTATCCGCTGCTCTGCTTACGGTGTCAAATGTTTTGTCTACTTTGTTCCAGTCCATTGTTTTTATTTGTTAAGGTTTCTAAAAACCCGGACGGTGGGAGATGACCGCCCGGGAAGGGAATGAATTATTTAACCAACATCATTTTTTTAATTTCTGTAAATCCTTCAGTCTCAAGTTTGTAAAAATATACCCCTGACGCGAAGTCAGACCCGTTAAAATCTGTCTGGTATGTACCTGCGGTTAATTGCTTGTTAACAAGTACTGCCATTTCCTTTCCGAGAATATCATATACCTTTAGCTTAACTATTCCTGACTCAGGAATGCTGAATTTAATGTTCGTCACAGGATTGAATGGATTCGGGTAATTCTGCTCAAGTGAAAATCCATTTGGTATCTCGGAAGAAATGTTTTGAATACCTACACTTGAGTTGTTGATCTGCACTCCCCACGCATTGAGTTTACCGCCAAAGTTTAAAGTGTTATCTCTTATTTTTAATCGCCATATACCCGCGCCGCTCTCACCGTTGAATCCGGTTAACCCGTTCATTGGTCTTATGCGTGGTCCAAGGTCAATATATCTGTTGTTAATCAAGGAACTGTCTGCCTGGTCATCAAAGATGGTTGTTATGTTTGCGTACTTTGAAGCTATACCGGTATAGCTATCCATAATTTCTATGGAATCTCCCGCCGGCGATACAAGCACTATCTCAAGATCCTGGGTTCTGCTGTGATTTAGACTGATGAATAAGTTTATATCGGTAATAGTGCTTCCATTGGTTACCAGTATGGAATCATCTATCATCGACCCTGACATTGGAATGGTCCGGTCTGACACTTTCGTGAAAAATCCCTCCGAAAAATTAATATTGTCAGCTCTTAATAATGGTGAAATAGGTGTTGTATTATTGTTATGAGGATTAGAGAATCCGGCATTTTCTCTTAAGAAAAATAGCATAAAGGTATTTGTACTCGCGTAAACACTGCCGTCAAAATTCAAACAGAAGTTATCTCCGCCTGTTGGCTGGTTCGAGGCATCTATGGATCTGAACATGTAATTTCGTATATCAATATTGCTTTTTTCAAACTTTGATAATCTGAATTCGTCCATATATCCAATGAACTGCCCTACACTCTGTCTTCCTCCTATGAAACACGAATCTGTATTGGAATTTGGAAGCATCCCGATATTTAAACTGTCTGTTGTAATGCCATTTACTAATATTTTAGCAATACCTGTTCCGGATAGAACGAAAGCAACGTGTGTCCATTTTGCCAGCTGGAGTGTATATGCTCCTTCATGGTTAAAATTATTAATGGTAAATGATATTTTCTGATTTCCGCTGACGAGCAGCCTGTAACCGGAGTTTGGGTTTAAGCCCGGTGCTTTATGAACCAGAAACTGTGCTGACCCAGAATTAAAGCTGGTCATGTATATCCAAGATTCTATTGTCATTGCTCCTGTCACATCTACTGCAGGATTGTTTGGAATCGTAGCATATGAGTCATCGGTTGTCAGGTCGAGAGCTTCATTCGGAGTAAGATACTGAGATGGGGAATTTGTTAGATCTACCCCGGTAACTCCTCTATTTATTCCAATAGTGTGAACTGATATATCTGTAACATTAAATACAGTTCCGGTCGAATTCAATCTCTGAAAAGGAACATTAAATACCAGGTTTTCAGTACTAGGCGTATTTACCGTTGAAATAAGGGTCGTTCTCATCAAACTTGATATTTCACTTGGGTCACGTGCCTCTTCCCAGATCCTGATATTATCCAGCATCCCGTGAAAACCCTGTCCGGACGGATGTTTGCCGATAAATAAAGAATCTGTAGTGAGCTCCGCGTGATTGAAAGCGGGGGCACCAATTGTATCGGCTACACCATTAATAAATATCTCGAAACGGTTTCTGAATACTGCGGCGACGTGTGTCCACTTGTTTAATGGTATGCTCGACTTACTCGTCATCCTATTTATTCCGGGTGAGGTTCCGACAACCAGTTTGTTATTGCTATTGATACCTGTGTAGTAGGAACCTCCTGCAGGACCCTGCTGTTTGAAAACGTGGTAACGTGTAGAGCCGCCTGTACTCATTGGATACACCCAGTACTCGATCGTAAAATGACCCGGTACACCAATTGCAGTTGTATTGGGATATGCCGCATAGCTGTTGGTACCCCCTTCAAATTTTGCTGCGTGGTTCCAGAACATCTGAGCGTCTGCGCTCCCCACCAGAACCATCAATACGAATAAAGTTAATAGATTTTTCATTTTTTTATCTCCCTTTATGAGTTTTACTTTTATACTATAACAAACTTTTCTGCGTCTGTTGGATTATATTTAATGTTTATGATATCGCCCGGCTTTGGTATCAGGCTCCCGGATACCGGAGCATACCCCGTCACCCTGAATTTTTTCGTATGACCCGGTCGCACCTCCAGAGAAAACCTGCAATACTGCCTCCCCGCATAACCAACCGCTTCCTCAATATTTAATACTTTAGCCTCCGCGTTAATGCCGTCCACATATATCTCCATCAGTCTGTTAGTTTCATTTTTATCGCTTTTTACATTCCTTTTGAGGTATTCCGGAAGTACTACCTGTTCAGTTAGATTGTTTTCCCGCCCCATAATTTGATGATTAATATTCATAAATGATTTTAAGGTTAATTTTCATTAAACTTACCTGTATTTAATAAATCATTCAAAAAGTTTTTCAAGACGCTTTCATAATCCAGTATTTTATGGTTTTTCGGGAAAGGTGCATTTTTGCTTTATTTTAGGTATTTTCGAGGGTTGTAATTTCATAAAAATGTCCGGCGAATCTATGATAAGCAGTAAGGCTATTGACACAATAAATACTCTTTCAGGGGATGAACTGAAGGAGTTTGGGCAGTTTATCCGGTCGCCGTATTTTAATACGAATAAGAACCTGGTTAAGCTTTTTGATGTGGTGAAGTCAGGGCTCGCCAAGGGGGATAATAATATCACCGAGGAGAAAGTTTATGGCAGGGTATTCCCGGGGAAGGCGTATAATTATGGGATATTTAAGAATTTACTGAGTGAGCTGTATGTGCAGGTGTGCGAATACCTGGCAGTAAAGCGGCTGCAGCAAAAGACAGGGGATAAGAATTCATACCTGATAAAAGAGCTGGTGGATAGGAAGCTGGTGAAGCAGGCTGATAAATGGATCAATACTACAAAAGATTTATTTAAGGGGAAGAGCCTGGCGATAGAGGATCTGCATACTGATTTTTTGATGGAGGAGTATTCGGCATTCTCAAATTACGCGCGGGACCAGAGATGGCTGCAGAATCTTTCCAAGAAGGAGGACCCTCTGATGATGTCGAAAAAATTCGCGGTATATTTTTTAGCGAGGTTCATCAGCCAGTATCTATTCATAACGCATTCGATGTTCCAGCTTAAAAAGGAATTTAACCTGAAGCCGATGCTGGACATTATTAATGATACATATGGTTTTTTGAAAGAGAACCTGGATGAAGAGGTTCCGGTCGTAGAATTACTTTATCACATCGTCAAAATGCATTCGGAGCCATCCAACACGGAGTGGTATTATAAGCTGAAGGAGATATGGTTAAAACACAGAGAAGATGTATCTGTCCAGGTTGCCAGGAATGGATTTATTTATCTTTCGAATTACTGCGAGGAAAGGGTTGAAAAAGGAGATGACGGTTTTATCCATGAACAGTTTAATTTGGAGCAAGAATATTTTAAAGATGATCTTCCATTAAGATATCAGGGCGGAGTAAATCCCGATACTTATGAAAAAGTGATTATTAACGGTCTGACAATCGGTGAATTTGAATACGTAGAAGAGTTCATTGAAAAATATAATAAAGGTCTTCCTGAGACAGCCTGGAATGCAACTCATCATTATACACTAGCCTCTTTTGAATTTTACAGAAAGAATTATGATGAGACAATCGAGTTATTATCAAAAATAGACGGAGGATTCTTGCTTACGGAATTTTCATCGAAGGACCTTCTATTGATGACATATTATGAGCTGGGGGAGTGGGAGAGGTTTTACTCACTTACGATATCTTATAAATCATTTACTTCCAAGCATTCAAAGCTGCACCCGGAGCTGAAAGAATCACGGCTTGGATTCATCAGGAACATTCATTCACTTGCCAAGATCAAGGAGAATATTGGATTAAAGAAAGCCGGGCTTGATGCAAAGCTGAACAACCTTTTGATGGATTTTAAGAAGGAGCCATCGGTATCGAGAGTGTGGCTGTCACGGAAAGCAGAGGAGCTGAAGAAAGAGCTGGGTTAGGTGAATAATCAATTGTCAATAATCAATAATCATTGTGGTTTTGATCCGTTAAAGTCCCGATAGAGACTCTGACTGGGGAGGATAATGTTCAGTGTTCAATGTTCAAATTCCACTTATGAAGGATTCGTTGTTGGTGATCACTGCATCCTGCGGTAACACCAACAACGGCGTGCAATATTCTCTTCCCAAGCTGGGGCTTGGGAAGGAGATGTAAGAAAAGAAACTATTTTAAAATTTTGAGATATAGATAGATCAATTATTTTCAAAATAAATGGCACATACTCATAATCATAGTGAAGGTATTAAGTACGGGAAAGCGTTTGCTTTAGGAATTGCTCTGAACCTGGTATTCATTGCGGTGGAGGTTATTTATGGGCTAGTCGCGAATTCTTCTGCACTTCTTGCGGATGCGGGGCATAACGCGAGCGATGTGCTGGGACTTTTCTTTGCGTGGGGAGCGGCGTGGATAGCTTTGAAGAAACCGGGCGGAAATTATACATACGGATTGCGGAGGACAACGATACTGGTTTCGATACTTAACGCGCTGCTTTTGATTGGAGCGTCGGTGTTTATTGTGATGGATGCCATAGAGAAGATCGAGAATCCTGCAGAGATAGCGGGCGGTACTGTAATGGTAGTAGCAGGAATTGGCGTTATTATAAACGGATTTACAGCATTCCTTTTTATTAAAGGGAAGAATGAGGACCTGAACATCAAAGGAGCGTATCTGCATATGGCAGCTGACGCGGGTGTTTCGCTTGGTGTGGTGATAGCGGGTTTATTGATAATGATCTTTAATATTCTGTGGATAGACCCGGTGATGAGCTTTATCATTGTTGCTGTGATACTATACGGAACGTGGGGACTTCTGGTGGATTCTATAAATCTTGCTTTAGACGCTGTACCAAAGGACATCGATATTAATGAGGTGCGGGCATTCCTGGAAGGCATTAAAGGGGTGGATGATGTTCACGACCTCCATATATGGGCGATGAGTACAACTCAGACAGCGCTGACTGCACATTTGGTGGTGCCGGAGGGCTGTGATGATAAGTTCATAATGGATATCAGGGAGAGGCTGGAGAGTAAGTTCGGTATCAGTCACGTGACATTGCAGATGGAGAGGGGTGTGAATGATTGTGATTGTCATTAGGTTTTTTAATCGCGGAGGACGCAGAGAGGAGCAGAGAGATTTTGCCTTCCAATCTGTGGATTGGGAAGGAGATGATAAACCCCATCTGTCACGTTAAGTTGCTCGCTATACCCGCAGATCGTGACTCCTACCTTATGTTTAGGGGCTAAAGCCCCAATTTTTTGAGTTATTGTGTCCACGAGCTAAAGCTCGTGGCAATTCATAATTATTGTCATAAAGATAAGTTGGTGTTGGACGGCAGAATTACGAACTCGTTACGAGTCGAGGGCTCACCATGCTTCGATAAATCGAAGCTTCCTCTCTCCCCCGTATTCACAAGGACAAACCAAGAGGGGGTATAGAGAGTTATTTGACGCGGTTTTCGAATTCTTCTTTTACGGCTTTTTGGGCGGCGTTTTGTGATACAACTTTGATCAAAACCGGGAGTTGTATGAGCAAGCTTGCCACGATGGCAACCCATCCCCAGGTCATCCAGTCAACCGACTGCACGTAGACAACGAGTAATACGCCAATACCGAAACCGGCGAGGGATTTCCCGAAGATGTGCATTATTATCATCCAGGAGGGGAGTGTTTTGTAGCTTTTGATGAGTGAAAACATATAATGCTCCTTTTTTTATAATATAATTATATTGGGTGAGTTTAGATAGGGGAGATTAATTATCAATTATTAATTATCAATGTTCAATCTTTAGTTCAACCACGAATTTCACAAATGGTCACGAATTACACGAATTTCTTTCTATTAGTAAAAGAGATATTGCTTGAGTTTTAGCAGATAATATTATAGATTAATTTGAAATTAATATATGTTAGAAGTTAACAATGAATATTAAACCTTTCATTTTAAAAATTATTTGGTGGACATTGTTTGCAATGATGATTCTTTATGCCATACAACAGGTCGCTATTATGAAAGGAGAGACTATTTTTATTGTTTCTTTCATTGCAACAGCATGGATCATATGGATAATCCTCATACCATTAATGTACATAACAATTTGTTTCCATGATAAAAAAATACCTTCTTTAAGTTTAATAATTGTAGGTGTAATTGCCGGTGCAATAATTCCAGGTATTACCCAAATGCTCTTTTCATGGTATGCTTTTGTTCTAAATCCATTGGTATTTATATTTTGCTTAATTTTTTCCGGGATACTAATGGTTTTCAAGAAGGAGTTGAAGGTTCAAAAAATTGAGAGGAATTATTGAATATATAGCTTTATGTTTTGTAATGTTGTAATGTTGCGCAATTTAATTTAGATGTATTAAGTTAGTGGCTGAAGCCGGAAATCCAGATAATTTTGTATCCACGACTTAAAAGTTTCCGATTAATCGGAACAAGCTGTGGCAATTCAATTATGTGAAAGAGCAAGCGCGCGATGGAGACACCCCTTCCGATGGAGGGGATATATTTTAACCCCCCGTCCCTTCGGGACACCCCCCTTTCCCGTAGGGAGAAATCTAAAAGGGGGGATAATTTTATTCGTGAGAGTCCCTTCGGAGACTCTGACGGGGGTTTGTAATTAACCCCCCGTCCCTTCGGGACACTCCCCATTCCCGTAGGGATAAATCTAAAAGGGGGGATAATTTTATTCGTCAGAGTCCCTTCGGAGACTCTGACGGGGTTTATCCCTTCGGGAAAAGCTCGTGGCAATTCAGGAAAGAATTAATAATGCATTCCCAAGCTGAGGCTTGGGGTTGAGGTTGTTTATGTTACTCCTTGGAGTTTAGCTGGGGTATTTACATTAGTGCAATAGTAATTTCAGCCCTTCGGGTTTCGACCTCACCCCTTTCGCTTCGCTCATTCCCCTCTCCTTAATAAGGAGAGGGGGCAAGCAACTCACGGCAATTCATTTATATTCCCAGAGGCTTGATGTATATTTTATTCGTCAGAGTTCGTTTGGAGACTTTGGGGGTTTTGTGTTGAAGGCTTAGGAAGGAGGTTGTTTAAGTTTTTTCCTCCCCCTATTCCCCCTCCAAAGGGGGATTGGTAATGTGACTCTCTACGAGTCCAATCGTTGACCTTTGGAGTTGGTGGTGTATCTACTATTAGTGCCATAATAATTTCAACCCTTTGGGTTTACTCGGATTTTTAGCATTTTTTATGATGGAACTTTTGTTTAAAATTGTCTTATAAAAATTAATAAATAACTATAATTCCATACAAATATGAGACATTTTAGACAGATTTTGGTAGTTTTGGTGCTGATGTTATCAGCGGTAGTATTTTATTCGTGTGAGAACGCGGATCCGATAACGAGTGTGAACCAGGACAGGATATTCCAGACATATGACGTGGAGTACAGGGGTGATGACGCTTATACATACGGCAGGGCGACATTCCGGCTGGAGAACGCCAGTGGTTCTTATATTACTCTAACGGGCGGTAATGCGGGAGTAACATTTAACGGGAGCAATATGAGCGAGGTGTCCGCATTTGGGGTGGTGTATTACCAGGCAGGAGTGAGTGGTGTACCTCAAAATGTGCTATTTGTATATACAGATGCTAACAGTAATTCATTTTCAAACCAGGTGAATATTTCATCGCAGGCGATAGGGTTCATCAGCCCTCCTCCGACCATCAGCAAAAGCGTTGGGTATACATTTAATTACACGGGGGCGATTACAGCGGGTGAGACGGTCTGGCTGAGGCTTTATAATGCATCTAATGATTCGCTGGTTTTTGAGAGAAATAACATAACATCGGGCTCGAGTAATATCACGATGAGCGCATCGGATTTCAGCGCGATTCCTACCGGTAGTTATTATGCAAAGCTATACAGGAATGATCAGCAGCCGCTGCAGGAGGCAAATCCTGTAGGAGGTGTGATCAACAGGTCGTATATATCGACGAGAGCGGCTTTTACGCTGGTGAATTAATTTCTCTACCTGGCGGTACAGGTTACAGTTTAAGGCGAGCCACGAATTAGCACGAATTTTGACTAATTTCACTAATTAATTTTATTAGTACTATAATAATATCAACCCTTCGGGTTTTATTCGTTTTGTTTGACCCCCGTCCCTTCGGGATACCCCTTTCCTGTAGGGATAAATCTTAAAGGGGGGATAAATTCTCAATGGGTTGTTGATTAGGAAATGGGTGTGTTTTAATTTTGATGGTATTTTCAAGCTCATCGACGACTAGATTCGTCTGAACTCTATTGTGATTAAAATAGTGGCTTTATGTATAATTGCCTCCGGCGGCTTCTTTTGCTTGCCCAAAAGAAGCAAAAGGGCCCGCCTAATGAAAATTGGCTAAATTTCTCATATTCTTCGCTCAGAGAAAAAAACTCGCCACCAAGTGAAGACCTAAGTTTAAGATTTACACGGCTCAAACAGTTTTTCTCTGCTTCGTCCTTACGGACGAAGACGCTTGAACACGAGAAATTTTTTACGCCAATTTTCATAATGGCGACTATAAATCACCTTCGGTGATTAGGGATAAATCTAAAAGGGGGGGATAAATTTTATTAGTCAGAGTCCCGATGGAGACTCTGACGGGGGTCAGCTAACACCAACAACGGCGGCGGAATTAATTTTTTTTAATTCTTACTTCAATTCCTGCATATTATAATGTCACTCCTTCGGAGTTTAGCCGGTGTATTTACGTTTAGTGCTACAACAATATCAACCCTTCGGGTTTCGACCTCACCCCACTCGCTTCGCGAGTTACCCCTCTTCCCCGCTTCCGCGAGGACAAGCTCTTACTAAGGTGAGGGGGCCAAGCAACTCACGGCAATTCATTTATATTCCCAAAGGCTTGATGTATATTTTATTCGTCAGAGTCCCTTCGGAGACTCTGACGTGGGAGGAAACACCTCTGATTTCGACCTCTCCCCGCTTCGATAAATCGAAGCTTCCCCTCTCCTTCGTAAGGAGAGGGGGCAAGCAAATGTTTAAGTATTCAGTTTTGATGCCCATCCCAAGCAGGGCTTGGGATGGAGATGTGATATTAGCTCGGGACATTGGTTCGGGGTTTTTTGTTTCAATTTTTGATTATGAGAGCTATCTTTTGGAAATTCCAATTAATAAAGAAACATTGAATATGAAGATATTTCTGAAAGTGTGGCTGTTAGTTGTGCTTCTGTCAGCCAATTTGAACGCACAGGAGCGGAGGGAAGTTGGCAACCTGGTAATGGAGGGAATTCCAGAGGTGATCCCGGCATCCATCGAGGAAAGATATGAGCAATATTCAAACATGAATAGCGCGGCATTTGAGGATTGGAATTTCCACATGAACGGGATTTTTACATCAACAAGGGCGGGTGAAGTGACACAGATATTTTATGTGAGCGCGCCGGGCGCGGAACCTCAGCAACTTACAAATTTCTCTGAGCCTGTACGAACCGCGATAGGATGTCCGGATACTTCACTGAATGGTTTCATTTATTATAAGGATGAAGGCGGCAACGAGAACTTCCAGATATTTTTTTATGATATGAGTAACGGAGAGAGCAGGATGCTGACTGACGGAGTGTCAAGGAATTCGGGATTTGCCTGGAACAGAGAAGGGACAAAGTACATATACAGAAGCAATAAGAATGATAAAAAGACATTCGATTTTTACATTGCGGATTTTGGGAACCCTGCTAGCGAGAGGCTTTTCCTGGATGTAAGTGAAAGCGGGTGGGGACTCTCGGACTGGAATGAAGCAGGCGACAAACTTCTTCTCAGAAAATACATCGCTGCGACAGAATCAGAAATGTACTTGTATGATATGAATTCCGGAGCATTAACCCGGCTAAACCCCTCGACCAAGAAAATAGCGTACACCAATCTAAATTTTTCACGGGATGGGAGCGGAATATTTTACGTGAGCGATGAGGATTCGGATATAGAGCTGCTCAGGTATTATGATTTCAGTACTGCAACTTCAAAAGTATTAACACCCGGTCTTTAATGGGAAGTAAGCAGTGTAGCGCAATCGGATGGCGGCAGACTGCTTTGTTTCACGACAAATGAGAACGGCTTTTCAAAGGTTTATTTGATGGATGCAACTACCGGGGAATATTCCGAAGCATTGGGATTTCCCGCGTGTACAGTTTCCGGAATCACATTTAACAAGGATAATGCTACATTAGGTCTATCAATGATCACCCCTACAGCAGTAAGGGACGCATACACATATAACATAGACGAAGGGAATCTTACCAGGTGGACGTACAGTGAAATGGGCGGCCTGGATCCATCTACATTTGTTTCTCCTGAAGCTATTTATTATCCGACGTTTGATAATTTGAACGGTGAACCGAGGAAAATTCCCGCGCTTGTTTACAAACCAAAGAATAAGTCCGGTAAGGCACCTGTAATCATCAGTATTCACGGGGGACCGGAAGGGCAATCAGACCCAACATTCAGTTCAACAGTGCAATTCTGGGTTAATGAGCTAGGGGCGGCAGTCATCGAGCCGAATGTGAGGGGTTCGTCCGGTTATGGCAAAACATACCTGGATCTGGATAACGGCTATCTGCGAGAAAATTCGGTGAGGGACATTGGAGCACTTCTTGATTGGATAGCGACACAGCCTGACCTGGATCCGGAGAGGGTCGCGGTAATGGGGGGATCATACGGAGGGTATATGGTGCTGGCATCACTTGTTCATTACAGCAACAGAATAAAGTGCGGAATAGATGTTGTGGGGATAAGTAACTTCACCACATTCCTTGCTAATACAAGCGAGTACAGGGTGGATCTGAGGAGAGTGGAATATGGGGATGAGCGTGATCCACAAATGAAGAGTTTCCTGGACAGCATATCGCCGAACAGGCATATAGATAAGATCACGAGTCCTCTATTCATAATACAGGGGCTAAATGATCCGAGGGTACCTGTTACTGAGGCAGAGCAGATGCTGACCGCCTTAAAAGAAAATGACAATGAAGTATGGTATTTGATGGCGAAGGATGAAGGTCACGGATTCGGGAAGAAGTCAAACAGGGTATTTATGATAACTGCTGAAGTAATGTTCCTGGAGAAGTACCTGCTGGGTAAAGGTCTTTAGACAGCAGTTTTTTTATTTTCGATGTCGAGCAGCTTTTTTTCAATCCAAGATTTATCGGAGGTTAGATTTAGGGATGCAAGCTTTTCTTTAATGTCAAAGATCTTCTCTTTTCCCGGTTCAAATTTTGCTTTTAGGAGAAGATTCATTACGTTTATAAAATTTAATCCCTTCTCCCGGGTGATATCGGTAACTTGTTTATGAGTGGTTACCAGATGCCTGAATGAATTTAACTGGGATATAACACTCTCTTCATAGCCGAGCTCAAAAAAGGCTTTTATGAGCAGGTATTTTATGTCAACTTTTAACTGTGAATACTCTGTTTTTACCATTTGCAACGAATCAATTGTTTTATCAAACTCTCCTTTTTCAAAGTGAATCAAAGCTTTAGCGTAATCAGCCATTTCCTTATTATCTCCATACAGGAAATTTTTAAATTTCTTAACGTAATTTTCCGCCCAATCCAATTCACCCACCCGTATCGCAACCAGTACCGTATTTCTGAAATTTAATACTCTGACCCTGTTTATATTGTGTTCTGCATATAGACGGTTTTTTACCTGGAAGTCGTAAAGCTCGAATAAATCTTTATAGAATGACCTGTCTCCTCTATTGATACGGTATGTAGCGATGAATTCAAGGGAGCCTAATAACTGGTGAGCTTCATAAAGAGTGAATTTATGCACCGATTTGAAAAGTTGTTCCTTAAATATTTTGTATTTCTCAGTACTGTCGGGGTCCAATACTGCATCCATCCTGCTGTAGTATAACTTAATAATATCTGAGTTTTTATATTTTTTATTGTCGATGAAGTCAATCAGTTTTTTGAAATCCATATTTTCGATATATTCCGTAACAAGCTCTTTACCAATGTCTGCATTCAGTGCGTCCTTGTTAATTTTTATATTGGTGTATATGTCACTTAACCTTATTAGAGAATAGAATAACAGGTATTCACCT
>Ga0079224_100007494_pt1 | contig 14661 bp, 16 predicted proteins | sample Stecom2015_FD_80414 | JGI IMG/M metagenome (GOLD analysis project Ga0079224, IMG submission 80414) | Agricultural soil microbial communities from Utah to study Nitrogen management - Steer compost 2015 | ecosystem: Environmental > Terrestrial > Soil > Agricultural land | place: USA: Utah...
CGTGGCCTGGCACCGAACGCCCCCTCGCACCCGCCGCACGCGAGCTAGGCGGTTGCCGGTTTGACCCGGTACGTCCCTGGCGCGGCGCCGTGTCCTGTGACGTTGACCCCGCCGGCTCGTCGGCGCCCGGCCGGCGTGGGATGATGTGAACAAACCCACCACGCGCTGGCGGGACTCGGTGAAATTCCGAACCGGCGGTGATCCACGGGGCAGCGAGGCCCCGGCGGTCAGCCCGCGACCCGGTGACGGCGAGTCACCGGTTGACCTGGTGTGATTCCAGGGCCGACGGTTGAGCGTGGGGCCGGCTGGTCCACTCCCCGCTCAGAAAGTCCGGATGGGAGGCAGCGCGCGGCTCGGCAGCCTTGGGCTGCCCTGTCCTGCTCTGCTGCCCACCGCCTGCGCGTCTCGCGAGAAGGGGCGGTGATGGCGAGTCAAGCCGAGGTAGCGGCGATGGGTCGCGCGGTAGAGCTGGCCGCGCGAGGCCTCGGGACCACCAGCCCGAATCCGGTCGTCGGCTGCGTCATCCTCGACGCCAATGGAGCCGTGGTCGGGGAGGGGTTCCACGCGTACGCCGGTGGGCCGCACGCGGAGATCGTCGCGCTCGCCAACGCGGGCGACCGGGCCCGCGGCGGCACGGTGGTGGTGACCCTGGAGCCGTGTGACCACCACGGCGTCACCGGCCCGTGCAGCCGGGCCTTGATCCACGCCGGGGTCGCCCGGGTGGTGATCGGCGTGACCGATCCGAACACCCACGCCTCCGGGGGCGTCAAGACCCTGCGCGAGGCCGGCATCGACGTGGAGATCGGGGTGCGCGCCGCGGAGGTGGAGGCCGGCAACATCGCCTGGCTCACGGCGGTCCGCCGGCGCCGGCCCTACCTGATCTGGAAGTACGCCGCGACGCTGGACGGGCGCTCGGCCGCCGCCGACGGCAGCAGCATGTGGATCACCTCGGAGGCGGCCCGGATGGACGTGCACGCCCACCGCGGCACCGTGGATGCGGTGATCGTGGGAGTGGGCACCGTGCTCGCCGACGACCCCCAGCTCACCGCGCGGAACCTGCGCGACGGCAGCCTGGCGATCCGGCAACCGCTGCGGGTGGTGGTGGACTCGGCCGGGCGTACCCCGCCGGACGCCCGGGTGCGCGACGGCGCCGCCCCGACCTGGATCGCCACCGCCGCCGAGGTGGGCGAGCCCGGCGGTGAGCAGGTCGACCTGCACCGCCTGCTCGCCCAGTTGTACGAGCGGGACGTGCGGGCCGCCCTGCTGGAGGGGGGCCCGCGGTTGGCCGGCGCGTTCCTCGCCCGTGGCCTGGTGGACAAGGTGATCGGTTACCTGGCGCCGAAACTGCTGGGCGCCGGGCCTACCGCGCTGGTGGACGCCGGGGTCGGGACCGTCGCCGACGCGATCGAGCTCGAGCTGCTCGACGTCACCCGGGTCGGGCCCGACCTGCGGTTTACCGCGCTACCCCGGAAGGTGGAGAGCTGAATGTTCACCGGCATCGTGGAGGAGCTGGGCGAGCTGGCCGGGCGGGAGGGAAACGTGATCACCGTCCGGGGTCCGCGGGTCGCCGCCGACCTCACCTTCGGCGATTCGATCGCGGTCAACGGCGTCTGCCTGACCGCCACCACCGTCGGAGCGGACGGGACGTTCACGGCCGACGTGATGCGGGAGACCTTTGACCGCAGCACCTTGGGCACCCTGCGGCCGGGTGATCCGGTGAACCTGGAGCGCGCGGCCACCCTCGCCACCCGCCTCGGCGGCCACCTGGTCCAGGGCCACGTGGACGGCGTGGGCACGGTGCTCTCCCGGGTGAGCGGGCAGGACTGGGAGACGGTGCGGTTCGCGCTGCCGCCCGGCCTGTCCCGGTACGTCGTTGAGAAGGGTTCGATCGCGGTCGACGGGGTCTCCCTGACGGTGACCGGAGTCGGCGACGACTGGTTCGAGGTCGGGTTGATCCCGACCACGTTGCGGCTCACCACGCTCGGGCGCCGAGCCGTCGGGGAGCTGGTCAACCTGGAGGTCGACATCGTCGCCAAGTACGTCGAGAAGCAGGTGACGGGGGTGGGGTCATGACCGCCGCGGAGGCCGGCGCGGCGGCGGACCGGCCGTTCGCCGACGTAGTCGAGAGTGTCGAGCGGGCCGTGGCGGAGATCGCGGCCGGGCGGCCGGTGGTGGTGGTCGACGACGAGGATCGGGAGAACGAAGGCGACCTGGTCTTCGCCGCCGAGCTCGCCACCCCGGCGTTGCTGGCGTTCATGGTGCGGTACACCTCCGGGTATGTGTGCGTCCCGATGACCGCCGAAGACTGTGACCGGCTCGACCTGCCCCCGATGTACCACACCAACCAGGACCCGCGCGGTACCGCGTACCGGGTGACTGTGGACGCGCGCGGGGTGGGCACCGGGATCTCCGCCACCGACCGGGCCCGCACGGTGCGGCTGCTCGCCGACCCGGCCTCGCGCCCTACCGACTTCTTCCGGCCCGGCCACGTGGTGCCGCTGCTGGCGAAGGAGGGTGGGGTGCTGCGCCGGCCCGGCCATACCGAGGCCGCGGTGGATCTGGCCCGGATGGCGGGGCTGCGACCGGTCGGGGTGCTCTCGGAGATCGTGTCCCAGAAGGATGAAGGGGACATGGCCCGGCGCGACGAGCTGGAGGCCTTCGCTACCGAGCACGGACTGACGCTGGTCACCATCGCCGACCTGATCGCGTACCGGCGGCGGCGCGAGCGGCACGTGGAGCGGGTCGCCACCGCGCGCATCCCGACCGCCTACGGGGACTTCCAGGCGATCGGCTACCGCAGCTTCTATGACCAGGTTGAGCATGTCGCGCTGGTCTACGGTGACCTCGGCGACGGTACCGACGTCCTGGTCCGGGTGCACTCCGAGTGCCTCACCGGGGACGTGCTCGGCTCCCTGCGCTGCGACTGCGGTCCGCAGCTGCGCGCGGCCATGGGCCGGGTCGCGGCCGAAGGCCGGGGGGTGGTGCTCTACGTGCGCGGCCACGAGGGGCGCGGGATCGGGCTGCTGCACAAGCTGCAGGCGTACCAGCTGCAGGACGCGGGCCGCGACACCGTCGACGCCAATCTGGAGCTAGGTCTGCCGGCCGATGCCCGCGACTACGGCACCGGCGCGCAGATCCTCTCCGAGCTGGGCGTGCGCACCATGCGGCTGCTCACCAACAACCCGGCCAAGCGCGCCGGCCTGGAGGGGTACGGCCTGCGGATCGTGGGCCGCGAGCCGTTGCCGGTGCGCCCGCACCCGGAGAACCTCCGCTATCTGCGGACCAAGCGGGACCGGATGGGTCATGTGCTGGAGGCGCTGGACGACGTGGCGGTCCAACCCGATGAGGTCGGAGGAGCGGCGTGAGCGGTGAGGGGCGGCCGGCCGAGCGGGTCGTGGACGCCAGCGGGCTGGTGTTGGGGCTGGCGGCGACCCGGTGGCACGCCGAGCTGGTCGACCGCATGCACGAGCGGGCGGTGGCCGCCGGCCGGGCCTGCGGCGTACGGGAGGTCATCAGCGTCCGGGTGGAGGGCGCGGTGGAGCTGCCGGTCGTGGCCCAGGCGCTGGCGCGTCGCTGCGACGCGGTGGTGGCCCTGGGCGCGGTCATCCGGGGGGAGACTGCCCACTTCGAGTACGTGTGCCGGTCGGTCACCGACGGGTTGACCCGGGTGGCGCTGGACGAGTCCACCCCGGTGGCGCACGGCGTCCTCACCGTGGAGAACTACGCCCAGGCTGCCGCGCGCGCCGGCCTGCCGGACTCCGTGGAGGACCGGGGCTGGTCGGCGACCCTCGCCGCGCTCGACGCCGCCAACGCGCTGCGCGGCCTGGCCGCCGGACCAGCCCCGGTCCGGGAGGCGGCTAGCTGAGGTTCAGCGAGTACGAGTTCACCGTGAAGTCCCGACCACCGGCCGAGGAGGTGATCTCAAACCCGAACTGGACGTCGCCGATGGTCACGTTCGAGATCCGTCCGGAGTTGTGCAGCCACCGCAGCACCGCGCCGAGGTCCACCGTGCCGGAGTGGACGTTGCCCTGGCGCAGGAACGAGTAGACGGTGATGCCGCTGTGGCCGCCCAGGTAGAAGTCCCAGGTGTGCCCGCCGACGGTGACCGTGGTCTGGTACGAGCCGATCGCGCCGACCGGGCCGTAGCGGTTCACCCAGATCATGACCTCGTGCGCGTTGTCGCTGCTCCAGATGTCGTAGGTGCTGGTGAAGGCGACGCCGGAGGTCGGTACGGTGACGTTGAAGCTGCTGGTGGCGGTGCCGATCTGGCTGATCTGGCGGCCGTACCAGCGGGTGAGGTTCGGGTAGCTCTTCACCCCGCCGGTGTTGGGATGGTCCGCGTGGACGCCCCAGTTGGTGGGTGAGTTGGCCCAGATGCACTGCGAACCGGCGCCCGAGCCCCAGATGTTGTTGTAGAGCGTCCAGCCACCGGTCTGCCAGTTACCCCATTGGTCACAGGACTGCCAGACCGGATTTCCGGGCCCGCTGCCACCGCCGTCCACCGGCACCAACTGGAAGCGCTGGTTGGCCCCGCCGGTGGAGTCGTACTGGGAGATGCGGGCACCGTTGGCGGTGGACCACTCCCAGACGTCGAGCGCCTTGCCGCTGAAGCGGTTGATCAGGCTGATCTGGTTGTTGCCGCGGTCCACGATCGACCACTGCTGGTTGGTGCCGTTCAGGTCCGTCCACTGGCGGATCTCGGCGCCGTTGTTCGGGTTCCAGTTGAACACGTCCAGCACCATGCCGCTGTGCCGGGCGACCAGCCGGTAGTAGCCGGAGCCGGAAGGCTCGAACCGGAACTGCTGGTTGGCGCCGCTGCCCGGGGTCCACTGGACCGCCATCGCGCCGGCGCCCGTGCCGTCGATCTGGATCGCCTTACCGCTGTGCACGGCGATCAGCTGGTAGTACTGGCCGGTCGAGACCTGGGCCGATGCCCCGGTGGCGACGGTGAGCGCCCCGGTGGTGGCGAGCGCCGCGGTGAGGCCGCCAGCGAGGAGTCGCCGGAGGGTCGATCTCGTCGTTGATCTGGACATGGTGGTTCCTCCTTCCGGTGCGGCGGGCGAGAGGTCCACGCACTTGTCGAAGCGCTTCGACAACCGGCCTGGCCCGCCGCTAGCGGACCTCGGGTGGGTTCCATAGACCGTAGTCATCGAATAAATCGAAATCAATCACTGATTTGGGGTGGATTGGTCAGGGACCGCCGGACCCTGTCCAGACCCGGTGGGAGCACCGGCCCGGTGGCCGGCAGAAGAGTCATGGCCGCGAGCGTGGCCAATCCGCGCCACCCCCCGGCGCGCCCGGCCACGGCTCTGCCAGAATGGGTGTCCGTGAAGACCTTCGACGAGCTGTTCGCGGAGCTGCAGCGCAAGGCCGCCGACCGGACCCCCGGGTCGGCGACGGTCGCGGCGCTCGACGCCGGCCTGCACGCCGCCGGCAAGAAGGTCGTGGAAGAGGCGGCCGAGGCCTGGATGGCGGCGGAGCACGAGGGACGGGAGCGGGCCGCCGAGGAGATCTCGCAGCTGCTCTACCGCACCCAGGTGCTGATGCTCGCCACCGGACTGGAACTCAAGGACGTCTACCGACATCTCTAGGCCGATCCGGACCGTCCGATCGAGCCACCTGGGAGACGAATCCATGTTGCGTATCGCCGTGCCCAACAAGGGCACCTTGGCCGCGCCGGCCGCCCAGATGCTGCGCGAAGCCGGCTACCGTCAGCGCACCGACCCCCGGGAGTTGGTGTGCCCCGACCCCGACAACGGGGTGGAGTTCTTCTACCTGCGCCCGCGGGACATCGCCACCTATGTGGGCTCCGGTGATCTGCAGCTCGGCATCACCGGCCGGGACCTGCTGGTGGACGCGGGGGAGCCGGCCGTGGAGCTGCTCGACCTCGACTTCGGCGCCGCCACCTTCCGGCTCGCCGCCCGCCCCGACTCCGCGACCGACCTGGCCGACCTGAGCGGCCGGCGGATCGCCACCGCCTACCCCGGTGTACTCGCCGCCTACCTCGCCAAGCGGGGTGTCGCCGCCGAGGTGGTGCGCCTCGACGGCGCGGTGGAGAACGCGATCCGGCTCGGCGTGGCCGACGTCATCGCTGATCTGGTCTCCACCGGAGCGACCCTGCGCCAGGCCGGCCTGGTGCCGATCGGGGAGCCGATCCTGGAGAGTTCGGCGATCCTCATCGGCGGCCCCCAGCGGCCCAAGAACGGCGGGGTCACCCAATTGCGCCGGCGGCTGGAGGGGGTGCTGGTGGCCCGCAGGTACGTGATGCTCGCCTACGACGTGCGGGCGGACCTGCTGGAGCCGGCCACCGCGCTCACCCCCGGCATCGAGTCGCCGACCATCTCACCGCTGCACCGGGAGGGCTGGGTGGCGGTGCAGGCGATGGTACGCCGGGCCGAGGTGCACCGGATCATGGACGAACTCTACGAGCTGGGCGCCCGTGCGATCTTGGTGACCGACATCCACGCCTGCCGGCTGTGACCACCGCGGGATGTGTCAGACTCGGGGGGTGACCTCCGCGTCTGCGCCGCGCTTCGAGGGTCCGGGGCTCGGAGACTCCCCCGTGGTGCGCATCCGGCCCCGCCGGACCCGGGTGGTCGCCTGGGTGGCGGCGGTCGTGATCGCGCTCGCTTCGGTGGGGCTGGCCGCCGCGCTGGAGGGCCGGATCGGCAGCGGCCCGGAGGTGTTCGGCCCGGCGGACCGGGTGGCTCTGATCGGTCTGGGCCTGATCGCTGCGGCGGCGGTGCTCACGCTCGCCCGGCCATCCGTGGAGGCGGATGCCGAAGGGGTCCGGGTGCGCAACATCGTCGGTAGCTACGCGCTTCCGTGGTCGGCGGTGCGCGCGGTGCGGTACGAGCACGGGGCCTCCTGGGCCACCCTGGAGCTCACCGACGACGAGTTGCTGGGCGTGATGGCGGTGCAGGCGGTCGACAAGGAGCACGCGGTGGCCGCGGTGCGGGCCCTACGGGAGCTCCACGCGGCTCACCAGCGGCGTAATCCCGGCTAGATCACCTACGGCGTACCCTCCAGCCGACCACCGGCGGTGGCCGGTGCCTGACGCGCCGCCGGTACTCTGCTACGCTTTTCTGGTCGACCGCACCGCGGCGTCCGCTTATGGCGGGCACGGCGGTGTCAGAAGTGGAGCTCCCGCTCCCACCCGGGTCGCTTCGGCGGCCGGGTCCGGTCACGTCGGCCAGCGACGCGAGCGGTGGCCGGGTGATGGCCGGTCGAGCGGGGCCCTGGCAGACGCCAGGGCCTTCTGCTTCAGGTCGCCACCCGATACGGATTGCTTTCGAGGAGGCCCCATCAGCGTCGAGCCACGCGTCAACGATCAGATCCGCGCCCGGGAGGTCCGGCTAGTCGGGCCAGAGGGTGAACAGGTAGGCATCGTCCCGCTAGAGCGCGCGCTGCAACTGGCAGCGGACGTCGACTTGGATCTGGTCGAGGTCGCCCCTATGGCACGCCCACCGGTGTGCAAGCTCATGGACTTCGGCAAGTTCAAGTACGAGAGCGCGCTCAAGGCCCGGGAGGCCAGGCGCAACCAGCAGCAGACCGTCATCAAGGAGATGAAGCTCCGCCCGAAGATCGACAAGAACGACTACGAGACCAAGAAGGGTCACGTGGTGCGGTTCCTGCGGGCGGGCGACAAGGTAAAGGTGACGATCATGTTCCGGGGGCGCGAACAGAGTCGACCGGAGCTTGGGCTACGGTTGCTGCGCCGGCTCTCCGACGAGGTCGCGGACCTCGGGTTCGTGGAGGCTGCGCCGAAGCAGGACGGCCGAAACATGATCATGGTGCTCGCGCCGCACCGCGCGGGCAAGGGGGGATCCAAGGAGTAGCCGCTGGCGGCCGGGGGTCCGGCCGGGCCGGGGTGTGGCGCCGGGATGCGCGGCGGCGCCGCCGGGCAGACTTATGCCCGTACCGCGAGCCGCGCCGAAACAGAGCAAGATCAGGGGAGCGTTGACGTGCCGAAGATGAAGACCCATACCGGGATGGCTAAGCGGTCCCGCGTCACCGGTGCCGGCAAGATCGTTAAGCAGCAGGCGAACCGGGTGCACAAGCTGGAGTGGAAGTCCTCGCGCCGTAAGCGCCGGCTCGCCCGCCGCGACGAGATTTCCGCGGCGGACTACCGGCGGGTCAAGAAGCTGCTCGGCCGCTGATCCGCGGTCGGTAGGAGGAGATAAGGGATGGCACGCGTCAAGCGGGCAGTGAACGCGCGCAAGAAGCGCCGGACGATCCTGGAGAGCGCCAAGGGGTACCGGGGCCAGCGTTCCCGGCTGTACCGCAAGGCCAAGGAGCAGATGCTGCACTCGATGCAGTACGCCTACCGGGACCGCAAGGACCGCAAGGGCGACTTCCGGCGGCTGTGGATCACCCGGATCAACGCCGGGGCGCGCGCCAACGGTATGACCTACAACCGGTTGATCCAGGGGCTGCGCCTGGCCGGGGTGGAGGTCGACCGCAAGAACCTGGCCGAGCTGGCGGTCAATGACACGGCCGCGTTCAACGCTCTGGTCTCCACCGCCCGCGAGGCGGTCGCCGCTCAGGCCGCCGGTGACGCCGGCGCCGGCCAGCCGGGACGCTGAGCCGGCCGGCGAGCGGGTTGAAGGGTGGGCCGGAAGGCCGGTTCACCCGGCGGACGCCCCGCATCGTCGCCGCCGCGAAGCTGCGCCGGCGCCGCGATCGTGAGCGCGCCGGCCAGTTTCTGGCCGAGGGGCCGCAGGCGGTACGGGAGGCGCTGGCCCGCTCGGGGGCCGTGCGGGAGCTGTTCCTCACCGAGCGGGCCGGGCAGCGCCATCCGGACCTGACGACCGCCGCCCGCGCCGCAGGGGTCCCGGTCTCCTGGATCACCGAGGATGCCGCCGGGGCCCTCACCGAGACCGTCACCCCGCAGGGCGTGGTGGCGGTCTGCGAGCACTTGGACCGTCCGCTGGCCACCGTGCTACGGGGCCGGCCCCGGCTGGTCGCGGTGCTGGTAGAGGTGGCTGAGCCGGGCAACGCGGGCCCGGTCCTGCGAACCGCGGACGCCGCGGGCGCGCAGGCCGTGGTCTTCGCCGGGGCAGCGGTCGACCCGTACAACGGCAAGTGCGTGCGCGCCTCCGCCGGCAGCCTGTTCCACCTCGATCTGGTCCGGCACCCGGAGCCCACCACGGCCCTGGCGCAGCTGCGCGGCGCCGGTCTGCGGGTGCTCGCCGCCACCGGCCACGGTGAGACCGACCTGGACCACCTCGCGGACGCCGGTGCGCTGGCCGCGCCGACCGCCTGGGTGTTCGGCTCCGAGGCGCACGGACTCCCCGCGGCGGTGCTGACCGAGGCCGACGACCGGGTACGGGTGCCGATCCACGGCCGGGCCGAGAGCCTCAACCTAGGTGCGGCCGCGGCGGTCTGCCTGTACGCTTCAGCGAGAGCGCAACGAGAAGAGAGGCGCACGCCTTGATCGCACGGTCGTCGATGTTTACCTGGCCCGCTGGCGGCGGGCGGGTCTGACCTTCAAGGCGCTCCTCCCGACGCCGGCGGGCTGCGGCGAAGCCGCGCTGCCGCGTCCGGCGCCGGCGCTCGGCCCGCCTCGCGAGCCTACGTCCCAGCCCCGGAAACGGCCTCCGTAGACTGCTGTCCGGCTCTCGGTGTGAGGATCTGCGATGACCTACCGTAACGACCCGTACGACCCCAAGCAGGTGGCCCTGCTGGATCAGGCCGCGCTGGACGGCGCGCTGGCCGCGGCCGAGAAGGCGTTCGCGGCCGCGGCCGACCCGGACGCGCTCGCCGCGCTGCGGCCGCAGCACCTCGGCGACCGCGCCCCGGTGTCGCTGGCCCGGCGCGAGATCGGGGCCCTCCCGCCGGCCGCCCGGGCGGAGGCCGGCAAGCGCGTCAACGCCACCCGGGCCGCGATCCAGGCCGCGTACGACGCCCGGTTGGCGGCCCTGCGCGCGGAGCAGGAGCGGCGGGTGCTGGCCCAGGAGCGGGTGGACGTCACCCTCCCCACCGACCGGCGTCCGGTCGGTGCCAGACACCCGCTGACCACCCTGATGGAGCGGATCGAGGACCTGTTCGTGGCCATGGGCTACGAGGTGGCCGAGGGTCCCGAGGCTGAACTGGAGTGGTACAACTTCGACGCGCTGAACATCGGCCCCGACCACCCGTCGCGCACCATGATGGACACCTTCTACCTGGCCGCGGCGGGCAGGTCGGCCGACGGTGGCGCAGACCCGGACGGCGGCTCGGGGTTGGTGCTGCGCACCCACACCTCTCCGGTGCAGGCCCGCTCGATGCTCACCCGGGAGCCGCCGATCTATGTGATCTGTCCCGGGCGCACCTACCGCACCGATGAGCTGGACGCCACCCACACCCCGGTCTTCCATCAGGTGGAGGGCCTGGTGGTGGACAAGGGCATCACCATGGCCCATCTCAAAGGGACGCTGGACCACTTCGCCCGAGGCATGTTCGGGCCGCAGGCGCAGACCCGGCTGCGGCCGTCCTACTTCCCGTTCGTGGAGCCCGGCGCCGAGATGGACCTGTGGTTCCCGCAGCACCGCCACGGCCCCCGCTGGGTGGAGTGGGGTGGCTGCGGCATGATCAACCCGCGGGTGCTGCGCGCCTGCGGGATCGACCCGAACGAGTACTCCGGGTTCGCGTTCGGCATGGGCATCGAGCGCACCCTGATGTTCCGGCACGGGATCAGCGACATGCGCGAAATGATCGAGGGTGATGTGCGGTTCGCCCGCGCGTTCGGGATGGAGGTCTGAGCCATGCGGGTGCCCGTGTCCTGGCTGCGCGAGTATGTGGACGCCCCGACCGACCCGGCCGTGCTGGAGCCGGCGCTGGTCCGGGTCGGCCTGGAGGTGGAGGAGATCACCGATCTGCGTACCACCGTCACCGGTCCGCTGGTGATCGGGCAGGTGCGCGAGATCGAGCCGGTGCCCAAGGTGAAGAAGCCGATCCGCTACTGCCAGGTGGACGTCGGCGAGGACGCTCCCCGCGGCATCATCTGCGGTGCCACCAACTTCACCACCGGCGACCTGGTGGCGGTGGCCCTGCCCGGTGCGGTGTTGCCCGGCGGGTTCGCGATCGACGCGCGCAAGGCGTACGGGCGGCTCTCCAACGGGATGATCTGCTCGGCCCGGGAGCTGGGGGTGGGGGACGACCACACCGGCATCCTGGTGCTGCCCGCCGGCGCCGGCGCGCCCGGTGACGACGCCCGGGCCGCGGTGGGGCTCGACGACACGGTGGTGGAGCTGGCGATCACACCCGACCGGGGGTACTGCCTCTCGGTACGGGGCATCGCCCGGGAGCTGTCCCACTCGCTGCGGGTGCCGTTCCGCGACCCGGCCGCGGTCGAGGCGCCGGGCGCCAGCGAGGCGCCCGCCTACCCGCTCTCGATCGAGGACCGGGTGGGGTGCGACCGGTTCGCCGCGCGGGTCGTGCGGGACATCGACCCGGACGCCACCGCTCCGGCCTGGCTGCGGCGGCGGCTGGAGATCGCCGGCATCCGGTCCATCAGCCTGCCGGTGGACATCACCAACTACCTGATGCTCGAGCTGGGCCAGCCGATGCACGCCTGGGATCTGGACCGGCTCTCCGGGCCGCTGGTGGTGCGGCGGGCCCGCGCCGGGGAGCGGCTGGTGACCCTCGACGGGGTCGAGCGAGTCCTGCACCCGGAAGACCTGGTGATCTGCGACGACACCGGGCCGGTGTCGCTCGCCGGGGTGATGGGCGGCGAGAGCACCGAGGTCCGCCCCGGCACCCGGCACGTGCTCTACGAAGCGGCGCACTGGGACCCGGTGGCGATCGCCCGCACCGCCCGCCGGCACAAGCTGCCGAGCGAGGCGGCGAAACGGTGGGAACGGGGTGTCGACCCGGCACTGCCGCTGGCCGCGCTGGCGCGGGCCGTGGCGCTGCAACGCGAGTACGGCGGCGGCACCGCCGAGCCGCAGGTGCTGGACGCCGACTACGTACGGCCACGGGAGGTGATCCGGGTCGCCGCCGACCTGCCCTCCCGCATCGCCGGGGTGGCGTACCCGACCGGGCGCGTGGTGGAGGTGTTGACGGAGATCGGGTGCGCGGTCACCGTGGACGGCGCGGAGCTGTCGGTGATCCCGCCCACCTGGCGGCCGGACCTCACCGACCCGGCCGATCTGGCCGAGGAGGTGGCCCGGCTGGATGGCTACGACCGGATCCCCAGCGAGCTGCCGAAGGCCCCGCCGGGTCGGGGACTCACCGCCGGGCAGCGCCGCCGCCGCACGGTGGCCCGGGCCCTGGCCGAGGCGGGGTATGTGGAAGCGTTGTGCTACCCGTTCGTGGGCGAAGCCGCCTGGGACGCCTTCGGCCTGAGCGCCGACGACCCGCGGCGGGAGACGGTACGCCTGGCCAACCCGCTCTCGGACGAGGAGCCGTCGCTGCGTACCACCCTATTGCCGCCGTTGCTCGCCACCCTGCGGCGCAACCTGGGACGGCTGCCCGAGGGCTCCCGGGATCTCGCCCTCTATGAGATCGGTGTGGTCTTCCACCCGCGCGCCGGAGCCGGGGACGCCCCGCCGCGGCTGGGGGTGGACGCGCGCCCGCCGGCAGACCAGCTCGCGCTGGCCGAGTCGTTCGTGCCCGACCAGCCCTGGCACGTGGCGGTGGTGCTCACCGGCGACCGGGAGCCGGAGGGCTGGTGGGGCCCTGGTCGCCCGGCCGACTGGGCGGACGCGGTGCAGGCGGCGCGGACCGTGCTGGCCGCGGCCGGCATGGCGGCCGAACGGGTCGGGGTACGCCAGGCGGTGTACCCGCCGTGGCACCCCGGCCGGTGCGCGGAGGTCACTGTGGACGGGACCCCGGTGGGGCACGCCGGTGAGCTGCACCCGTCCGTGTGCGAGGCGCTGGAGCTGCCGCGGCGCACCTGCGCCATGGAGCTGAACCTCGACCTGGTGCCGTTGCCCGGGGTGGTTCCGGCTCCGCGGTTCTCCACCTACCCGCCGGCGCTGATCGATGTCGCCCTGCTGGTGGACGAGGCGGTGCCGGCCGAGGAGGTTCGCGCCGCGCTGGTGGCCGGGGCGGGTGAGCTGCTGGAGTCGGCCCGGCTGTTCGACGTCTACACCGGTGCGCAGGTGGGCGAGGGGCGCCGGTCGCTGGCGTACAAGCTCACGTTCCGGGCCCCGGACCGGACGCTGACCGGGGAGGAGGCGGTGGCCGCCCGGGACCGGGCGGTGGCCGAGGTCGCGAACCGCTTCGGCGCGGAGCTGCGCGGCGGCTGACCCGGCCCGATGGTCGTCAGCCGGCGCCCCACAGGGCGGTGATCGGGACGCCGAGGTCGGCGAGCAGCCGGCGAAGTAGCGGTAGGGAGAGCCCGATCACCGTGCCCGGGTCGCCCTCGATCCGCTCCACGAACGGGGCGCCCCGCCCCTCGATGGTGAAACCGCCGGCCACCGCCAGCGGCTCACCGGTGGCGACGTAGGCGTCGATCTCGGCGTCGGTCACGTCGGCGAAGTGGACCCGGCTGACCGCCACCGCCTCACCGGTGCGCCCGTCGCCGGGGTGGCCGGGGTGGAGTAGCACCAGCGCGTGGCCGGTGTACAGCTCACCGTGCCGACCTCGCATCCGCCGCCACCGGGACACCGCCTCGGCCGGCCCGGCCGGCTTACCCAGCATCTCCCCCTGGAAGGAGAACACCGAGTCACCGCCGAGCACCAGCACCGGGTCGGCGTCCGGCACCTCGACGCTGCCCCGGCGCAGCTTCTCCGCGACCGCCTGCGCCTTCAGCCGCGCCAGCAGGACGCACAGCGTGTCCGGCCGGCTGGCATCCACCGACGACTCGTCCACCCCGCTGTGCACCACCACCGGCTCGATGCCGGCGGCCTGGAGCGTGCGCCGCCGCCCGGCACTGGCGGAGGCGAGCACCAGCCGCGGTCGCCCGGCCATCAGTCGAACTCCGTGGGCCGGGACGGGTCGGCGTGGTGTTCCCACATCAGCCGGAGCTGCTCGGGCGTGCAGCGGCGGGTGGACAGCTCCGGCAGGTTGTCGGGGCGGAAGAACCCCACCCCGGTAGTCTCGCCATCCCGGCCGGCGGCGGGTTCCTGGCCCGGGTCTGTCCGCTCCACCTGGAAGAACAGCTTGTAGATGTGGAACGGGGTGGCACCGTGCCCGTTGTGCCGGGAACCGTCGTGGACCGCGAGCAACTTGGTGGCCCGCACCGCCAGGCCGGCCTCCTCGGCGAACTCACGCTCCACCGCGACCGCCGGCGAATCCAGCGCCTCGGCCCAGCCACCGGGCAGGGTCCAGCGGCCGTCCCGGGCCTCCCGCACCAGCAGCACCCGGCCGTGCGTGTCGAACAACGCCCCGCGTACGTCCACCTTGGGGGTGGCGTGGCCGGACTCGGCCGCGAGCGTGCTGCGCAGCTGGGCGACGTCCCCGCCATCGAGCAGCGTGAGGATCTCGGCGGCAGCGGTGCGCAGCCGCTCGTAGCGGGCCCGGTCGTACCGGTCGGTGGCGTAGTTGAGCCCGTTCTGCGCCATGGCGGCGAGTTCGACCGCGAGGGCGTGCAGTCGGCGGCCGGGCGGCGGGGCGTGCTCGGTCACGCTGACAGTGTGTCACCCGGCCCGCCACCCAGCCGGACGCCCCTGCGCGCGTACCGCCCGGCAGCCACCCGCGCGCAGCCAGGCCGCCCCGCAGCCAGGCCGCCCCGCA
>Ga0079224_100007495_pt1 | contig 14661 bp, 13 predicted proteins | sample Stecom2015_FD_80414 | JGI IMG/M metagenome (GOLD analysis project Ga0079224, IMG submission 80414) | Agricultural soil microbial communities from Utah to study Nitrogen management - Steer compost 2015 | ecosystem: Environmental > Terrestrial > Soil > Agricultural land | place: USA: Utah...
CCCATAACCCTGTTAGCCGGAAAGCCTGAAACTTTTTTGAACAATGTTACCATTGCATCAAGAGGATTGGAGATAATTATAACCACAGAGTCAGGAGCATACAGCTTAACATTTTCTGCTACGGTTTTCATGATTTTTGCATTTGTGTTCAGCAAATCATCACGGCTCATACCGGGTTTACGGGGCAAGCCTGCTGTAATTATAACTACATCTGCACCTTCGATGTCCTTATAATCATTAGTGCCTTTTATATTAACATCAAAACCATCTATGCGTGATGCTTCTGCAACATCAAGTGATTTACCCTGAGGCATATCTTCAACAATATCAAAAAGAACAACATCACCAAGTTGTCTTAATGCGGAAAGCTGTGTTAAAACACCTCCGATTTGTCCGCCGCCAATTAGTGCAATTTTATTTCTCTTCATCGTTTTTCCCTATATTTTATTGTGTGATGAACAACTATTGTTCATCAAAAAAGTTTTTAAAAATAATTATCAATATATCTTTTTGCAAAACGAGGAACATGGTTAACGATAATTCATAAAAAATAATCGTTATTAATATAGTCTATTTAACCATTCAAAATTAATTTCAACTTTTGAAAATATTATTCATTCGCTTATTTTAAATTAGAAACTGAAAGAAATAAAATGAAAAAAATTACTGTTGTTGGTGCTGGCAATGTTGGTGCCGCAACCGCGCAGCGGATTGCAGAAAAACAATTAGCCGAAGAAATTGTGCTGATCGATATAATTGAAGGCGTTCCACAGGGAAAAGCGCTTGATATTTGGGAGAGTGCGCCAATTGAACAATTTGATACAAAAATTTCCGGAACCAATAATTATAAAGATACAGTTAATTCAAATCTTGTTGTTATTACTGCGGGACAGCCGCGCAAGCCGGGAATGACGAGAGATGATCTTTTATTTACAAATGCTAAAATTGTAAAATCAATAACAGAAAAAATTGTTGAGTATTCACCGCAGGCAATTCTTATTATTGTTTCAAATCCGCTTGATGTAATGACATATACCGCACTTAAGGTAAGCGGGTTTGAAAAGAACAGGGTAATAGGAATGGCCGGAATACTGGATACTGCAAGATTCCGTTTGTTTATTGCCGATGCACTTAAAGTATCAGTAAATGATGTAACTGCAATGGTACTGGGAGGACATGGGGATTCTATGGTTCCATTAATCCGTTATTCTAATGTTGGTGGAATTTCTATTTCCGAACTTCTTCCTGAGCAAAAAATAAATGAACTTGTTGACAGGGCACGCAGCGGGGGAATTGAAATAGTTAACCATCTTAAAACAGGCGGAGCATATTACGCACCCTCTGCTGCTGCAGTTGAAATTGCAGATTCAATCGTAAAAAACCGCAGGAGAGTTTTGCCGTGTTCAGCATGGCTTGAAGGTGAGTATGGATTGAATAATGTTTATTGCGGTGTGCCTGTTGTTCTTGGTAAAAACGGAATTGAGAAAATTGTAGAATTAGAATTAACTGCTGATGAACAAGCGGCATTAAAAAAATCAGCAGATGAAGTTGCAGAAAATATTGAAAAATTAGATCTATAGTTTTAAGATCGGAACATACCCGGATTTTTTCTGATTATAAATTCATAATCAAAATTGTTTCGGTGCCATTCACAGTATGTTTATATTGAAGATCATCCATATAAATGCGCATCAGGTACAATCCGCGCCCGGAGTCTTTCAATAAATTATCGGGGTGTGTAGGATCAGGGACAATTGCAGGATCGAATCCTCTACCTTCATCTTTAATTGAAATTATTAATTTTCCGTTATCCACGGTTGCATCAATACTTACTATTTTGCTTTCATCACTTTTATTGCCGTGAATAATTGCGTTTGTTGTGGCTTCGGTAATTGCTAAAAGCAAACCAGGAATTTTTTCTTCATCAACATTTACATCCCTTGCAAAATAGTTTACAAATTCTTCAACAGTTATAAGATTATTTGGATTGCTTTCAATCTCGAGGTGGTACGTATTTTCTGCCAAGAAAAATTCCTAAATCTTTTTGTGTGAAAATAATAAATATAATTTTGTTTTCAATTGTAAGATTAGAAAAAAAACATAGTGATACAATTAAAAGCGCCAGTTCATCTGAAGATTAAAGTTAATTAATTCCTTACCGGGATTATCTTTAATTGTTATGAATTCATACCAGCCGTAAAACCTAAAGAATAATTTTTCCTGCAGAGCAATTATTACTTCAGCCACAGGACCGCTGCTTAAATATTCGGTATCAATATTTTTATTGCGCCCTTTGTAATTGTAAGTGTTCAGAGAAAATATACGTGCACCTATTGAAATTATATATTTATTATGTGATAAAACAATTTTTGGCTCAGTGTAAATTTCCCGGAGAAATCTTGTTGGTTTGGTTGAGAAAGAAGCCCAGCTTAAATCACCCTGCTCTGATAATTTAACGTAGCCGTAAACAACCAATGAAACGTAATTATTCAGTTTGAGGATTGATGAATCACTTGCTGTAAACTGCCGGAAGGAAAAGCTTCGGTAATTGGGATTCAGATCCTCAAAATCATAAACAGTATAATTTGCTGAAACTTCAAAATTATTTAACGATGTGAAATTTTTTCCGCGGTAATTTCCGCCGGATGCAAAACGTAATATCCGGTTTACATTATTGTTTGAACTTCTCTCAGAAAAAATATAAACGATGTGGTTGTACGTTCCTTCCGTGCTTGCATAAATTTCAAGGAATGGAGTAAGCTGTTTTGAATATCTCAGCCGCAGGATTGTTAAAAGTTCATCCCTGTCATCAAAATTAAAATCACTTGGCGTATCGTATCTTAATTTATTCTGAAACAAACTGAACGAAAGCCGGTCTGTGCGTGAAAATTTCATATTGCCGGCAAGAGAAAGAGTTGCTCGGGTTGAATGATTATTCTTGCTGCTTTCAAGTCTTGAGCGTTCTTCATAAAAAATATTGTTAGCTCCTTCAAATCTTTTTGTAATATGTTTTTCATTCCTTTCTGAATAGAACAATCTGAGGAAGCCGTCAAAAAAATCTGAATTATACGCGGTGTTTGATTCAAGTTCAAAACGGAGTTCTTCAACCTGCGTATCAAAGATTGATGCAGAGGCAGCATCAGTTAACCTGTATCTTGTATCGCGGTCAATGCTGCGAAAGGCTGCTCTTCCAAAAAACTGCTGGTTAAATGCCGAAAGAAAATTATACAAACGTAATCCATCTTCAATAAAGTAAGAAGTTTCAGTCCTGCTCTGAATGTTGTTCTTAACATCAAAACGTGCAGATGTTAATGAATCAGCTTCAAAGTAAAAATCTTTTCTGCTTTGCTTGAACTGAAAATTTATATTGTTTGAAACCTGCGGATTGAAATAATTCTCAGCACCAGCTGATATAAAACGCAAAGTATTTTTTCTGGGTGAGATATCTTCATTCTTAAATTTTAATTCTGATGAGAGAAACATATCTGTTAACTGCAGAGTATCAATCAAACCTTCTGCGCCGTAAATAAATCCGTAATCATTTTCCCCAATCTGCCTGTTGTTTGAATATCCTGCAAAGGGACTGAAGTAAATTTTATCATAAGGAACTAACTGCAAAAACACTGCAGCATTATTTGTTGAAGCCTGGTTTATTTCAATGCGCCGGTTATCTGATAATATGCTGCTGGTTCCGAGAAATCCGGCTCTCAGCATTTCATTAAAATTATAAAAAGATGATAATGAGAAATATTGATCATCTCTTATATTTTTTTCTGTTGCACGTATAAATGTTGAGTTGAAATTTTCAAAAAAGTGAATGCTTGTTTTATCAAAATATGTACTGTAATGGAGAAGTGAATTGAGGTTGAATGTATTTATTTGTTTATCAAATCTTGTTGAAAGCTGGTTGACCGGAGTCTCTGCTAAAATATATTCAAGACTATCAGCATGAATCTGGGCAGACAGGCGAATTGCAAAAATCAGAACTATGATTAAAACTTTTTTCAACAGGATAATTCTTTTATTGATTCATCATCAATATAAAATATAAATGCAGAGTAGTAAAGATTATTTAATTGTATCAGTTTAAAGATTTAAGCAGATGAGACATCAGCATAAATTATAATAATTTATTATGGTGAGATTGTAAAACTTTGCAATGTTGAAATGCTGTTTGGTTCTGAGCTTGCACCGGAATATGTAATTACGCGCCAAAAATATTTTTTACCAGCTTCAAGGTAAGGAGGAGTGAATGCAATTTTTATAGTATCATTCACAACAGAAGAGCTGATTTGCTTACTCCAGAACTCACCAAAAAATTGATTTGTCTGCACAAGAATTTTATAAACGGCTGGCTCTTCAATTGCTTTGATGATGAAATTATCAAAAACAGGATGTGTTTGATTGTCCCCGGGAAAGATGATTTCGGGAATATCAAAAATCCAATCACTTACAACCGGGCTTTCGCTGCTCTGCAATCCGCCCTTATCAACCGCCTTAATTTTGTAATAAAATTTTTGGTATAACTGAAGTTCAATTGTATCTTCAAAGAAGGGAAGAGGGGAGAAGCCAGTTAAACTTATGCTGTCCGCTGAAAATTCAGAATCAACTCCGCGGAAAATATTATAACCAATTACATCACTTTCATTTGAAGATTCCCAATTTATAAAAACGGATTTTCTTCCTTCCCAGTTTCTTGCATTAATATTTACAAATCTTGGTCTTAAAGGATAACGCCTGTTAACTGGTTTAGCGCTTATTGGTTCGGTGGTATTGCTTTCTTTACCGGAAAGATCAACCGCACTTATTTTGTAAAAATATACTGTGTTATAATCCAGTGAATCATCTATATAATAATCATTGTTAGTAAAATCTATCAGCGTAAAATCATTTTCATTGCCGTTTCTTCTATAAACATTATAGCCTCTCAAATCTTTTTCGAAATTTCTGTTCCATTCAATTATTATCTCACCATCTGTTGCAGAATAAAATCTTAGCCCAACCGGAACAGCCGGGGGCAGTCCATCATCTGCTGAAACTTCTGTCGGCCGTTCACATGAAATGAAAATTATTGAAAGTGAAACCAAAATTGCTGATGTAATAAATTTCATTAAAAATCTATAGTTAATAATTCCGGAACATAAAACAATTATAACTGTTGAAGCACATGAAAAATAAATACAAAAAAAATTCTTTGAAATTCAGATAAACAGTATTTTATTTAAGGATAGATGAGTACAAAGCATACGTGTTGATTTTGACAAAGTAGCATTTTTTGGATAACTTTCACATCAAAATTTTTGAATAAAAAAGCATGATTGAGCAATATATTCCAGTTTTTCTCGTAATCGGGTTTGCATTAGTTTTTGCTCTTGGTGTTGTTATTGCATCAAAAGTATTCGGGCCGCAGAGACCAACCAAAGAAAAATATTCAACTTACGAAAGCGGAATGAAGCCCGTTGGAACAACCAACGAACGCATTTCAGTTAAGTATTATCTTGTGGCAATGTTCTTCATAATATTTGATCTTGAAGTTATTTTCGTTTACCCATGGGCTGTTCAGTTCAAAAAACTGTTTGGTGAGATTGGGATGTCTGTATTTTATTCTATGCTGGTTTTTCTTGTGGTTTTGGAATTAGGTTATTTGTACGCTTATAAAAAAGGTGGTTTCAGATGGGATTAGAAGCGAAATTAAAACAAGATGGTTTTTTTACAACACAGCTTGATGCTCTTGTAGCATGGTCACGAAAAAATTCAGTTTGGCCGATGCCAATGGGAATTTCATGCTGTGCAATTGAAATGATGGCAGCCGGTGATCCGAAATATGATATTGCACGTTTTGGTTCTGAAGTAATGAGATTTACTCCGCGTCAGTGTGATTTGATGATTGTTGCCGGTACAGTTACTTATAAAATGTCTCATGTAGTCAGAAAAATTTATGATCAGATGCCCGATCCCAAATGGGTAATTGCAATGGGTGCATGCACATCATCGGGCGGAATGTACAGGTCATACTCTGTTGTGCAGGGAATAGATCAGTTTCTTCCCGTAGATGTTTACCTTGCCGGATGCCCCCCTCGTCCTGAAAATCTTTTGAATGCATTAATTCAGATTCAGGATAAAATTGGCAGAACAAGGGCAAGAGATTTCCAGGACAGGGAAATGCCCGAACTTACAGTTCTTCAAAACAATTAATAATATGTTATTAAAAGAAACTTTAATTGCAAAACTCACAGGATATAAAGATCCCCGATTATCTTTTGAAACTGTTGAATACAAAGGTGAATTAACTTTAATTATTCCTAAAGAGGAAATTCTTGAAGTTTGCAGATTTTTGAAAAATGATCCCGATCTACAGTTTAATCTTTGTGAAGATGTAACTGCTATAGATTGGGCACGCCGAAAAAACCGCTTTACAGTTGTTTACCATATCTTCTCAATAAAAAATAAATTCAGATTAAGAATTAAAGCCGATGTCGATGAATCAGATTTAACTATTGATTCTGTTACATCGGTCTGGGAAACTGCAAACTGGCATGAAAGAGAAGCTTATGATATGTACGGCATCAATTTTAAAAATCATCCTGATTTTAGAAGAATGTACATGCCGGAAGAATTTGAATATCACCCGCTTAGAAAAGATTTTCCGCTGATGGGAATTCCCGGCTCATTACCTTTACCAAAGAAATAAACCATGCAAAGATTATCCAAAGAAGATATACATCCCAAAATAATTGAAAAATTACTCTCAGATACCGATCTGACGATTGAAGATGCGTTAGAAAACGAAATGATCCTGAATATGGGTCCGCAGCATCCGGCAACTCACGGAGTGCTTCGTGTTCTGTTAAGATTGGATGGCGAGACGGTAATTGCTTCAGTTCCTGAGCTTGGTTATCTGCACCGCGGTTATGAAAAGATGGCAGAGAACATGAGCTATCATGAGTTCATTCCGCATACAGACCGACTTGATTATTTATCACCCATGGCAAACAATGTTGCATGGGCATTAGCGGTTGAGAAGCTTGCAGGCATTGAAGCCCCGCCAAGAGCACAGTACATCAGAATGATGGTTGCAGAACTTGCTAGAATTGCTTCACATCTTGTGGCTATTGGCGCGCTTGCAATGGATGTTGGTGCGCTTACTGTATTTTTATGGACATTAAGAGAACGTGAAAAAATTCTTGATATATGGGATATTCTCTGCGGCGCAAGATTTACAAACAGCTACACAAGAATCGGCGGAGTTGCAAATGATGCCCAGCCTGAAGCACTGAAAAAAGTGAAGTGGTTTATTGATCAGTATGAAGAAAATCTTGATGAGTGTGAAAGACTGCTTAATACCAACAGGATTTTTATTGAAAGACTTGAAGGCGTTGGCGTTATTTCTGCAGAAGATGCAATTGATATCGGTTTAACTGGACCAAGTTTAAGAGGAAGCGGAGTTGAACATGATTTAAGAAGATCAACTCCATATTTATTTTATAATGAAATTGATTTTAAAGTAATTACCTTTCCTGATGGTGATAGTTTAGCAAGATATTTTGTACGAGCAGATGAAACAAGAGAGAGCATAAAAATCATCAGGCAGGTTCTGGAAAAAATGCCGCAGGGACCGGTTACTGCAAATCAGCCCAAAAGAGTTCTTCCTAAGAAAGATGAAATTTATACAAAGATGGAAGAATTGATTCACGATTTTATGTTAATCAATTTCGGAATAAATCCTCCTGCCGGGGAAATTTATTCTGCCGTTGAAAATCCAAAAGGTGAACTTGGCTTTTATTTAGTAAGCAACGGTGAAGGCCATCCATGGAAATGCAAAATCCGTTCACCCTCTATGGTTAATCTGCAATCACTTCCGCAGCTTATTAAAGGTGAAATGATATCGGATGTTGTTGCAATTATAGGAAGTATTGATCCCGTTATGGGAGAAGCAGACAAGTAGTAAATAATAAACAGCAAACAAATTCCGGTTATCAGATTCTTTGGAATTTGTTTTTGATCATTGGGATTAAGATATGGAATTCAAGTTTACAGAAGAAAATTTAAAGAGAGTTCAGGAACATATTGCAAAGTATCCTGTTAAGCGTCCCGCAGTAATGCCGGCTTTGTACATTGCACAGGAACAAAATGGTTACATCTCAAATGAAGTAATAAGGGAAGTAGCGGATATTCTGGAAATGAATCCCGAAGAAGTTCTTGGTGTTGTTACATTTTATACAATGTATCATCAGAAGCCGATGGGAAAATATCATGTGCAGGTTTGTACAAATGTATCCTGCATGTTGAGAGGCGGTTATGAAATATGGGATCAGGTGCGGCAGAAATTAGGAATAGGCAATATGGAAGTAACGCCTGATTCTAAATTTTCACTTGAAGAAGTTGAGTGTATGGGTTCATGCGGAACCGCTCCAATGATAGCAATTAATGAAGATTATTATGAGAATCTTTCAAAAGAAAAAGTTGAAGAGATTCTTAATTCACTTTCATAAAAAAGTACTGATCTGAAAGATTAAAATTTAAAATGGAAAAAATAGTTCTTCCTGAAATAGAAAACCTTCACCTGATTGATGTTTATATTCAAAACGGCGGTTACACTGCAATTAAAAAAGCGCTTTCTCAAACGCCGGACGATATAATTGACCAGGTAAAAAAATCAGGTTTACGTGGGCGCGGCGGCGCTGCATTCTCCGCAGGTTTAAAGTGGAGCTTTATGCCAAAGACCACCAATAAGCCAAAGTATCTTTGCATTAACGGAGATGAAAGTGAACCCGGTTCTTTTAAAGACAGGCAGATATTTGAATACAATCCTCATCAATTAATTGAAGGAATATTAATTGCCTGCTATGCTATCGGTGCAAAAGCTGCGTACATTTATATCCGGGGTGAATATCATAAGTGGATAAAGATGGTTGAAAAAGCTTTATCAGATGCTTATGAAAAAGGATTTGTTGGTGAAAGAATGAAAGAATCGTTCGGTTCTGATTTCTTCTGCAATATTTATGTTCATAAAGGAGCAGGCGCTTACATTTGCGGTGAGGAATCTGCTTTAATGAATTCACTTGAAGGAAAAAGAGGATATCCGAGAGTTAAACCGCCGTTTCCTGCACAAAATGGTCTGTGGGGAAATCCTACCACAATAAATAATGTTGAAACAATTGCAAACGTTCCGCCGATAATTAATAAAGGATGGGAATGGTTTTCACAGATTGGTGAACCAAAACATCCCGGAACTATTTTGTACGGATTGAGCGGACATGTAAATAAACCGGGAGTCTATGAACTTCCAACCGGAGTTCTCTTAACGGATTTAATATACAAATATGCTGGCGGGGTACCGGGCAATAAAAAAATTCTTTGCGTAATTCCGGGTGGTTCATCAATGCCTCCTTTAAGAGGTGATCAGCTTGAAGGCATTAAGATGGATGCTGAATCACTTAAAGCTGCAGGCTCAGCAATTGGTACGGCAGGCGTAATGGTAATGGATGAGGATACTGATCTTGTAAAAGTTCTGGCAAGAATTTCAAAATTCTATTATCATGAAAGCTGCGGACAATGTACTCCCTGCCGCGAAGGAACAGGCTGGCTGTATAAAGTTCTTGACAGACTTGTAAGAGGTGAAGGCTCTGTTGCAGATCTCGATCTTTTAATTTCTATTGCAGGAAATATTGAAGGGAATACAATCTGCGCATTGGGTGAAGCTGCAGCCTGGCCGGTCAGATTCATGATTACAAGATTCAGAGATTATTTTGAAGCACGGGTTAAACGTGAAGTTGTAATTCCGGTTGCTAATAAAGTTCACTCAATGAGAGGAACAGCTTTTCCGCTGGCTGATATTAAAATTTAAAAAAAAGGGCTGTCTAAAAAGTAAATAATTATTCTTTCTTTACGGTGAATGATTTCGCCCGAACGAAAATAATGACGATAATACTTTTTTATCAGCCCATTCTAAAACTGATTAAGCACCTGCCGCTCTTTGCCCCATTTCTCTATCAAGAAGAAAAATTCCGTTTCTGTTATCACCAACAAGTTTCACCCTATCAAGAATATAAAGTGAGGTCGCTTCTTCTTCAACCTGCTCACTTACAAACCATTGAAGAAAATTATTAGTAGCGTAATCTTTTTCTTTAAGAGTTAATTCAACAATATTATTAATTGATTCTGATACTTTTTGTTCATGCTCAAAAACTTCTTCAAATAAATTAATAATTGTTTTCCATGATTCTGCCGGTGCATCAATTTTTTCCAGAACTACTCTTCCGTTTCTTTGATGAATATACTCATAGATCTTAAGTCCGTGTTCATATTCTTCCCTCGATTGAACCTTCATCCAATGGGCAAAGCCATTTAGATTTTCAGATTCAAAATATGCCGCCATTGCCAAATAAAGGTAGGATGAGTATAGTTCAGCATTCAACTGCTTATTGAGAGCCTTCTGAACATTTTCATTCAGCATACTAACTCCTGTTTAATTTTTTTGTTTGGATTTTCACCGTAATCTATAAAAATGAATTCACTGCTTCAACATTTTAATTAAATATGTTTATTAAAGTTAATTGCCTGAATCACAAATAATTACAGGAGAATTCAGTAATCATCACCAATTTCTTTCCTTTTAATTCGAATCCCAAATCTTTATATTTGCACTTCAAAAAAATAAAAGAAGTATGATCAGTTTAAAAACTCTTAATCCGGAACAGAGAAAAGCAGTAGAGTATGATGGCGGACCTGTAATGATTGTTGCCGGCGCAGGCTCGGGAAAAACCAGGGTTCTTACATATAAAATTGCTTACCTTATACAAAACGGATATGACCCCGAAACAATTCTTGCTCTGACTTTTACTAACAAAGCTGCCAATGAAATGAAGGACAGAATAAGAGAATTAATTGGCAGCAAGGCTGATGCATTATGGATGGGAACCTTTCATTCTATCTTTGCAAGAATATTAAGAATGGAAGCCAAACAGATTAATTATAGAAGTAATTTTTCAATCTATGATGCTGAAGATTCCCATTCCCTGGTATCGAACATCATTTCAAACCTTAATATTACACTGGAAGGTGTTACACCAAATGCCATAAGGCATAAAATCAGTTATCTTAAAAACCATATGATTATGCCTGCCGAGTTCAGGAAGAATCATATCAAATCATTTATTGATGAAAAAACTGCGGATATATTTGATGAATATCAGCAAAGATTAGCTGAGAACAATGCAATGGATTTTGAAGATCTTCTTTTAAAGCCCATTGAATTGTTCAAAAAAAATCCAAAGCTACATCAGAAATACAAAAGAAAATTCAGTTACGTTCTGGTTGATGAATTTCAGGATACGAATAAAGCACAGTATGAACTGCTGAAGATGCTTGTTTCACCCAATGGAAAAATCGCAGTAGTTGGAGATGATGCGCAAAGCATCTACAGCTGGCGTGGTGCTAATATCGGCAACATGCTTGATTTTGAAAAAGATTTTCCGAAACATAAGATCTTCAAACTTGAACAGAATTACCGTTCAACAAAAACTATTCTTGCTGCTGCTGATTCTGTTATTAAAAATAATAAAGGGCAGATTGTTAAAACTCTCTGGACAGAAAATAATGACGGAGAACTTTTAACCCTTGTTAAATGTGCAGATGAGAAAGATGAAGCCGCACAAATTGCAAAATTTATTAAACAGGAAATTTCAAAAAAGAAAATTGCTTTAAAAGATTTTGCAATTCTCTACAGAACCAACGCGCAATCAAGAGCACTTGAAGATGTTTTCAGAAGAGAAAAAATTCCTTACAAAATTATAGGCGGAATTGAATTCTACAAACGAAAAGAAGTAAAAGATGTTATCGCGTATCTGCGTGTAATTTCAAACCAGAATGATGAGGAAAGCCTTCTGCGCATAATGAATTTTCCTCAAAGAGGAATTGGAAGTACAACAATCAAAAGAATGATTGCATTTGCACGCAAGCACGAGCTTACCTTGTTTGAAACCATGGCGCGTGTTTTTGAAGTGATAGATATAAAAGAACGTATTCAGAAGAATGTAAAGAATTTTAAAATACTGCTGGATAAATACATCGGCCTGAAAGATAAATTATCTGTTGGTGAACTATCAAGAGCATTGGTTGATGAACTCGGAATATTAAGAATGTTCAAGGAGGAAAATACTCCGGAATCAATGTCAAGATGGGAAAATATTAATGAACTTCTTTCTGCATTGAGTGAATTTTCAAATGCAAATAAAGATGCCAGGCTTGAACAATATCTTGAGGATGTATCACTTGTTTCTGATGTTGATATGTTTGAAGGAGAAAAGAATGCAGTTACTCTGTTAACCGTACACAGTGCAAAAGGATTGGAATTTCCCATCATATTTATATCAGGATGTGAAGAAGATATTTTTCCGCTTTCAAATAAATTCAGTTCTGATGCATCTCTTGAAGAAGAAAGAAGATTATTCTACGTTGCAGTAACAAGAGCAAAGCAGAAAGTATATTTATCCCATGCACGTTCACGCTCCCGTTTTGGTGAAGTTGCTTATCAAAGCCGCTCAAGATTTATTGATGAACTTGAACCAGGTTTATTCAGTGAAGTGAACGGAGGAATAGGAAGAAAATCTTCCACGCGTAAATCCAAAAAGGAAATGTACTACGAGTATTTTGAAAATGTTGATTATGAAAATTTTGATCAGGAAAATAAAACACTGCGTCCCGGCAGCAGGGTAATGCATGATAAATTTGGGCTTGGCAAGGTAACTCAGGTAACCGGTGCCGGTGAAATGCAGAAAGCTACAGTTGTTTTTGAAGGTAATAACGTAAAGCAATTAATGCTGAAGTTTGCAAAATTAAAAGTTCTGTAATTCTCCAGTTTATCCGGCTGAGCAGTATCAACTCAGCCGGCATTTAAGGATTCAAAATAATCCTTTCTATACTCCTTCAAAAAAATTATTTTTCAGGATATTTTTTTTCGGTATGTAATATACTTGTTCAATTATGTATTAATTTTTCTGTTTGTAATAATTAAAAGAAAATAAATTTATTTTTTCAGAAGGAGTTGATTAAAATGTCTATAGCGCCAAAAAAGCTTGCAATAATTGTAGGCGGCGGACCGGCTCCGGGTATAAACAGTGTAATTGGAGCTGCTACTATCCGGGCTATTGTTGAAGGTGTAGAAGTTATTGGAATTAAAGACGGATTCCGGTGGATAATGGAAGGGGATATTTCCCACGTTAAAGAATTAAATATACATAATGTAAGCCGTATTCATTTCAGAGGCGGATCGTACATTGGCATTGCAAGAAATAATCCCACCAAAGATAAAAAACATCTTGAAAATACAGTAACATCATTACTTCGTTTAAATGTAGATAAGCTTATTACAATAGGCGGAGATGATACAGCTTTCAGCGCAATGAAGGTTAATGAAATGGCGGCCGGCAGAATAAGAGTTGTTCATGTTCCCAAAACAATTGATAATGATCTCGATCTGCCGCATGGAATTCCAACATTTGGTTTTCAAACAGCACGCCATATTGGCGTTGAAGTAGTAAAAAATTTAATGGTGGATGCGCAGACAACTTCACGCTGGTATTTTGTTGTTACAATGGGAAGAAAAGCAGGGCATCTTGCGTTAGGAATTGGCAAAGCAACCGGTGCAACATTAACAGTAATTCCTGAGGAATTTCCTTCCAGTACAATTTCATTAAATCATATTGTTGATATTCTTGTTGGTGCCATCATAAAAAGATTGAGTTACGGAAGAACTGATGGTGTTGCTATTCTCGCTGAAGGTCTGGTTGAGCATCTTGATCATAAAGATCTTGAAAACCTTGTTAACATTGAGCGTGATGCGCATGATAACATCCGTATAGCTGAAATCAATTTCGGAGAAATTCTGAAATACAGAGTCCAGGAGAGATTGAAAGAGTTCAATATAAAAGCAACAATCGTAGCAAAGAATATTGGATATGAATTACGCTGCGCTGATCCGATTCCTTATGATATGGAATATACACGTGATCTCGGATTTTCAGCGGCTCAATTTATTTTAAGCGGCGGAAGCGGCGCAATGGTATCAATTCAAAACGGGCACTTTGTACCGTTATACTTTAATGATATTCTTGATCCTGTTACTAAAAAGACAAAGGTAAGAATGGTTGATCCTACATCAGAATCATTTTATATTGCAAGAAGATATATGTTAAGATTAAACCAGGCTGATTTTGATGATCCGCATGAACTTGCAAAATATGCTGCAACCTGCGGCTTATCTCTGGATGAATTCAGAAAGCAGTTCTATTATCTAATTGAAAATGATCTGATGTATAAACATGTTGAGAACGGTAAGATTGGTCTTGCTTCATCTGATTCAAATGCCCAGTATAAAGCAGTTCCAAATGCAAATGTGAATGATGATGAAGATCATGCAGGAAATGTAATTTCCTGATTCCGCATTTCAGTTAAGCCTGAATTATTCCATGTAGTTCAGGCTTTTTTATTTCCTTTCTGATTTAAATACTTTTGAGAAGCAATAAATAACAAGCGATATAATTATTCCCCAGCCAATGGCCATAAAAATTATTCCGGAAGTTGATAATACCATAATTCTGCCTCGGTAAATTATCTTTTTTAAAATTTCCAATTACTTTTACAAGATATTTACAGATGATA
>Ga0079224_100007496_pt1 | contig 14660 bp, 11 predicted proteins | sample Stecom2015_FD_80414 | JGI IMG/M metagenome (GOLD analysis project Ga0079224, IMG submission 80414) | Agricultural soil microbial communities from Utah to study Nitrogen management - Steer compost 2015 | ecosystem: Environmental > Terrestrial > Soil > Agricultural land | place: USA: Utah...
GATCGGCTCGATGCGATCCGCGAGCGCATCGAGCGTGCATGCGCAAGGAGCGGGCGCCGCTCCGAGGACGTCGCCCTCGTCGGAGTCTCGAAGACCTTTCCGATTGAGGCCATTCGCGCGGCGACTGAAGCCGGACTCCGACGCTTCGGTGAGAACCGCGTTCAAGAGCTCCTTCCTAAAATCGAAGCCCTGCCGGGGCGGTACCTTGGCGGCGAAATCGAGTGGCACATGATCGGCCACCTGCAGCGAAACAAAGCGCGTGAAGTCGTAGCCAACGTAGACATGTTCGAGGCGTTGGACAGCCTGCGACTGGCCCGCGAGCTCGATAAGCGAGCCCGTCAGGAAGGACGGACCCTCCGGTGTCTGGTAGAGATCAACGTCTCCGGTGAAGAGAGCAAATTCGGGATCAAACCTCCGGCTGCACACGAGTTTCTTGACCAGCTCGCGAGCTTCACATCCCTCAAAGTGGAGGGCCTCATGACGATTGCGTCGTTCGTCGAGGATCCCGAGGAGGTGCGTGCAGAATTCCGCCTCATGCGCGAATTGTTCGACAGTTACTCCGCATCCCACAATCCCGTCGTCGAGATGAAATGCCTGTCCATGGGCATGAGTACTGATTTCGAGGTCGCCATCGAAGAGGGCGCCACACAGGTGCGAATTGGCAGCGCAATCTTCGGCGAGCGCCCGTACTAGCGCGGCGGCAAAATCATTATCTTTCGGCGGCCTCGCCGACAGACTGACCGAATCCCACGAGCGACCATGCGACTGACTCCGCTAGACATCCGGAAACAGGAATTTTCAAGAGGTATTCGCGGCTATGAAGCCGAGGAGGTCGATGCCTTCCTGCAGATGGTCTCGAACCAGTGGGAGGAGCTGTTGGATGAAGTGCGCCGAAAGTCCGATGAGGTTCGCGACCTCGAGGCAAAGCTCGCCCACTACGTGAAGGTCGAGGAGGCCCTCCAGGAGGCGCTTCAGACGGCTCGGGAGACATCCAAGAAGTCGATCGAGAATGCGGAAGGCAAGGCAGCGCTGCTCATCAAGCAGGCAGACGCCCGCGCTGCAGAGATCAAGCGGGAGGCGGAGGTCGAGCTTCGTCAAATGAAGCAGGAGATTGCGCAACTGAGCTCACGCCGGTCGGAAATTGTCACACAGCTCCGCGCCTTTCTCATGTCCGAGATGGAGATCCTCGCGAGGTTTGAAGGGGACGATCCACTCGGCTTCCTGAAGCTGATACCGGCGGAACACCGCCCTGGCCGTCGAACGGGCGCAGCAGCACGGCAGGAACAGCAGATGTCCACCCATCGCGAGGATCCGGCCGCACCTCCGAGCCAACCGGACTCCCATCCGTCAACCGGGGCCGCTGCTACGGGCGTGGGAGCATCGAGCACTCCCCTGGCCCCGACCTCCACGTCTGCCCATGCAGGGGCGGACACGTCGACGGGGGATCCTGAAGCGCGGGCGGAGAGCGGAGGCCTCCCCGATGCCTCCTTCGCGTTCGACGAGGACGACGATATCCCTGCCGATGTTACGGCGGCCGACCATGCGCAATTCAATCGCCCGTTGCATTCGCCTCAACAGGGCGATGAAGCTGCGCCTACGGTGCCGGAAGATGCGCGCGATGCCGAGCAGCAACGAGACTCAGCCGAAGCCGGCTGGACGACCCAGACCTTCGTGGGCGGCGCGGCGGCTGAACCTCACGAGGGAGGCCCGGCCCGGGCTGGAACGGACGACGATGACATCGAAAAGACCTCTTCAGAGGAAATCGAAAAGATTCGCCGCATACTAAGTGATCTCGACTGAACGCCGATGACGCAGACATCCACGGATCTCTTCGATACGGGCACGCACCGGACCGCCGTTGAAGAAGCGGCCGGGGCAATCCGCTCGGCGAGTAACCTCCGGCCGTCGATTGGCCTCATCCTGGGGACGGGTCTCGGTAAACTCGCCGGTGAGATCGACACGGACGTCGTACTTGCGTACCACGACATCCCGCACTTTCCTCTGTCGACCGTGGAATCTCATGACGGGCGGCTGCTCATCGGCCGGCTTCGCGGCGTACCCGTCGTCGCGCTTCAGGGGCGATTTCATCTGTACGAGGGCTACTCTGCGCGTGAAGTCACTTTTCCGGTCCGTGTCCTGCGAACGCTGGGCGTTGATACGCTGCTGATCTCCAATGCGGCAGGTGGGATGAATCCCAACTACCGCAAGGGCGATCTGATGCTCTTCACCGACCACATCAACCTTCAGCCCGACAATCCGCTGGTTGGGCCCAACATCGATGAATGGGGGCCCAGGTTTCCGGATATGAGCGAGCCCTACGACCCCGAACTTCGCAGGCTTGCGGGAGATCTGGCTCTCAAGTTCGGATTCAAGTTGCACGAGGGCGTTTACGTGGCCGTCGTTGGGCCCAACCTCGAAACGCGAGCCGAGTACCGCTTCCTGCGTTTGATTGGGGCCGACGTGGTCGGGATGAGCACCGTTCCCGAGACGATTGTCGCCCGCCACATGGGGATGCGCGTTCTGGCCGTCTCCGTAATCACAGACGAGTGCTTTCCGGATGCGCTAGAGCCGGTTTCGCTCGAGGATGTCCTCCAGGCCGCGGCCGAAGCCGAACCAAAGCTGACTCGGCTGATGGCCGGGATCGTCGAAGAAATCGGTGTCACCGTATCGGCCGGTTGACAGTCAGTCGCACACCATTCAGCTGGAGTCGATATGGACGGGGAGATCTGGGATGAAGAACGCTGGGAGGCGTTCCTGGAGGAGAACGACAAGCGGATCGAGCACTACATGATGCTGTTGTTCCGGTTCATGGGTGCCAATCCACCCAGGGGCCGTGAAGGATCTCGCGATCGCCAGTCCTGGGAGCGCGAGCTTCGCGATTTCCTCCTCAGCAATGGGTTGAGTCCCGACGATGTACTCCCGCGCTTGCTCGCCCGAGACTGGGATTCGGACGGCCTTGCTGACGAATCCGAATCATCCCTCGGTGCCGGAGGTGAACGTGAGGATGACTTTCACGACATCCAGCTCAACCCCGTGCACGAAAGGGCGCAACGGCTGGCGGGACAGGTTCTCCGATGGTCGAACGAGCTGCCCGGACACGTGAAGGATAGCACACTCGTGCAGTTCTGCTCCCACATCGTGCAAATTCCGTCCAACCTGGCCAAAGGGCACGGGATAGGCTACGAGATGGAGATGCTGGGAGGTAACATCGCCTGTGCAAAGCGAGCGCTAAGCTCAGCCAATTCGGCGCTGGATCTCTTGCGAGAGGTGAAGTCTGCGCCCTACATGAAGGCCCCTCTTTACCGAATCTTTTATGAGGAATGCTATGAGCTGCGGAATGAGATCGGTGTCTACGTTCAAGAGCTCCGCGGCCGATTTGATCTCGGCATCGATTGACGGAGTCCCGACGCAAAGTTCGAATACACCATAGATGCCAAAATTTCAGGAAGTAAAGCAATTCGATCGCTCTAAGATCGAGAGCGATATCATCGCCTGGTGGGACGAGCACCACATTTTTGAGAAGAGCATATCACAGCGGGAGGGACGTCCTACCTTCTCCTTTTACGAGGGCCCACCTACCGCGAACGGTCGACCGGGCATCCACCACGTCATGGCCCGCGCGATCAAGGACATCTTCTGTCGCTACAAGACGATGAAGGGCTTTCGTGTCGAGCGAAAGGCAGGGTGGGATACCCACGGGCTGCCTGTCGAAATCGAGGTCGAAAAGGAACTCGGACTCCAGGGGCGACAGCAGATCGAGGAGTACGGAATAGAACGCTACAATGCCCGGTGTCGACAAAGCGTTCTCGAATACACGGAGCTCTGGGATGAGCTCACACGCCGGATGGGCTACTGGGTGGATCTCAGTAATCCCTACATCACGTTCGAAACCAGTTATATCGAGACCGTCTGGTGGCTCCTGAAGCAGATCTACGAGAAGGGGCTGCTCTACCAGGGATATAAGATTCAGTGGTATAGCCCCGGCTCAGAGACCGTGCTTTCCTCGCATGAGGTTAGTCTGGGATACGAGGAAGTACAGGATCCGAGCATCTACGTGCGCTTTCCGATCGCGGGTGAGGACAATACGTATTTCCTTGCCTGGACCACAACCCCGTGGACGCTCATCTCAAACGCGGCGCTCGCGGTGGGGCCGGACATCGATTACGTGCGGATTAGACGGGAGGACCCCGACCGCGGCCAGGAGTACTTTATTCTAGCGGAGTCGCGGCTCGGCGTCGTGGATGGGGAATACGAGATCGTGGAGCGATATCGCGGCCGTGATCTCGTCGGCATCCGTTATGAACCGGTGTTCGATTATTTCCGCGATTACGAGCCCGACGTCGACCGCTGGTACGTCGTCGAGGCGGACTTCGTCTCCACGGAGGATGGGACCGGCGTCGTTCACATGGCGCCGGCTTTCGGCGCCGACGACTACGTGGTGGGGCAGCGTGTTGGGCTGCCGGTGCTGAATCCCGTCCGGCCTGACGGCACCTTCAGCGACGTGGCCGAGCTCGTGGCAGGTATGTGGTTCAAGGATGCAGATCGCCCCATCGTGCAGGACCTTAGGCGTCGCGGCCTGCTGTACAAGCACGAGACCTACCTCCACAACTATCCGCACGACTGGCGCAAAGGAACGCCCTTGATGAGCTACCCCGTCGAAAGCTGGTTCATCCAGACAACGGCTGTTAAGGATCGGCTCATAGAGCTCAACAATACCATTAATTGGCAGCCAAAAGCCATTGGGGAAGGCCGATTTGGAGAGTGGCTCCGCAATAACGTGGATTGGGCGCTCAGCCGGCGGCGATACTGGGGTACACCGCTACCCATCTGGCAATCCGACAAGGAGGGATCGGATTATATCGAGGTGATCGGCTCGATTGCGGAGCTCCGCGAGAAATGTGGAGACCAGCTCCCCGAGAAAGACGAGGACATCGACCTGCACCGGCCATTCGTCGATCAACTTACGTGGCCGGCGCCCGACGGTGGGACCATGCGGCGTGTTCCGGATCTTATCGACGTCTGGTTCGACTCGGGATCGATGCCCTTCGCGCAGTGGCACTACCCCTTCGAGAACCAGGATCGCTTTCGCGACACCTTCCCGGCAGATTTCATCGCCGAGGGGGTCGATCAGACGCGCGGCTGGTTTTACACCCTCCATGCCATAGCCACACTGGTCATGGACAGCGTGGCGTACAAAAACGTTGTCGTCAATGGGCTCATTCTCGACGAGAAGGGAGAGAAGATGTCCAAGACGAAGGGCAACACCGTCGATCCCTTCGAGACGATCGAGCGGTTTGGAGCCGACGTGGTGCGGTGGTTCATGATGAGCAACTCCCCGCCCTGGGAGAACATCAAGTTCTCGGAGCGAGGCGTGCTCGAGACGCTTCGGAAGTACTTCAATACGCTCGAAAACGTGTACTCGTTTTTCGCGACGTACGCGAACATCGACGGATTTACGTATCGGGAAGATCGAATTCCGGTGGACCGTCGAGCCGAGCTGGACCGATGGATCATGAGCCGGCTCAACTCAACCATCGCCGAGGTAGACGAAGCGTATGGTGTGTACAATCCTACCCGAGCGGCGCGCGCCATCGAGCGTTTCGTGGACGAGCTCTCCAACTGGTACATTCGGCGATCGAGGCGCCGATTCTGGAAGGAGGCTACATCGGACACGGACAAGGTAGCCGCTTATCAATCCGTTTACGAAAGCCTCATCGTTGTTGCGGCCCTGATGGCACCCATCGCGCCGTTTTTCAGCGAGTGGCTCTTTCAGGCTCTGGCCTCTGCTACCGGCCGTGAAGCGGCTGAATCGATCCACCTCGCCGACTTCCCCGGTGTCGAAGCAGCAGCCGTCGACCAGGATCTGGAGAGGAGGATGGAATTGGCCCGGACGATTTCTTCGGTCGTGCTGGCGCTCCGGAATACGGCGGGCATCAACGTACGCCAGCCTCTCCCGCGAATCCTGGTGGTCACCGGTGCCGGCGTGGCGCAGAGCGATGTCGAAGCGGTGAGCGGCATCATCAAGGACGAGGTGAATGTCAAAGCGATCGAGTACGTGTCAGAGTCGAGCAGCGTCGTGAAGCGCTCGGCGCGGCCGAATTTCAAGCGGCTGGGAAGCCGTCTCGGTAAGCTCATGAAGCCTGTCAACGAAGCCGTAAGAAGCCTCGACGATGACAGGATCAGTCAGTACATCTCGGAGGGCTCGCTGACGCTGAATGTCGACGGCCGGCAAGTAGAGCTCGGTCCGGGAGATCTGGAGGTAACCAGCGAAGGGATCGCGGGCTGGCTCGTCCACCAGGAAGACCGGATTACGGTCGCCCTGGATACGACGATCACGGACGAGCTGCTCGCCGAAGGACTCGCGCGAGAGGTGATCAATAGGGTGCAAAGCCTCCGGAAAGCGGCCGATTTCGACGTCACGGATAGGATTGCCGTTCAATATCGGACCTCAGGGGAGCTCTCCAGGGCCCTCAGGGAGTACGGCCAGTGGATAAGGAACGAGACGCTGGCTCTGGAGTTGGAAGAATCCGACGATCCGGGGGGTGACGTTGTCGAGTCCTTTGACGTCGGAGAACACACGCTGCAGATCGGTCTTCGCCGGCTGAGCGGTGACATGAGCTGATGGTTCACGCCGGCGGTATCCGTCAGGCCTGTTTCTGTTGCCCGCAGCGCGGTTTAGTAACCCTGAAATCGCCAATCTTGCATACATGGCTAACAAGAAAACTGATCGCATCGAGTCGGGACTCGTTTCCGTTCCTCTCCAGGGCGACTCCACTATCGAAGGCTCCGAGTCCGGTGCGCCTCAGGAGGAGGCGCGAAGAAATACCTGGTTTACGGACGAGGATTTCGAATATTTCCGGCAGCTCATACTGGAGCGCCGTCAAGAAGCCGTCGAGGATATCGAGCGCATGCGTTCCCAGCTCGAGGATGCGCGCGAACAGGCTGAGAACGACACGGCTTACAGCTTCCACATGGCCGACGCAGGAACGGATGCCATGGAACGGGAGAAGCTCTATCTGATGATAGCGCGTCAACAGAAGTATGTCGGTTACCTCGATCGTGCGCTCGAACGAATCAAGAACCGGACGTACGGAATCTGCAAGGTAACCGGAAAGCCGATCTCGAGAGAGCGCCTCGAGGCCGTGCCGCACACGGAGATCTCCATCGAGGCGAAGCTGAAGCAGAAGAAGTAGCGGACGGCCCTTTCGCCCGGGTGCCTACCGGGTTTCCTTCTACATTGAACCGGGGGCGAGACCGACGACCGGCCGGCACGAGCGTGTCGCCACGACCCGAATGTGATCCGAATGCGAGTCCTCTGGCTGACAGCGCTGATTGTCGCCATTGATCAGTTCACGAAGCAACTGGTCCTCCGTACTATGTACCTGGGTCAGCAAATCCCCCTGCTTGGTGACTGGCTGAAGCTGACCTACACCGAGAATCCCGGGATGGCTTTCGGGATTACGTTCGGGCCCAAGGCGATGGTCACCGTGTTCGCCATCATCGCCACGGTGATCATCACGTTCTATCTCTACAATGTGCGGAATGACTATTTGCCATACCGCGCAAGCCTGGCCCTGATACTTGGTGGCGCCGTAGGCAACATCATCGACCGCCTGTTCTACGGGATGCTCTATGATGGTGACGCGCTCCTGACTGGAAAGGTAGTCGACTTTATCCACGTGAACCTGTGGAGCGGTTTCATCCCGGAGTCCGTGCCTATTCTCGGTGGTACCTACCTATCCCTGTTCCCGATCTGGAATGTCGCCGACATGGCGATCGTCTGTGGGGTCGTCGGCATCGTTACGTTCCAGAAGGCGCATCATCGACACCTGATCGCGCGTCGCTCGAAGGAAGAGGCGCATGCGGACGACGAAGCCAGCATTGAGCCGGCGGCCACTCGTGTCGATAACATCGTGACCAACAATGACGTCGCGGCCGGGGGCATGGCCGAAGGCGAAGTCGATACGCCCGCACGCCACGAAGATTATCCTGGCGTGTAAGCCGACAAGAGGTCCTTGGCCCTCCGGAGTCGCTGGAACCGATGGATTCAGCGAAGGATATCACGCGTGCGGCGCAAGCCGCATTTTTTTGTCTGGACTCCACCGGGCCGAAGTCCGGCCGGCGCCGCCGCTTTCAGCCTGATCGACCGTTCCCATTCTCACCAGAATGCCAGAGATACAGCAGAGCCGCATAAGGAATTTCTGCATCATTGCTCACATTGATCATGGTAAGAGTACATTGGCCGATCGCCTTCTCGAGAAGACCGGCACACTCACGCAGCGCGAGTTGCAGGAACAGGTACTCGACAGCATGGATCTCGAGCGGGAGCGAGGCATCACGATTAAGAGTCATGCTATCCGCATGCACTACGATGCGGAGGATGGGGAACGCTACGTCCTCAATCTGATCGACACCCCGGGACACGTCGATTTTACCTACGAGGTCTCGCGCGCCCTTGAAGCGTGTGAAGGTGCCATTCTCGTGGTGGATGCCGCGCAAGGCATCGAAGCGCAGACCATTTCCAATCTGTACCTCGCTATCGCGCAGGACCTCGAGATCATCCCCGTCGTCAACAAGGTCGATCTTCCGAATGCGCGGCCGGAAGTAGTGGCCCAGTCCATCGAAGACCTCATCGGGGAACCGGCGGAAGAGGTCATCCAGATCAGCGCCAAGACCGGACTGGGTGTAGATAGACTACTCGAGACCATCGTCCGGCGCATCCCTCCCCCGAAGGGCGATCCGAACGCACCTCTGAAGGCCCTCATCTTCGACTCCGTGTTCAATCAGTACCGGGGCTCGATCGTTTATGCGCGGATTTTTGAGGGTGTTCTGCGAAAGGGTGACCGAATGCTGTTCATGTCGAACGGCAAACAGTATGATGCGGAGGAAATCGGCGTCCTCCGCCTGACGATGCAGCCGGTCGACGAGCTGCGGGCGGGTGACGTAGGCTACATTATCGGCTCCGTCAAAGACGTGCACGACACCCGGGTCGGAGATACCATCACCCTGGCTAAGAATCCGGCCGAAGCGCCGATCAAAGGTTTCCGGGAAGTCAAACCCATGGTTTTCAGCGGAGTCTATCCTACGGACGCCGATGATTTCGAGGACCTGAGGACTTCCCTCGAAAAGCTGCAACTCAACGATGCGTCCCTGACCTTCGAGCCGGAAACGTCGGCGGCGCTGGGTTTCGGCTTTCGTGTTGGCTTCCTCGGTCTACTCCATATGGAGATCGTGCAGGAACGACTTGACCGTGAATTCGGGCTCGACATCATCACGACCGTTCCGAACGTCAAGTATGAAGTCATCGATACAGACGGGAACGTGATCGTCGTCGACAATCCAAGTAAGATGCCGCCGGCCGGTGATATAGAAGAGCTTAGAGAGCCCTTTGTTCGCGCCGAGATCATTACTCCGTCCGAGTACATCGGAAATCTGATGCAGCTGTGTCAGGAGCGCCGCGGCATCTATGTGAATCAGACCTACCTGGATCGTGAGCGCGTTAATTTGCAGTACGAGCTTCCTCTAGCCGAGATCGTCTTCGATTTTTATGACCGGTTAAAGAGCGTAAGCAGAGGATATGCCTCCTTTGATTACGAATTTCTAGAGTATCGGACCAGCGACCTGGTCAAGCTGGATATCCTGATCAACGGAGATCCCGTAGACGCCCTTTCGACGATCGTCCACCGCGATAAGGCGTATGAAATGGGCCGAAAGCTTACGCAGCGGCTAAAAGAGCTGATACCTAGACAGATGTTTGAAGTGGCACTCCAGGCGGCAATCGGTAGTCGTGTGATTGCCCGTGAGACCGTGAAGGCCGTCCGCAAAGACGTCACCGCCAAGTGCTATGGTGGCGACATTACCCGAAAACGGAAGCTTCTTGAGAAGCAAAAAGAAGGAAAGCGCCGCATGAAGCAGGTAGGTAGGGTCGAGGTACCGCAAGAAGCATTCCTTGCCGTTCTGTCGATGGAGGATTGATGGTGTCCGACGCACGACATTCTGAACATGCGTCACCTTCTGCCGGATCCGGGCGGATTCGGGGCGGGATGGTATGCTTCTTCGCGGTGCTGGTCGTAACCCTGGCGGCCTTCACCGGGGCGCCGCCGGCGGATGCCCAGTCCCTGGTCCACATGTATCGTAGTGCGCGCTATCAGGCGCTGGTGCAGCGCGTCTTTGCCGAACATGGTCGTGCGGCGCGGCCGATGCCGCCTGAGCCGGCACCGCTTGTCACGGACTCGATGCGTGCCAAATTCGAGCGCATCTTTCCGCCTCCTCCGCCTCCAGAGGCGCCCCCGCGGATGGTCGTTCGAAAGTGGCATCATATCCCGAGGCTGGGGCGCCCATGGTTCGAACGGCGGTTCGGGAGTGGTGGATGGTCTTTTCTGGGCAGCGACGACAACGTGACGAGTCTGGATACGACATTCACCCGAGAGATCCGGGCCCGACTCGAATCTCGGTTTGGCTCGCCGACGCAAACCCTCGCTGATCTCAGTGATCTAGCGAACTTGAACATCGGCGACTACATCCAATTCGAATACTGGTTCGTCCTGAATGATTCGATCCCGCTTCGAGTGATGGATGTGAATGGGCCACTGGAACGTGGCGTGGTTGTTGCGAGCACGCAGCAATACCGACACCTGTTGCCCGAACTTCGGGATCTGCTCAATGAACGGTTGATGCAGGCGGACCGGGCACCTTATGCGGATTACTACTACCTCCCAGAGCAGAAAATCTGGTTTATCACCGGGTTCGATGGCCAGCGCTATTTCTTGAGGCGGGTCTCGAAACCAAATCTCAGACTGGGACGACCTCTCCTGGAGAACGTGCTCGATTCCAGACAGGCGTCTCGGAATTAGGACAATAGATTTTGGCTGGACCAAAGACCAAAGGCAGATCTCGACGAGGCTCGACCGACGAGCGAATCGCACGGATGAGCTCCGCGCAAACGAACGGGAAGAGCGACGCGAAGCGCAAGCCCAAGAGCAAGATCCGCGAATGGAGCGACGCAATCATTTTCGCCGTCGTGGTCATGCTCATCATCCGGACCTTTCTGTTCGACCTCTTCCGGATTCCGACTCCCTCGATGGAGAAGAGCCTGTTGGTGGGCGACTACCTGTTCGTTTCGAAGCTGCACTATGGAACCCGTACGCCCATAACGCTAGGCATCCCATTCACGCAGATCTACCTGCCCGGACTGACGCTTCCCCATACGCGACTTCCCGGATTTTCAGAGGTGAAGCGAGGTGATGCCGTCGTCTTCAACTTCCCGCCCGAGGACAAGCCCGTCGACCGGAAGATGCATTACATCAAACGCGTCGTCGGCCTGCCTGGGGAGGATCTGCAGGTCATAGACAAGATCGTGCACATTGATGGTGAAGCGCTGCCGATGCTGCCTACCATGCAGCAGTATTGGAACGTGTACAAGCGGGATCCACGCGTAGCTCTCTCCGGATCCACACTTCGGGCGCTTGGTGTATCCGACGTGCAGGGAACCTCAAATCCCAGCGTTGTGCGTGTATTGTCCACGCGCGAGGCAGTCGAGGAGATCAATTCGTGGCCGTGGGTAGAAAAGATCGAGCCCTACATCGCTCCGGATAACGTGGGCTACAGCTCTCTGATGTATCCGGCCGACCGTGGCTACACGCCGGATAATTACGGACCCGTCCACATTCCGGCACGAGGGGAGACGATAGAGCTGAATGCCGAGACCTGGGCGGTCTACGGACCCGCCATCACCGAATACGAGGGCCATACCGGTCGCCTTCTCGAGGATGGTACTGTCGAGATCGATGGGCAGCCTGCCGACTCTTATACGTTCAGACAGGATTACTACTTCATGATGGGCGACAATCGGGACAATTCGGAGGATTCACGCTTCTGGGGATTCGTGCCGATGAATCACATCGTTGGCAAAGCCATCCTCATTTACTTCTCGTGGGATAGCGACGCAATGCTGCCACGATTCGGGCGGATCTTCAACACGATTCGATGAGGACCGCCCATGCCCGAGGCTGTTGATCGTCCACTGGCTGAGGAGCCTGCTTCGTCACCGCTCGAGCCACGCTCGAAACGGAGTGATAAAACGAAAGGCGGCTCCGTGACGGTGCGCGACTGGCTCGTGACGATCCTGATTGCACTCTGCGCGGCAACGTTCATCCGCGGATATATAGTGGAGGCGTATCGGATTCCAACCACGTCGATGGAACGAACGCTTCTTGCTGGCGACTTCGTGATCGTCTCCAAGCTGCATTACGGGCCGCGACTCCCCGAGACCATTGGAATTCCGTTCACGAACTGGCACATCCCCGGTCTGCAATTTCCGCGCAGTCGGATTTCGGGGCTAGTAGAGCCCAGCCGCGGGGACATCATCGTCTTCAATTTCCCCCTTGAAGAGGGCCCGATCGGACGGAAGACGCATTACATCAAACGTGTCATCGGCATGCCCGGCGACACGCTCTCGATTGTGGACAAGATCCCGTACGCGAATGGCCGTGCGTTGCCGTTGCTGCCGGAAATGCAGCAGAAATGGCTCGCCGTTCGGAAGTCGTCGGCGAAGTTACCCGTTCAGCGGCTCGAGAGCGTCGAGATCGAGGAGGTCGGCCAGGTTGGATCACAACTCGACGGCATATCCTTCCAGTCGACGGCGGCCCTCGCCGAAGAGATCGGAATGTGGGATGAGATTGCCTCCATCCAACCTCTGGTTCTTCCTGATGGCAGTTTTCGATCTGGACAGATTTTCCCGACTGGGGCTTCATTCGATCGCGACAACTATGGACCGATCTATATACCCGCGCGCGGAGATCTGCTTCGGCTCTCTCTGGAAAATCTGCCCGTGTATGAGGATATCATAACGCGATATGAGGGGCATGATCTGGAGTTCGACTCGAGCGGCGTTATCTGGATCGATGGAGAGGTCACGAACAGCTATGCCGTCGAGCAGGACTACTTTTTCGTGATGGGTGACAATCGAGACAGTTCGTACGACAGCCGCTTCTGGGGATTTGTCCCCTGGGATCACGTCGTTGGACGTGCCACGACGATCTACTTCTCCTGGGATCGGGAGGAGGGAGAGCCACGATTCTCCCGAATGTTCAGGGCCGTACGGTAGGCCGGATATCCATTCGGAAGATCTCGCCTGACCCGCCTTAGCGCGAGGCGCGGAGGCGGTCGAAGTGCTCCTGCTGCGGCGTTCCGGCCGGGACGTCATAGGGATGAGCCGGCAGCTCGAGCCGCCTCAGGACCGGATACCTCTTCTTGTAATCGAAGGGGTGCGGCGCACCGACGGGGTCCTCGCCCAGTACCAGAACGGTCGTCCCGGGCTTGATTACGCGGCTCCCAGCAGAAGCATAGTCGACGCGTCCGTTCGATACGGTCCACGGATCGGCCCAATCATAGATCCACTTGGCGTCCGTGTCCACGAGACGGACACACCCGTGACTCGTCGGTCCACCCGTCGGCATGGGGTACTGATGGATGTGGATGCCCCGTTCGTTATGGAAGTTGAAGACCCAGTACATCTCCCACGGCTCGTCGGGAGGGCTCAGTGAGGATACCCGATACTCCTCCTTCCAGTTGAAATTGTAGCGACCCGTCGGCGTCGGGGTCTCCTCGGATCCTGTGTTCACAATTCCCCAGCGTACAAGTTGCCCGTATTCATAGGCAGCCCAGGCCTGCACGGACTTGTGTATGATGAAGAGCTTCTCGAAATCGCGTGCCCCCGGATAGTACCGTGGAAACGGCGAATAGGCGCGGAAATCGACTTCGAAGACTTCAGGAACAACGAGTGTATCACCGATCTGGGCATTAACGAGCAGCTTCCGGTTGAGCAGCTCCACGACCTTGGCACGTTCGCGGCCGAGCTCGGAGTCGCCCCGACCGATCATTTTGTAAAAGGAATTTCGTGCCAGTACGGAGTTGCCTCGCGGATCGGTCAATATCTCGTACCGATAATAGATTTCCGGCAGATCTTCGAGATCGTTCACCCGATACTGTGTGAGGACATTCTCAATGGCTTCCTGATTGATATAATCCTGAGCCCGGGCCGGGGCGGCGAGAGCGACTACCAGCAGCGCCAGGAGTGCATGTCCTAACCAGTTTCGCATCGTCATCTCAGTGCAATCTTGTCGAACCGACTGAACCTCAGCTCATCAGTTTTCGTCGCGGACACTACCACGTCGATCATTCCAGGGGGTTTCAGTTGGATGTACGGCTACGCCTCGTGCGGCTTCCCGTAGTCCAAGAATTACGCCATTTGTACAAGATCCTCAGGAATGTAGTGGTTGCTCCGTTTGGGGAATGCCATAGACTCTGGCATGCCAGGTCGAAGACGCCCTTCGCTCGAACTCGCCGCGTCGAAACCGGCCCACCGTGTCGATGCTCAGATCAAAAACCAGCGTATCGCCAGTGACCACACCCTCATTGACGAGGCGCCGGAATTCGGGACGTGAGACGGATCTTGGCACGCCGCGATCATCACGATAGTGAATCGTGAGGCCCGGAAGCCACTCGAATCCAAGCTCCGAAGCCGCCGCATTCAGGGCGCGAGTCGATTTGTCGATGCCGCAGCCGGATACATCTCCATCCACGATGTGGCCTCCGATGAGCGCAAACTTTCCTTCTATGACATCCGCCGCACTTTCGACGGACCGCCCGTGCGAGGTCCA
>Ga0079224_100007497_pt1 | contig 14660 bp, 10 predicted proteins | sample Stecom2015_FD_80414 | JGI IMG/M metagenome (GOLD analysis project Ga0079224, IMG submission 80414) | Agricultural soil microbial communities from Utah to study Nitrogen management - Steer compost 2015 | ecosystem: Environmental > Terrestrial > Soil > Agricultural land | place: USA: Utah...
ACAAGCTAACGTGCTTGATGTCAGGAGAAAAGCCAATCGAACGTTTTTACCAATAAAGAAAGGTTTTGTAAATCTCTTTATCATAAAAATTCTTTTAAAAGGTTTAAAAAATTGATAGGTTGAGGTTTCTCTAGTCTATCTAATTGGAAAGGTACATCAATGTCTTTCAGTAAAAAAGTTATAGCGTAACGAAATCGATTGCGTAATTTCATTGCACTTTAACTTCTATAATTAAAACGAAAAAAAATCATAACCGAGGAATACCTCATATCTTTTTCATATAACTGGAACTAGAATTAAAAGGATTATAATATAATCATGGTAGTATTAAAAGAAAAGCCCTAAGTTACCTTAGAGCTTTTAGTAGCGGGGACCAGACTCGAACTGATGACCTTCGGGTTATGAGCCCGACGAGCTACCAACTGCTCCACCCCGCAATGTTTCTTTTTGTGATAAGTCTACACTACTTAGACTTTTTAGTAGCGGGGACCAGACTCGAACTGATGACCTTCGGGTTATGAGCCCGACGAGCTACCAACTGCTCCACCCCGCAATGTTTTGGTGGCACAAAGGTAGGACTTTTTAAGTTATAAACAAAATATAAAATCAAAATTTGTAAAAAAGCACCATTTCCAGTCTATACATAGACTTGGCGTCTCAATACATGGACGTCAGGTCTCTTGACAATACCATAAAGTATAATGACAATAAGACGATGTAAGTCATCAACATAACCAAGTCCCGTTACTTTAACGTAGTGTAACGAGACTTGGTTATATAGTCAGCTGACATGGATACAGTGTCTCGTGACATGGATATGTTGTCCGTAGGCAACATACCCATGTAAGCATACATCATGCTTATGTATACCTACATGATGGTTCATGCACATGACATCATCACTATGTGTGTACTGCGAATGAGCATGTTTTTCTATTTTGTCATTTAACATCGTCTTTTTCCATCGCTCTTTCCAGACTTTTTAAACAGGTTCTCCCCTCGATACATAACGATACCGGACCGTTTCATCAGGCTGGGTGATCCCTATTCGACATCTCGTTTATATGTGGTCTCGTCGACATTAAGCAAAGCTATGTCCCGATTCTTGGTCAGTAAGTTATGGGAATGTATTATCCGCTATTGAGTCATCAGCACCCTGATTTCATACAATAGCGTACTGACATAGCTTTATAATAGCTTAAATATAATTGGTTCAAACCTCAGAAATTGACCTTAAAAGCGAAAAAGACCTATAAGGTTTTGGAAACCTTATAGGTCTATATTGAAAGAACTAGACATGGAATTATTTGGCCTTTTTGATGAATCAATTTAGACACCAGGCCCCAATTTTCCCAATCCATATGCATTAAATTTGGCTCTGAGATAGACACATCACCATGTATTGGATTCTTTTTGACAGACTCTAATAGCAAGTGTGAACTTTGTTATCTTCTTAATGATTCACATATTTTTCGTTTCTTTGTATTGGTAAAAAATAAATATATGACGCATAAAGCAGGATTTGTAAGTATTATCGGAAAACCCAATGCCGGGAAATCCACGTTAATGAACTCCTTAGTTGGTGAGAAGATGTCTATTATCACTCCCAAAGCGCAGACTACGCGTCACCGCATCATTGGTATCGTCAATGAGGAAGATTATCAAATCGTTTTTTCCGACACTCCTGGCGTCATCAAGCCCAATTACTCGCTACAGGAATCCATGATGAACTTTGTTCAAGGCTCACTTATTGATGCCGATGTGATTCTTTTCGTTACCGATATTCATGAAAAGTATGACGAAAACGATGTCATCGAAAGATTGCGCAAGACTTCCTCTCCTGTTGCCGTATTGATCAACAAAATTGATAAATCTTCGGAAGAAGAGGTAAAGGCAAAAATTGAGTTCTGGAAAGAAAAGATCAACCCCGATACTATTTTCGCTATCTCCGCACTGCATGAGTATGGAGTAGCCAATATTATGGACTACATCAAAGAAAAGATGCCTGTACATCCGCCTTATTATGAAAAAGATGAGTTGACGGACAAAAATATGCGCTTCTTTGTGTCGGAGATGATCCGAGAAAAGATTTTCAAACTTTACGACAAAGAAATTCCCTACAGTACAGAAGTTGCCGTTACATCCTATAAAGAGGAAGCTAATATTACCCGTATAGCGGCCGAAATATATGTAGAGCGGGATTCACAGAAAAATATCATCGTTGGAAAGGCTGGGTCTATGATTAAAAAAGTAGGGACATACGCTCGTCAGGACATTGAAGAGTTTATTGGAGGAAAGGTTTTCTTAGAACTCTTCGTAAAAGTTATCCCAGACTGGAGAGCCAAAAAGAATATGCTCAAAAGATTTGGGTATGAGGACTAAGACCTTAAGCTATAGGCTATAAGCCATTTGCTTAAAGCTTACTGCTTATCGCTAAAATATTCACGAAGTGCTTTAACCTGTTTAAGGTTAAGCACTTTTTTTAGCTCCTCATCTGAAGCTTCCTTAACTTTCTTTGCAGACTTAAATGTCTTCAACAATTTTTCGACAGAAGTCTTCCCTACCCCTGGGATATTCTCCAATTCGGAAACAAAAGTCTTTCGACTACGTTGATTGCGGTGAAAGGTAATCCCGAAACGGTGGGCTTCGTCTCGAAGATGTTGTATGATCTTCAACGTCTCTGATTTTTTGTCCAGATAAAGCGGATACTGATCCCCAGGATAGTACAGCTCTTCCAAACGTTTTGCTATACCGATAACAGTCACTTTCTTTTCAATACCCAATAGTTTGAGACTTTTCAACGCCGCGCCAAGCTGTCCCTTTCCACCATCAATAATAATCAACTGGGGTAGCTCTTGGTCTTCATCCAACAGACGACGATAACGCCGGAATACAGCTTCCTCCATTGTTGCAAAATCATTGGGTCCCACAACCGTTTTCACATTAAAATGCCTATAATCCTTTTTAGAGGGTTTTGCATCTTTGAACACAACGATGGCCGACACGGGGTAATTCCCTTGTATATTGGAATTATCAAAACATTCGATATGACGAGGAAGCACATTCATCCGTAAATCCTTTTGCATCTGTTGGAGAATGCGTTCGGTTTTGATTTCCGGATTCAACTTTTCGTATTGTAGCATACGTTCCTTCTTGAAATAAGCGACATTTTTAAGCGATAAATCGAGTAGATTTTTTTTCTCTCCTGCTCTTGGAATAGTAAATTTTAGGCTACTATCCGTTTCAATATCCATTTCAAAAGGGATAATAATCTCCCGAGAGGTACTTTTAAATCGGTTACGGATTTCAGGGATTGCCAAAGACAGCAATTCCTGTTCGGTCTCATCCAATCGTTTTTTCATCTCCACAGTCTGAGTCTGTATGACGACTCCATGTACCACTTTCAAATAATTGACAAACGCATAGCTTTCATCTGATGCTATACTGAATACATCGACATTGGTAATGGATGAGCTTACCACGGTGGATTTACTTTGATAATTGGACAGTTTATCTAACTTCACTTTCAAACGATGAGCTCCTTCAAAATCGAGTTCTTCTACCGCAGCCTGCATCTGACTTTTCAGTCTATTGGTGACCACGGAAATCTTCCCGTTCAAGATATCTTTAATGTCAGCTAAATTTTGCTCGTAATCTTCTTCTGATTGATAACCCTCACAAGGCCCCTTACAGTTCCCAATCTGATATTCCAAACATATCTTATATTTTCCTTTGGCAATATTTTCTGGAGATAAGTTCAGATTACAGGTTCGTAGAGGGAACAGTTCCCGAATCATGTCCAGAATGATATGCATCATACCTACGGAAGCATAGGGACCATAATAGCGAGAACCGTCTTTAATATATTTTCGAGTCCAGAATACACGGGGAAAATGCTCCTGTTTAATGACAATCCAAGGATAGGTCTTATCATCCTTCAACAAGACATTATAGCGAGGCTTATGCTTCTTTATCAAGTTATTCTCCAGAAGCCAAGCATCGATCTCGGTATCCACAATGGTAAAAGCGATACGGTTTATTTTCCGCACCAAGACACGTGTTTTACCGTTTAACTGATGATCATTGACAAAATACGAACCTACACGATTACGAAGGTCTTTTGCCTTACCAATATAAATCAGTTCGTTATTCTTATCAAAATATTGATATACACCGGGCTTATGGGGTATTTTCTTTAGCTCTTCTCTATAATCGAATGTAGACATTATCCTTCCTTATCCCTGCAATCTCTTTTCGTCCCTCGCCGGGACCTACTGTTGACCCATAAGTTATATATGAGTTTGATTATTAAATATGGTGCTCTAGACACCCTCGTTACAAACGAGGATGAGGACATGGACGAGGCCAGTCCCCATCACACTTATTTAAAAACCTAATCTGTCATCATTCAATGGTCCATCATCCTGTGGAGTACCATGAAAAGGCACAAACTTGCTACAGTCTACTTCTCGGGTCAACCCACCAGGAGGCAAAGGAAAATCATCTTTCGTATAATGCAGTTCCTTATCGTTGTATACTTTCTTCATATACAAACCGAAGATTGGCAATGCAGCCGATGCACCTTGTCCTGAAGCCATGCTGTAAAAGCGGATACCTCTATCTTCAGCCCCTGTCCAGACACCAGTCACTAATTCTGGGGTGATGCCGATAAACCAAGCATCCGAGTTATCATTTGTCGTACCGGTTTTACCACCGATAGGATTGGTCAAGCCACCATATTCAGCACGTCTCAAACGAGACCCTGTACCTCCATCAACTACGCCTTTCAACATGTCCACCATGATATAAGCCGTTTCACTATTCAACGCTTTGACTACTTTCGGTGCTTTATCGTATATAGGGGTTCCATTTTTATCCTCTATCCGTAAAATCATGGTAGGTTCAATCCACGTTCCATGATTAACCAAGGCCGAATAAGCGCCTACCATATCATACACTGAAGCTTCATAAGCGCCTAGAGCAATAGACGGATAATTAGGCACATTAGATGTTATTCCCATTTTTTTGGTAAGCGAAGCAACATTGGCAGCCCCCACCTCATTGATAATATAAGCGGTCGCAAAGTTTTGCGAGAATTTCAAAGCGTTCTTCAGCGTAATGGGATCACCACCTTGTACCGTACCTCGCGGTGTCCAGTTCCCGTATGTCTGCATGTGGTTAGGAACAGAGTTACAAGGTGAAAAACCATTATCTATAGCATATGCATACACAAATGGCTTCGCCGTAGAACCAACCTGTCTTTCAGCCAATTTCACATGGTCGAATTTAAAATGCTCAAAGCTCGTCCCTCCAACCCAGGCCTTGATATGACCGGTTTTCGGTTCCATGGACATTACAGCATTGCGAAGGAACAGTTTATTGTAGCGGATGGAGTCCATGGGTGTCATCACCGTATCAACGTTGCCTTCATAAGTAAACAAGCTCATCGGCACTTTCTTGTTGAATTCTTTTTCGATTTCCTCCTGCGATAAACCTGCCTCTTTCAAGACACGATAACGATCAGAACGGCGCATACCGCTAACCAACAACCGCGCATTATCACCTTTGAACGGATCTGAATTCCGATATTGCCTATCAAAATCCTTTTGCAGCTTTTTCATCCATTCCTTTTGTGACTCTTCCGCATATTGCTGCATCGCGTAATTAATCGGCGTATAAACTTTCAAACCGTCCTTATCCAGATCATATGGTGTACCATCTGCTTTCGTAATGGATAGACGTTGAAACTCTTTCTTAATCTCCTCTTTTAACACCGCACGAAAATAAGGTGCCAAGCCTTCACCATAATTAGAAATCCGCAATTGCAGATCAATAGGGGTAGCCTTTGCTTTCTCGGACTCTTCTTTGGTCAGGAATTTTTGTCCAGCCATATTATTCAATACGGTATTCCTTCTGGATTTTGCATTTTCAGGGAATTTAACCGGCGAATAGATATATGTCCCTTTGAGCATACCGACCAAAAGAGCTGCTTGCTCTGGCGTAAGTAAGTCTGGTGTGGTATTGAAATATGTACGCGCTGCCGACTTGATACCAAATGTATTATACGCACCGAAATCAACCGTGTTGAAATACATCGTGATAATCTCTTCTTTGGTATAGCTACGCTCTAAACGCACAGCTGTAATCCACTCCTGAAATTTTTGCTTGATACGTTTCAAGGTACTACGTTCCCTTTTCTCGGAAAACAGGTTAAGTGCCAACTGTTGCGTAATCGTACTCCCTCCCTGCTTATTTCCCATCAACGTGTAGAAAACCGAGGTTATCATACGGGAATAATCAATCCCTGAATGATCGTAAAAACGCTTATCTTCTGTAGAAATCAATGCATGGATCAAATGCGGAGACAGCTCGCTATATTTTACATTCGAACGATTATGTTTGTAATATGTTCCCAATACCTTTAAGTCATCCGACAATATTTCCGATGCCAGGTTGCTCTTTGGATTTTCCAGTTCTTGAAAGGATGGTAACTTCCCGAACACACCAATCCTTACACTCAATATAAATAAAGCCCCAAACACTACAAAACCTAACAACACCCCCCAAAAGGTACGGCTATATCGTTTTACATCTTCTTCTGTTAGTTTATTTTTTTTTGATTCTCTCTTCATGGAACGCTAAATACAACTATTATTGCTCTGTATATACTTGATGGTAATTTTTAATCTGTATACCATCCGTTAATGTGCCGATTGTTTCTCTCGTGATGATAAATGTATTATAATCTTCCTCTGGCACTTTCATGATTTCCGGAAGCAAAGGTAAGATTCTGGATTCATAAGTCTTCACTTCTTCGTATGTTTCGAACGGGCCGACAAAAAGCAACTGGTTTTCTGCATTAACCAAACGCAATTGGTGGTTGATGTTCGTCCGTGCATAACGAGAACGGTTAAATTGCCCGATTCCGTATCGGCTTGGTGCTAAATTTACTTTAGGATCCATCACATTGACGGTAAAGAAATAAGTTGCCGTGTCTGGAAATAGTTTTTTATCACGGTATTCATTAGGGCCATAATTTATCTGAATATTGCCGATACTCATCGCACCGGCATCCAGCTTCTTGTTGGCATTGATTCCAGCCCTAGTAACATTGGATGATGCGATATTTCCTGTTTCCAATTGGGCAGCGACTTTTTCTTCTTCAATCGTTCCTAAATCTGCCACAATCACGTCCGCTTTCTTCTGCGGTCCAGATACTCCTGTCACATCGATATTTGTTCCTGATTTCACTTCTTTCGGCTTGGTAGCCATTTCGCCTGCCAACAGCATCTCTATCTCCTGCCGTTTTTCTTCCGTGAGTTCTGGTTGTTTAACCTCTTCTGGAACAACAACAGGCTCTTCCTTTGGCTTTACCTGTGCTATCGCTACTCCCGTACGATAGTCTCCATCGATACGCAAAGCCGGCCAAGGCGTCATATCCGGTTCATCGACAAATGCAATCCTACTTTTATCAATATCCTGCAAAGCATTTACCCGATTAACAAACAACCCCGGATTTTTCTCGATAAAGGCAATGTTTTCCTGAGCTAAAGGTACAACCAAACTATCCGTTGGGTATTTTTCGATGATTTTTTCCAACGCATTGGTAAAATCCGACACTCGCCCCACCCGACCTATAGCCAATGCTTTCAAGTACTCAATCTGAGCAACCATACCAGAGGTTTGAAAAACACCTTCTAACTCTTCATTCGCTTGTCTAATCACTGCCACATGGTCTCCTGCAGTATAGAGCGCAAACAGTTTTTCAAATGTGCGATCGAGAATTCGTTTATCCCGATTGATTTTATCCATGTAATATGGATCCTTAGCAACCATGGCATGCAGTGAATTCGGGAATAGCTCCAATAGACGGTTTTTATAAACTAAACTTTTCGTTTGGTCAATACCGTCATACATACGATAAAGGGAATAATACACTTCTGCTCCGGCTTCTGTATTTGGAAAACGTGCTAAGAAAGCCTCGTAAGCCAAAATCGCATCCTGATTATCTCGTGTATAATCTCGATATATATTCCCGATAACCACCATATTATCATGGATCGTTTTCAAGGTTGTGTCGAATCCTTCCTGCGTAGTTGGTACTGCACTTAAGTAGCGTGCTTTTTCTGCCTCTACAAAACCAACAGCATCAAAACTGTCCTTTGGTGCAAGCTTCGCTTGATCATCTTGTACTTGTCCACTTTGTGCGGCCAAAGGCTGCGTATTGTCAGCCGAAAAGCGCCAATCATCTTTCAGCTGTCGATTTCCCCATTTGCGCTTAAACTCGGATGCGCCCAAAAGCAAAGCATCCTGGTTATTAAAATAAAACTGATTACTGGATATCCCGGTATTCATCGTCGTATTTTGTTGAGTCGCAAAGGCATTATTAAAATTTACACTATTGGAATTTCCTTGAACTTTTTTTCCTTTTTTCGCCAAATACTTTTGTCTATCCAGTTCCTTTTGTTTCTCTATTAAACTAGCACCTGCATATTTCAAAGCTTGTTCCGTTCTATCGACTTCACTAAGCTTACCTAAGCTAATCAAGGTATCCAACCAGAGGTTTTCTTCATATAGATTAGTCAATTCAGTCATATACACCAACTTTCGGCGCACCTTGTTCACATCGGTATAATCTGCCGGCAAAACGGTTGCGGTACTGTCATAGTAATTTTGAGCTTGGCGGTATTTTTCTTGTGCGAAACGATAATCCGCAATAGTCAAATATGTTTCCGTGGTCTGGTACGCACTTCCGTTGGGTTCGGCTAGTGATAGATTGAAAAACTTAAAAGCATTTTCCTCATCATCTTCCTCTAGGTATATCCTGCCTATCTGGTAAAGAATCTGATCTTTATAATCCATGTTCTTTCCCTCTTTCAGCATTGCTCGCAAAGGTTTTACCCGTCCCTCAATTCCCGATCCTCCACGGTCACCGACAAGAAAAGCTGCCTGCAGATCCGCTTCAAACGACATATCAAATGGCACATTGCTCTTAGCTAATTTATTGAACAATTGATAAGCTTTATCTTTTTGTCCATTATCACGGTACAATTGTGCCAGCAAAAAACGCCAGCGCCCTCTATCATACCTGTCTTTATTTGATTCCAAGGCATATTCTAGAAAAGGTATAGCTTCTCCTACTCTTCCTACTCGAACCAAATAATTAGCCATAGCGGCATTGACAAACGTGCGGCTTTTTTCATTACCATCCAAGAACATAAATGCGGAATCGATTACCTTTCCAGCCGCTTCCAGTTTGTTAATCTGCAAAAGTGTTCGTGATTTCCAAGCGTAAGCCAATGGTTTATATTTCGGTTCGTCATCTGCGTCTTTGATGAGCTTATCAAAAAATTCTGCAGCAGTATAATAGGCTCCTTTGAGGTAATAAGCTCGACCTATAATATAGTAGGCTTCATTAATATACTTACTTTCCTGTTTCGTATTAACGATTTTATAGGCTTTCTGTATAAGAGAGTCCATTGCCTTATGTGGATCACCATTAGCCGTGGGCTCGTCAAAAACGGTCAGCCGAACCTGATAATTCTTATTTGCAGCGTTATAAATCCCTTTACGCTCCCCCTCCAACATGAGGTTAGCATTGTAAAGAATGTTATATTTGGAAGTAAAATTCTGAACGAAATCCGTCTTTGTACTATCTGTTTCTTGAGATGGTCTTCGTCCACCTTTGCTTTTAAAAGTCTGGCAAGCAGAAACAAAAACCATCAAAAACAGCATCCCTATTATGTATAAGGGAAAACGTTTCGACCTGCTATAACGTGGGTTCGTGACCATGTGTGCGACAACTAACTGTAGTGGCTTACTGAATTTTAAAGCCAATATACTATTTGCAAAAATACCACAAATCGCGGTAATATCACTGTTAAAAATTTTAAACTCTCCGCATTATTTTTCCAGTAGACAAACGGCGTAAGCAACCACTCCCTCTTCTCTTCCGATAAACCCCATAGTCTCGTTTGTGGTCGCTTTAATCGATACATCTTCCATATCGATTCCGGCAGCCTTTGCAATATTCTCCTTCATCGCCGGAATATAAGGTTTAATCTTGGGAGCTTCTAGACAAAGCATTCCATCAATATTCCCTAATGAAAACCCTTTTTCCTTAATCAACCTCACACATTCTTCCAATAGTATCAAGCTGCTCACGCCCTTCCATTTTGGATCTGTATTGGGAAAATGATAACCAATATCCTCCAGATTTGCAGCCCCTAATATAGCATCACAGATTGCATGCACCAAAACGTCAGCATCCGAATGACCAAATGCCCCAGCATGGTGATTAAGCTGTACCCCTCCAACAATAAACGGATGCCCCTCCTTCATCTGGTGAACATCAAAACCAAAACCTACCTTTATCTTCATAATTACAGGCTAAAATATGCAATTCCTGACGAACTCAACATAAAAATCCCTCCATCCTTTGCACGAATCTTAATTTTAACAAATTTTAAGATTTAAAGTAGCTAAATTACTACGGTTTACAGCTTTTTAAATAAAAAGGATATAGTTTTATTTCTTATTTTTGGAGCGTACAATGCATAATTACATTTTATGATGTTGAAGAAATATTTTTCGATCAAGGGGATTATCCCACTAACCGTTGCCTTATCAACGGTCATAGCGCTATCTTCCTGCAGCAGTAAACGCTCCGGACGAGGTGGTGATGTATCGAGTAAAACAGGCGTAACTTATAATGACCCTCATAATGGAGGTCTACATATCAATAGAAAGGTAAAGGAAACTCCGGGACCAGGACTTGTCGCCATCGAAGGTGGCACATTTGTCATGGGCGGTAGCTTAAATGAAGATTTGGGCTATTCACATGACAATCTAAGACGTCGGGTTACAGTCGCTTCCTTTTATATTGACGAAACCGAGGTTTCCAATGCAGATTGGTTGGAGTACCTCCACTGGATAGCACAAAATTTCCCGGACGATGGTAAACTTTATTACGATGCCCTACCGGATTCTCTTGTTTGGCGCCATCCCCTTTCTTATAATGAACCCTACGTCAATCTATATCTCCGTCACCCATCTTTCCAGGATTACCCTGTAGTGGGTGTTTCATGGGAACAGGCTACAGCCTACTGTCAATGGCGTACGGACCGTGTAAATGAAAATATATTGAGACAATCCGGTGTTTTGGTAGACTATAAAACACGTTCGGAAAATAAAACAAGTGGTGATGCATTCAATACGGAAATTTACCTGAATGGTCAATTGAAAGGCGAAGGTATCGATGGACCTAATATGCCGAAGGACAACCGGCCGGGAGCGGAGGCTGAAGCCAAACGCACTGTGCGCATGGAGGATGGTGTATTGAAGCAACCTTACCGCTTGCCGACAGAAGCAGAATGGGAGTATGCCGCTTTGGGATTGATAGGTAATACCGTGGAAGGAAATATCGAAAACAGCCGTATCTATCCATGGAGTGGATTGGGTGTACGCTCTGACAGACGCAAAAACCAGGGTCGCATGTTGGCAAACTTCAAGATTTCAAGCGGTAATAACATGGGCGTAGCCGGCGATTTGAACGATGGTGGGGATATTACTGTACCAGTGACCAGCTATGCACCAAACGATTTCGGTCTTTACAACATGGCGGGCAATGTAAATGAATGGGTAAATGACGTATATCGCCAACTCTCATTCGAAGATTTTGAAGATTTCAATCCTTTTCGCGGAAATGTTTTCATGGACAACAAATACGAAAACACGGAAGGAAGAGTCTTAGCTAAAGATAAATACGGTCGTCCTATAAAGGTTCCTGCGAAAGCTCCACGCAAACAGACTTGGGAAGAACTGCAGGCTCAAGCTGCCAATGCCGATGAATCTACGACGTCATCTTATCAATATGATGCGCGAGGCTTTGACGATGAAGAGATGAAAGAACTTTATGGCAAAACGACATTGGTCAATGATAAAAGTCGCGTATATAAAGGAGGCTCATGGAATGATCGTGCTTATTGGTTAAATCCAGCAACCAGAAGATTTATGCAACAGGATGAATCTAGTGCAATGACAGGCTTCCGCTGTGCGATGACCATGGTTGGCAACATATTCGGCCCGACTAAAGGCAAGAGCTCAGGAGGCCGCGCAGGTTCTAAACATTAGCGAATACTTAAAGCTCTCCAAATAAATGGAGAGCTTTTTTTAAGCGGTACACCATACTGCTTCATCTACTTAAAAAAGTTTCTCATCATACAAAGGTTACTATTTGTCTTTTAAGGTATTAATAAGTGAGTAAGGAGAAAAATGATAGCATAGCTGATGAAGAAATCATCACTGGTATCCAATCGGGTGATAGCATAGCTATACAAAAGCTGTATACAGCTTATTACCCAGTGGTGTCAAAGATGATTATCAATAATCAAGGTAGCCACGAGGAGGCACAAGATATTTTTCAGGAGACGGTTATGGTGTTATACGATAAAGTCGCTCAGGGAAATTTTCAATTATCAAGCAAGCTCAAAACATTCTTATATGCTGTTTCAAAACGTTTGTGGTTGAAACAGCTTACTCGAGGGAAGTCACGTTATCACACCGATTTGATCGACGATCATGAAGATCGTTTGATAGCTGACGAGGCAATAGAAGAGCATGAAGTGTTGGAAAACAACCTGCTTCACATGGAAGAGGCTTTGGAGGGGCTCGGCGAGCCTTGCAAAACTATTCTACAGGATTTTTATATCTTGAACAGGTCTATGGCAGATATCTGCGAGCGATTTGGGTACACCAATACAGATAATGCTAAAACACAGAAATACAAATGCCTTCAACGTCTAAAAAAAATATTTTTTAAATCGTGAGTCATTAAGCAACGCATGAAGAGTTTAAGTCAACAGGAGTTTATAGAGTGGGCAGATTTATACCTGCAAGATGAATTGACCGCAACAGATCGTTTGCGTTTCGAGGCTTTTTGCAAGGAGTATCCCTGTTTTGACATCCTTTTTCAACAACATCAACAATTTATCCAGAATTTCAAACAAGCAGATGCCAGAAGTCAGTTTAAAAGCGCTTTAAATCAAACAGCATCTACTTACCATAAAGCACATCCTGCTGCCGCACCAAAAGGTCGTGTAATCCAACTTTGGGATAAATTGAAGTTTACGGCGGGTATGGCTGCAGCTATTGCCATTGTTTCGGTATTTTCTACACTATGGCTATCGGGCTACTATTCCAATCTCAAGAAAACAACTTCTGGTTATAGTGAATTGCGGAGAGAGATGAACAATGTAAAACGCAACGTGAATGCTCAAAAAGCGGCTATCAATAACATCAATAGCAACTCTGGAACTAAAGAGGCTACACATTACGGTGCTACAGGGTTTATGATTACTAGGAATGGTTATGTTGTTACTAACTATCACGTAGTCCACGGAGCGGATTCTGTACATCTGCAGAACAGCAAGGGGCAGTCTTTCAAGGCAGATATTATCTTTACGAATCCTGATAAAGATTTGGCAATTTTGCATATCAGCGACTCGACCTTCAAATCGAGCAAGAACATCCCTTATACTTTCAAAAAATCGGATTCTGATTTGGGTGAAGACATCTATACGATTGGTTTCCCTCGTGATGAAGCTGTTTACGGCCAGGGCTACCTTAGCTCTTCTACGGGCTACTCCGGCGATACGCTAGCCTATCAGATTTCTATTCCGGTAAATCCCGGAAACAGTGGTGGCCCTGTCTTGGATAAAGAAGGAAATGTCATTGGAATCATCAGTGGGAAACAAAAAGGATTGGATGGAGCAGCATTTGCCATCAAAGCCAAAGCATTGGTAGAAACACTAAATAGTATCCCTGCCGATTCTTTGCGCGGAAACATTATCCTAAATAACAAAAACAATCTTAGTGGATTTTCAAGAACAGAACAGATTAAGCGTTTGCAGGATTACATCTACATCGTAAAAGTATATTAAAAGAAATGGCGCCGCAATTGTGGCGCCATTTCTTTTAACTACTTATTCGGTTGTGGTGTTACACGCAGATAAGGTTTAATTTCTGTATATCCTTTCGGGAATTTAGCAGGTATATCCTCCGTTTTGATAGCAGGCACGACGATAACATCCTCACCATCTTTCCAATCTGCAGGCGTAGCTACAGAATAGTCAGCTGTCAACTGCAAAGAATCTATAACACGCAGGATTTCGTAGAAATTCCGTCCTGTAGATGCGGGATAGGTTAACGTAAGCTTCACCTTTTTATCTGGACCGATGACAAACACAGAACGTACAGTCGCTGTAGCTGACGCATTCGGGTGGATCATATCGTATAATTCTGCTACCTTACGGTCGCTATCTGCAATAATCGGGAAGTCAACCTCACAGTTTTGCGTTTCGTTGATATCTTTTATCCAATTAAGATGGTCTTCTACAGGATCCACACTTAATGCCAACACTTTAACATTTCGCTTTTCAAATTCAGACTTCAACTGTGCTGTACGTCCCAATTCCGTTGTACAAACAGGGGTGAAATCCGAAGGATGGGAATATAAAACCACCCATTTACCATCGATATATTCATAGAAATCAATTTCTCCTATTGAAGTCTGCGCTTGAAAATTTGGCGCATCATCTCCTAATCTTAAACTCATACTATTTTAGAATTAAATTAAACACTTAGTTGATTTACTCTACTAA
>Ga0079224_100007498_pt1 | contig 14656 bp, 13 predicted proteins | sample Stecom2015_FD_80414 | JGI IMG/M metagenome (GOLD analysis project Ga0079224, IMG submission 80414) | Agricultural soil microbial communities from Utah to study Nitrogen management - Steer compost 2015 | ecosystem: Environmental > Terrestrial > Soil > Agricultural land | place: USA: Utah...
AGACGCCGAGGTTCTCCTCCACGGCCTCCCACGTGATGCCGGAGTAGTCGATGATGTGGCCCTTCGAGGCCACCCGTAGCTCCTCCCAGATCTCCCGCGGGTCCGTGAATGTGAAGCCGCGCTCGCGCCCCAGCGCCCGGGCGATGTCCTGGATGATCACCCAGTCGCGCCTCGCCTCGCCCGGACACGAGACGGCGCGGTTGATCTTGACGACCCGCCCCTCGAGCTGCGTCACCGTTCCCTCGTCCTCCTCCTGCAGGGAGCCCGGCAGCACGATATCCGCGTAACGCGCCGTCTCGCTGAGGAAGAAGTCGATGGCGACGTAGAACTCCAGCTTCTCCAGCGCCTCTCGCACGAAGTTGTTGTCGGGGAGGGACACCACGGGGTTGAAGCAGATGGAGAGCAGCCCCTTCACCTCCCCTCGGTGCGCGAGACGGATGATCTCGTAGGCGTCCGCACCCCGTGCGGGCAGCTCGTCGGGAGTCATGCCCCACACGGACGCGACATACGCGCGATGCTCGGGGTTGTCGAGGTCCCGCCCACCCGGAAGCTGGTCGCACTTCTGGCCATGCTCGCGCCCGCCCTGTCCGTTGGCCTGGCCGGTGATGGTGCCGTAGCCGCAGAACTCGCGCCCGATGCGGCCCGATGCGAGCACGATGTTGATCGCGCTCATGACGTTCTGCACCCCGCGGCTGTGGTGCTCGATGCCGCGCGCATGCATGAGGAAGCTCGTCTTCGCCTCCCCCCACCATTCCGCCGCCCGACGGATCGAGGTCTCGGCGACGCCTGTCACCTCGGCGGTCCGCCTGGGCGTCCAGGCGCGCACTTCCGCGGCCACCTCCTCGAACCCCACCGTGTGGCGGTCGATGAAGTCGTGGTCGAGCCGGTCGTGCTCGATCATGAGGTGCAGGATACCGTTGAACAGCGCCGTGTCCCGGCCCGGCTTCACCGGCAGGAAGAGGTCGCACGTGCGCGCGATCGGTGTGACCCGCGGATCGGCCACGATGACGCGCGCGCCCTGCTCCCGCGCCTGCCAGACGTAATTGGTTGTGATCGGCGCGCACTCCGCGACGTTCGCACCGCTGATCCACACGACCTCGGCTCCGAGGATGTCGCTCCAGGGATTCGCGGCCCGGTCCACGCCGAACGCCTTCTTGTTGCCCGCCGCCGCGCTCACCATGCAAAGGCGGCCGTTGTAGTCGATGTTCGCCGTGCGAAGCGCCATGTGGGCGAACTTGCCCATCAGATACGTCTTCTCGGTGGTCAGGCTGGCGCCCGACAGGATGGCCAACGCATCGGGCCCGTGTTCCGCCTGGATCCGCTCGATCTCGTCCGCCACACGCCGGATCGCCTCCTCGTACGGCATCGCGGAGAAGCCGCCGGCCGCGGCCGGGTCCTTCCGGTAGGCGTACAGCAGGCGGTCGGGATGGGCCTGCTGCAGGTATCGCTTGATGCCCTTCGGGCACATCATGCCACGATTGAAGGGGAACTCGTACCACGGCTCCACGCCGACGATCGTCTCGCCCTTCACCTTGAGCTGCATGCCGCACTGCTGACCGCAGAAGCAACAGTGCGTCTTCACGTACCGGTCCGGCTCCACGCCGGAGTCGACGCGCATGTCCGTAGCGTAGGCGCGATATGGGCCGAACGCCCGGATCGCCTCGAGATCCAGGGAGGGCGTGGGCGTGGTCGCGCTTCGGCTCATGGGGCTCGATTCCTACGGATGGAAGTTTTCGGCGTCCTCGCGTCCCAGCGGGCCCTCGCCCGGGCCCGGGTTGACGAACACCGGCATCGGGAGCCCGCGACCCGCGGTCGGCAAGCTTGCTCCGCCGCGCCGCTCCCTCCAAAGCAGGCTCTGTGCCATGGCCATGGAAGCGCGGCGACACGGTGGGCAGATCCACTGATAGTGCTCGACCTCGCTACCCGGTATCTCGTACCGGTAGCCGAGTGCGCGCTCGACCTCGATGAGGTCCTCGACGTGCATCCGCGACGTGAAGGCGTGGCCGCAGCGGCGGCAGTGGGCCGCGGCCTCCTGTCTGCCGACGTCTTTGTAGAAGCCGACCCCGAGCTGCGCGGGACGCTGGAAGACGTGGAAGAACTTCCCGAACGGGAGCCAGAGGAAGGTTCCGATGACCGTGATCGCGTGTACGATCGCGATGAAGCCGTACGCGTATCCGTCCATCCACGTGTAGCTCGCCGTCAGCATGAGCCCGGTCAGGCTCACCGCGAAGAGGAGGACGAGCGGCATCAGGTCCTCGGCGAAGCGCTGGAGCACGGCCGCGCCCGCGTCCCGCATGCGCCGTCGCATGGCCAGCATGACGCCCGCGATCACCAGGAACGACGACCAGACGAGGCCGTGGAAGAGGAAGAACGCGGTCGCGGACTCGTGCGGAAAGCGGAAGAGCGGGAATCCGAAGGCGACCGCCTCGTAGAGCGCGAGATCCTCCGGCACCGGCCGGAAGTGCAGCCAGCCGAAGACGAGCGGGAAGGTGATGAGCACCGCGAGGATGCACCCCCACATGATGAGGAGGTGGGCGAGCCCCCGCAGCTTGCCTCGCCTGAAGATGAAGCGGTTTGCCGCCACCTCCGAGCCGAAGCGCCCGAACCACGCCCCGACGTTTCGGAAGCGCCAGCCCTTCCGGGAGAAGGCCTGCCAGCCCCGGCGCCAGTACAGGCCGGTGGGCGGGCGCTGGAGCCACATCGAGTAGCGGTAGGTGAGGCCGAACGTGGCGAACAGGACGGCGAACGTGTAGCCGACGAGCGCGGCGTCGAAGTGCGCGAGATTCCTCGAGCCGATCACGATCAGGGCGGCCAGCACGAGCGTGACCCCGATCCCCCAGGACGTCGCTCGGATGACTTCTCGGGCCATGGACGTGCCCGTTTCGAAGGGCTGCGATGGCGCGGGCTCCAGATCCAATGTCTGCAGGGGCGCGGGCGAAGTACAGTCCGTGGCCTGCCGAAGGGCACGCGCACGCGCAGGTCACGCTGCGCCTACGCCCCTTCTTCACCCCCGGGCATCGGAGACCTGAGCGGCAGCTCGACGCTGAAGGTCGTGCCCACCGTCATGTTGCTCGACACGCTCAGGATCCCGCCCATGAGCCCCACGAGCTTGCGACTGATGGCCAGGCCCAACCCCGTGCCTCCGTGGGACCGCGTCTCCGACTGATCGATCTGCGTGAACTCCTCGAAGATCGTCTCGTAGTGGCCCTCGTCGATCCCGACACCCGTATCGATCACGTCGATCCGCACGGCGTGCCCGGTGACCGTCCCCGCGGCGCGGATCGTCACCGAGCCCGCATTGGTGAACTTGATCGCGTTCGAGAGCAGGTTGAGCAACACCTGGCGGAGCCGCGTCTCGTCGGTGCAGACGGTGGGGGCCGCCGGGTCCACTTCGATGACGTAGTCCAGATCCTTCTCCTCGACCATCGGCCGCACCGATTCGGACAGCTTCCGTATGAAGACGGGCAGCTCGATCTCCGCGGGATTCAGGCTGATCTTGCCCGCCTCCACCCGCGACAGGTCGAGGATGTCGTTGATGAGGGAGAGCAGGTGCTCGGCGGCGCGGCGCATGCGCCCGAGGCTGTCCGCCTGCTTCTCGGTGAGCTCGCCGAAAAGCCCCTCCCGGAGCAGGGAGTTGTGTCCGAGGATCGCGTTGATGGGCGTTCGCAGCTCGTGACTCATCGTCGCCAGGAACTCGCTCTTCATCCGGGATGCGCGGGCCAGCTCCGCACGCTGTGCCTCGAGCTCCATGTTCCGGTCGGCCAGCTCCCGGATGGCGGCCGCGACCCGCCCTTCGAGCTCGACGTTGAGACGCCTCAGCTCCTGCGCGAGGTGACGGTTCTCGACCTCCTGCGTGAGATCGTGCAGCACCGTGACGGCGGCGGTGGGCTGATCGTGCTCGTCCAGGATCTTGGTGCTCAGCGCGGAGACCGGGAACTCGTGCCCGCCGTCGGGATCGATCATCGACAGGCGCCGCTCACGGCGGAGTCGCGGTTGGAGGAAGAACTCGCTCAGGAACCCGGCGAGCCGCGCCGCGTTCGCCTGGATGTCGTGCAGCCGCGGAGGACTGCCGGGTACCCCTCGCCTCCCCTCGAGCAGCCGCTCCGCCTCCGCGTTCATGAGCACCACGTTCGATTGGCGGTCGGTCACGAAGATCGGAACGCCGGCATTCCCGATGATGATGTTGAGCCGCTCCGACTCACGGCGGGCCCGGTGCCCTGCGGCGACGGACCGCCCGACCTGGACCTGAAGCTCCGTCGTCGCCTGGCTGAGGTCCGTGATGTCACGAAGCACGAAGGCCGTGCTCTCGGTGCCGTCGTCGGCTCGCTCGAACGAGCGCTCGAAGACCTCGAACATGAGATCCGAGCCGTCGGTGGGATCGATGAGCAGCAGCTCCCCCGGTGTGGGGAGCCGGGCGCTCTCGAGAAGCCCACGCGCGCGGAAGGCGCTGAAGAACAGGTTGTTCTTCTCCACGGCGTTCCTGCGGCCACTGCTGTCCTCGGGGTTGGTCACGAACAGCTCGTCCGCCCTCGCGTTCGACAGTAGCGTACGCGCATCGCTGTCCATGACCAGGACGGGGTCGGGGAGCGCGTCGAGCGCGCCGCCGGAGCGGCGGCGGTGGATCTCCATCGCCTGGACACGTCGACGCAGGGCGAGCACCTCGGCTCCCCGGGTGAGGAAAGGCACCGCGAGCTGGAGGGCGAACCGCACGTCCTCGACCGCCGGGTGGTCGGGATCCGCCTCCACCGCGACCGCCGCCACGAAGCCGTCGCCGGACGGTGCCGCGGGCACGACCACACCGGCTCTCCACGAGGAGAGCGCGGCGAGCGGCGCGGAGCCGACGGGGGTGTTGCCGCGGGGGCCGCTCCCGTAGGGGCTCACGCAGGCGGCCACGAAGGCGTCGAGCTCCGCCTGGGACGTCCCCAGGGCCCTCCCGGAGAGCCTTCCCTCGCGACCCGCGACCGCGACGAGACGCCGGAATCCCGTACGCGCACGCACGACGTCCAGCAGGGTGTCGAGCACCTCGTCGACCGACGATTCCACGGCGGAAGGATGCACGGTCCTCACGCCCGAATCGACCGGCCACGCGCCCGTCGCCACGGTCAGACCGTCCGGCCGTCCAATCTGGCTCTCAGCTCGAGATTCTCGGTGCGCACGCGCGCGAGCTCGTCCGTGAGGTGCGCCAGCTGCGGCCGGCCCACGCCTCCGCTCGCCCCGATCTGGTCGGAGTACTTGAGGTACGTCTCGACCGAGGCGACCACGATCCTCGCCTCGACCCCGATCAGATCGATGCCCACCAGCGTCACCCGAACGTAGGCATCGATCACGATGCCCTTGTCCAGCACCCGATCCAACACATCGACCAGGCTCGAGCCGGCCGGCGCTCGCTCTACCACCATGTGTGACCTCCCATCCATGCCCCTGTGGAACTCGATCGCCCGGACGGTGGAGCCGCGGCCGGAACCATCACGAAGAAACGGTGCGTCACTCGGACCTGCGCTGCTCGAGGCGCTCGAGCCTGCCGACGAGTGTCTCGAGCCTCTCGTTCAGATCGTCGGTGATCATCGCGCTCGCGCTCGAGCTGAGCCTCGGATCGGTCTTCCACCAGTCGAGCCCGATCTCCTCGGCTTTGTCGATGGAGCAGACGAGAAGGCGGATCTGGATCGTGAGCAGCTCGACGTCGGCGAGTCGCACCCGGATGTCTCCCGCGATGACGAGCCCCTTGTCGAGGATCCTGTCCAGCACGTCGACGAGCCCCTGTGATCGGCTCGGCCCCAATTCGTAATCGTCAGCCAATGTCCCTCTCCGGTCGATGCAGCGTGCGCCCCCGCGGCGCGGACTCGTATGGATTCACAACAGGCGCCCCAGCGGTCCCAGGTCGAGGTTCAGGTCCTCCTCCTCGAGATCGAAGATGTTCCGTAGCTCGACCATGCGGTCCTTCAGCTTGAGGAACGCCAGGCCGAGACGCTCCTCCTCTTCGACGCTCAGGCTGCCGGCCTCCATGCGCTTCACCGCCTGATGCTCGAGCGCGCGCCGGAGGAACTCGATCAGCGTGAGGACGAGGCGGGCGAGTCCGGCCTCGAGCTTCTCGGGATCGGCGTCGATCCGGCTCGGCAGCGCGCGCATGAGCGCATCGATCTCCTCTTGCAGCGCGCCATCGCCCAATGTATCGGATAGGTCGGCATCTGGCGCGTCCGAGGTCGGGGTGGGCTCGTCGTCCGCAATCCCGTGCGCCGGGTCGTGGCGAAGCGCGGGCGCCGCGTCGTCGGGAGGCGGGGGCGCCGTGTCGATCCCGTTCGCGACTTCCCTCCGGCGAGGCTTCACGACGCCGCGAACGAATAGGGGGGCCAGGGGCCGGTCAGGTGTACGCGATGGCCCTCCGGCGCCTCGCGCGCGAACGCCTCCATGCTGCGCCGATAGCGGGTCTCGACCTCCCGCTCCACGAGGTGCGCCACGGCCACGAGTCCGGGCGCCTCGAGGAAGCGCACGCGCTCGTCGTGCCCGAGGTCGCCCAGGTGCGACCGCAGCCGGGTCAGGACGGTAGCTTGCTCCGCCTTACGGCGCCGCCGCGCCTCCTGCCGCCGCGACAGCTCCTGCATGTAGGCGCGTCCGCCCGCCGGGGGGTCCGGAACGTCCGGAGTCCCGGCCGGCTCGATCGACACCACCCGAACGCCGAACTCCACCATCCCATCCACGGCGCGAAGCGCCGTCTCGATCTCGGATTGCCGCTCCAGCACATGCTCGGAGAGCACACGCTCGCTGGGCGTCCACGCCCCGAAACGCACCGGGACGGGCGTGGTCAGCGAGACGGCCGCCATGACGACCTGGTGGTGCTGCTCGATCCGGTCGAGATCGGCCGTCGGCGCCCGCTCGGCCCCCGTCACCCACACGCTGAACGGGCCGATGTCGCACGACCCCACGGGGTGCCCCTCGAGCCCGGTGAGTCCGGGGGACGGACGGCATCCGCGACGAACGACGCAGTACGGATATACACCGCTCATGGCGAAGCCTCGGGGACGGCGGCCCGCCCGGGGTCGGCGGCCCGCCCGGGGTCGGCGGCCGCCCGCGGACCGACCGCCCGGTGCATCCGCTCGGCGGAACACAGCATGAGGCGGAGGTCCAGGTACAGCAGATCGATGTCGGCCACCGAGATCGTGATGTCGCCGCTGAGCACGATGCCCCGGTCGACGACCCGGTTCACGAGCTCGACCAGTGTGAGCGGGTCGTGGGAGGAATGGGTCGGTGTCCGCTCAGCCACGGGCCGCCCCTTCGAGGAATCGATACGGGGCCCAGGGTCCCGTCAGGCTGACGTGGACGCCGCGAGGCTCGAGCCCCTGGATGCGGGCGGCGGCCAGGACGCGCAGCTCGTCCGCTCGGTCCGTGGCCACCAGGAGCGCCGCGTTGACCACCACGGGCAGATCGTCCCGTCGCGTGGGCGGCTCGAGCTCGATGACCTCCTCGGCGACCGGTCGGAGGCGGTCGAGCAGATCCGACCCCAGTTCTCGCGCGACGCCGACGGTCTCACGCTTGACGGACTCCTCGCGCCTGCGCTCGAGCAGATACCGGCGGCCGGGCGGAGCGGCTTCGATCTCCTGCTCGGCGCGGCGCGCCTCGTCCGAGAACTCCGCGAGGTGATCCGACAGGGTCGCGAAGTCGTAGCTCACCTTCAGGTCCCACTCCCGAACGTCGCGGAACCGGCGTAGCTGCTCCTCGATGGCCACGGACCGCTCCGCCGCCTCGGCCACGAGCGCCGCCTCGGAGGAGAACAGCGTGAGCAGCCGGGCCGGCACGATGGTCGCATGGTCGGAGAACCATGTGACGACGGCCTCGTGCGACGCGCCCTGCCGGCCCACCCAGGACAGATCCTTGAGCCTGGCTTCGATCACCGCCTCGCCGAACGCTGTGCTGTCGACCTCGGAGGTCACCGCCGCCAGCCCGTCCAGGAGGCGCAGGCGGACCGGGCGACCGTCGATCCCCGCCAGGGTGTCCGGGGGCGCCGGCGCGTCGGCGGGGACGAAGCCGTACAGGTAGAGCACCGACGTCATGGGCATGCCCAGGCTCCCGCGAAGGCGAGCAACGCGTCGGTGCCCACGGGTGGAGGCGTCACGAGGGGAGCCCTGATGGTCCGGACACCGTCGTCGCGTGATACCGGCCACCGCCGCGCGGCGTCATCCGCCGAGCGGAACCAGCGATTCTCGATCATGGCCCCCACCGTGGTTCCGGCGGTCTCGAGGGTGCTCAGGAGTCGGGCGGTCTCGAGGCGCGGAAGGGTCGCTCCCAGCGTGACGATCACCACGGCCGTGCGCGCGCGGTCCGCCAGGCGCTCCATCAGAGCGCGGAGGCGCTTGGCGAAGCGTAGGAGATCGGACGCGAAGTCGTCGAGCCCGAGCACCGCCCGGTACCGCAGGAGGATGCGCAGCACCGAGCGCGTCCACGATAGGGCGGTGGCCGGCATCTCGAGCAGCCTGAGGAAGTGGCCGGTGGGCGCCGTGTCGAGCACGAGCAGGTCGTGGTGGCCCTCGGGGGCATCGAGGATCGAATCGAGCGCGAACACCTCGTCGAGTCCGGGCGGGGCCACGTCGAGGAGGGATTCCAGCACCCGGCGATCCAGCGGCACCGAGCCGTGCAGGCCGAGCCGCTGGAAGGCGTCACGAAGGCGCTCGTGATAGCGCTCACGGAAGACGGCGAGCGCCCTGTCCGCGTCGAGCTGGCGTGCGTGAAGCCCCGGGGCGATCTGCACGACGTCGGGGCCGACCTTCCGGCCGAAGACGTCGCCCAGAGAGCCGGCCGGATCCAGGCTGATCAGCAGCACGTCGCGGCGTCCGGCCACGCTCAGCGCGAATCCGGCGGCGCAGGTGCTCTTGCCCACACCGCCCTTGCCCGCGAAGAAGACGATCTCGCGTGCGGCGAGCGCGTCCACGGTCGAGGCGCACGAGCCGACCGCGCCCGGCACGGCGTCCTCCTCGTCCTCCTCCTCCACGGGCGCGCCCCATCTCCTGAGCCCGTCGCACCCGACCAGGTCCGGGTGGAACGGGACGGTGAACGTGGGGACGGCGGGCTCGCCGGTGGGGCGCTCGCCCTCCGCAAGATCCCCGTTCCGTGCGGCCTCTCCGTCGATCGAGATCAGCGCCCGCACCGGCAGGCCGCGGGCGCCGAGCTCGTTCACCAGCCGGGCGGTCTCGGCGGACACCACCGAGCCCTCGCGCGTGACCACGAGGAAGTCGGAGCGGGTCCGGATCGCATCCTCGAAGCGGCGGACGTCGGCCGCGAGGTCGGCCATCACCCTTTCCCCCGCGAGGCGGACACGCCGGCCCGTGAGGGCGAGGCCGACGGCCGCGGCCTTACCGGCCATCGCGTCGAGCGCGGTCAGCCACCCCTGCAGCGTATCGCCGCAGCGCAGCATCCGGAGCGTGTGCCCTGTGGGTGCCGTGTCGACCACGATCCTGTCGCAGGTGTGGTCCGCGCCGAGGGCGGCGATCCGGAGGGCCGCCATCACCTCGTCCATGCCCGGCAGCGAGTGATCCAGGAAGAGCGCCACGTCCTCCCTGTCGAGATACGTGCCACGGTCCACGAGCTCCGCGACGGCTTCTCGCACGTCCGCGAACCACCGTTCGGCGTGAGCGGCGGCGTCGAGCTCTTCCGCTGTGAGGGAGGTGGTGCAGGCCACGGGTGTCGGCGAGTCTCCGCCGATTCGCTGGCCGAACAGGTCCCCCAACGAGTGCGCCGGGTCGGTCGACAGCAGGTGCGTCCTCAGTCCCCGGTCGGAGAGATGAACGGCGAGCGCGGCCGCGGTCGTGCTCTTGCCGACGCCGCCCTTGCCCGTCACGAACAGGAACCGCGACGAGAGGGCGTCGAGGAGGACGCCGGAGTCGGGGGTCTCGCGTGGAGCCTGGGCCCTCATGCCTGCCGGTCCCCGCCTTCGCCCCCGCCCTCGGGGCCCGCGGGATCCACCGTCCGGCGGATGCCGGAGCCCAGCGGCTTCCACTCCTCCTCCATGCCCAACCGGACGCGCCACGCGCGGGCCTCCCGGAGCCGCTCCATGAGCAGGGTCTCGCGCTCGGCATACTCCGCCTCGTCGATGTCCCCGAGCTCCAGCTCCATCTGGAGGGCCATCAGGTCCTCCTTCACGCGCTCGTCGTCGGTGAGCTCCTGGTGCGCGACACCCTCGACCTGGCGGAGCGAGAAGTCCACGAGGGCTTTCGGTCCGGTCACCGGCCAGAACAGGAGGTGCTTGAGGATGCCCATGGGTGGCTAGTCCGCCCGCTCCAGCTTCAGCTTGATGTTCACGAAGTTGTATGGTGGCCACGGGCCGGTGTACTTGAACGAAAGCACCCCCGCATATCGGTTGCTCAGCTTCTTGACGCCCTGGTCGAACTCGTCCTCGCGGGAGCGCTCGACCAGGAACGCCCCGTTGAGGATCATGCTGTCGCCGATGAGCTTGTTCGACTGGCTCGCCACCGACAGGGGCCGGAGCTCCGCGTAGATGTCCGAGACCAGCTCGTTCGCGCGTTGCTCGAGCGCCGCTTCCACGAGACGACCGAGCTGTACGCGCGCGAAGTACGTCGAGCCCTTCATCGAGCTCGTGATCTCGTCCTTCAATCCGCGAATGGCGTCGTCCTCGGCTTCCAGCTCGCTGACGACGCGGTCCCGGTCCCACACGACCTTCAGCCCGAGCTCGATCTTCCCCCGGATGGCGCGTAGCACGTCGCTGAACGCCGTACCGGTGCTGCGCAGTAGCTCGACCACGTCGGCGTCGGTGCGGAAGATGGTGCCGAAGGACATCGGGATGACGGTGTGATCGCGGATCACGGTGTCGTTCACGAGCTCGTGCGCCAGCAGGTGCTCGCGCGTGGGGTCGTAGAGCTTCACCGGGGTGTCGCTGACCACGGCGGCGAGGTCGCGATAATGCACCGTGTAGACAGGATTCTCGCCCTCTCCGATCCCCAGGGGACCCAGGTTCAGACGCTCGTCCGTCTCGATGATGCAGTAGACGTACTTGCCGAGCTCTTCTCCCGCACCGTTCACCGCTTCCGGTCGATCGGCATCGCCGAACGGAAGCGAGGGCGCGGGCTCGCTCGAAGATTTCTCGCCGGGGCTGCCCGGCATGACGTGCCCCCGCGTCGGATCGCTCGTTTCGGGGCTTTCGCTGTTCGTCATCCGTGCTCTCCGGCTGTGTTCCGGCCCGATGAACGATCGGCGCCACGATCTGGGGTCGAGCGGCGATACCCGATGGGTGGCGTCCTCCGGTCTCCCGATGGGAAGGCGTCGATCCGGCGGTGCCGGAAGGCGGCGATCCCGAGCAGCGGCGACCGGAATGCCCGCGCCGGAACGCCGACGCACGGCCCTCGTCCAGGGCACGGATCGACGGGTTCGGGCGCTAGCCTTTCTAGGAGATCGGGGAACATACGTCAAGGCGCGTGGGGGGGCGCGCTCGGCGCTCCGGCCCGGCTCAGCGCACCGCGATCCACCTTGCCGAGATGGGTGCGTGGAAGCGCATCCACGAACGCGACTGCGCGGGGATATTTGTAGGGCTCCAGCCGCTCCTTCGCCCATCTCTGGAGCTCCGCGGCGAGCCCGTCGCATGCGTCGCCGGGGGGGCTCGGCACCACGAACGCCTTCGGGATCACGAGCCCGCTCTCGTTCTTCACACCCACGACCGCCACTTCCTTGACCGCGGGATGCTCCTGCAGGCAATCCTCGAGCGCCTTCGGCGAGAGCCATTTCCCTCCGACCTTGAGCATGTCGTCGGCCCGGCCCTCGTAGGTCACGTATCCGTCGGCGTCCATGCGGATCATGTCGCTCGACGCGTACCACTCACCATGGAAGGCCCGGAGCGTCTCGTCCATGCGCTGCCAGTAGGCGATGGCGCGCGAGGCGCCGCGCACCCAGAGGCGGCCCACCGAGCCGCGGGGCACCTCGACGCCCTCCTCGCTCCGGGCCTGCACCTCGAAGCCGGGGACCGCGCGCCCGAGCGTGCCGGGGCGCACGTCGCCGGGCCGGTTGGACAGGAAGACATGCCACATCTCGGCCGTCCCGAGCCCGTCGAGCAGCGGCACCCCGAACAGATCGTCCCAACGCCGGTGGAGGTCGACCGGAAGCGCCTCGCCGGCGGAGGTCGCCAGCCTGAGGCTGGACAGATCCCGCTCGTGGGCGGTGGGATCGCTCACGAGGTGATTGACCATGGTGGGCACGTTCACCAGGAGCGTAGGTCGGAAGGTCTCGATCTTCTCGAAGAGCGTCTCAGCGGTGCATCGTTCCGGGAAGAGCGCGGCGGTGGCGCCGACGGAGAACGGGAAGAGCAGGTTGATGCCTGTCGCGTATCCGAAGAAGAGCTTCGGCACGGAGAGCGTGACGTCGTCCGGTCCGATGCCGAGGACGCCCTTGCCGTAGCATTCGGTGGTGTTGGCGTAGGAGCGATGCGGTTGGACCACCGCCTTCGGAAGGCCGGTGGTGCCGCCGCTGAACAGCCATATCGCGGCGTCGTCCGGGTGCGACGGGAACGTGGCCGCGTCGGGGGAAGCGGCCTCGAGCCGCGTCGAAAAGGCCGGCCCGTCCACCTCGAGCAGGCTCGGCGCATGGGCGGCACCGCGCGTCGCTTCCCGGAACGCATCCGCCGAGTCCGCCCCGACGAAGACGGTGCGCGCCCGGGTGTAGTCGTAGAACGCGCGGATCTGGTCGGCGCGGAGGTCCGGATTGACCATGACCACGACGGCCCCGGCCCGCAGGATCCCGAAGAACGCCGTCACGAAGGCGGGCCCGTCCGGCAGCGCCACGATCACGCGTTCCTCGGGGCGCACGCCCTCCTCGAGCAGCACGCTGGCGTACCGGCCCGACGCCTCGTGCACCTGGGCGTAGGTCATGGAGCCCCCGTCCCATACGATGGCACGCCGCGTCCCGTGACCCTCGCGCAGGCGGTCCCCCAGGAAGTAGTCGAAGATGTTGAACGGGACCGGGGGACTGAAGCTCACGGTGCTCCTCGGTTCAGGTTGTGCGACTCCACGTGGTGCGTCAGGATAGGCGGCGGCTAGAATGGCGGTCAATTCGGCAGGAGCCGAGCCGGCGCCGCAACGCATGACGGGGGCGCGTCCGGACGCGAGTCCGCCACCCCCGATCCGTCACCCGAGGAGCATCTTAGCGCATGCCCGTCCACCATCTCGCCGACATGACGTGGGAGGAAGTCCGCGACGCGCGGGACGCGGCCGGCGCGGCCGGCGCGGCCTCCATGGCCGGCCCACCCTCCGAACCCGGCGCGGCTTCCACGCGCGGCGCGGCTTTGGGGGCGATCGCCATCCTGCCGGTCGGCGCGGTCGAGGCGCACGGACCCCACCTGCCGCTCGGCACGGATGTGCTCATCGCCCAGGGCATGGCGCGGGCGTGCGGCGCGTCGCTGGCCGCGGCAGGGCACACGGCGTTGATCCTTCCTCCGGTGTGGTACTCGGCCGCCCCGTTCGCCCGCGAGTTCGCCGGAACCATCGGAATCGCGGCTGATACGCTGCGCGCGACCGTGCTGCAGATCGCGAGCTCCCTGTTCGGGCAGGGGGTCCGCACGCTCGCCATCGCGAACGCGCACCTGGATCCGGCGCACGTCGAGGCGTTGAGGGAGGCCGAGGCCGGGCCGCCCGAGGGCGGGCGCATCGTCTTCCTCGACCTCACCCGCCGCCGCGTGGCAGAGCGCCTGACCGAGGAGTTCCGCACCGGCGCGTGCCACGCCGGCCGGTTCGAGGGGAGCGTCGTGCTTGCCGAGGCGCCGGACCTCTTTCGCTCGGGCATCGCAGCGGGATTGGCGCCGAACCCCTCATCCCTCTCGGAGGCGATCCGGGACGGCAAGCGCTCGTTCACCGAGGCGGGCGGGGATCGGGCCTACTTCGGATGGCCCGCCGAGGCATCGGCGGAGGAAGGCCGCGCGACCGTGGAGACGCTGGGCGCGCTGCTCGCCGAGGCGGTGGCGCCTGACCTCGCGGAGGCTGCCCGGTGAGCCTCGCCGGACGGGTCGCCCTGGTAACCGGGTCGGGAAGGGGGATCGGCGCCGAAACGGCGCGGACGCTCGCCCGCGAAGGATGCCACGTCGTGGTGAACGCGCGCACGGGCAGGGAGATCGCCGACGTCGCGGCCACGATCGTGGCCGACGGAGGGAGGGCCGTCGCGCTCGCCGCCGACGTGACCCTGCCGGATGAAGTGGAGCGGCTCATGAGCGAGATCGATCGCGCCTACGGACCCGTCGACATCCTGGTCAACAACGCGGGCACCGCGAGCTCGAACCGGATGGGCCGCACGACGCTCGAGGAATGGAACCGCCTCATGACGGTGAACGCCACGAGCGTCTTCCTGTGCACCCGCGCCGTGTTCGACGGCATGGTCGAGCGAGGCTGGGGCCGGGTGGTGAACGTGGCCTCGATGGCGGGGCTCGAGGGAAAGCGCTACGTCACTGCCTACACGGCGGCGAAGCACGCCGTGGTCGGGTTCACGCGGGCCGCGGCGGCCGAGGCGGCCGGGACCGGCGTGGAGGTGAGCGTGGTCTGCCCGGGGTACGTCGCCACGCCGCTCACGGACCAGACGGTGGCCCGGGTGGTGGAGCGGACCGGTCGGCCACCCGAGGAGGCGCTCCGGTCGATCCTCGACGCCGCCGGGCAGGCGCGGCTCGTGGAGGTGGACGAGG
>Ga0079224_100007499_pt1 | contig 14654 bp, 13 predicted proteins | sample Stecom2015_FD_80414 | JGI IMG/M metagenome (GOLD analysis project Ga0079224, IMG submission 80414) | Agricultural soil microbial communities from Utah to study Nitrogen management - Steer compost 2015 | ecosystem: Environmental > Terrestrial > Soil > Agricultural land | place: USA: Utah...
AAGTATGGGCTTTTTTTGTTTATAGCTACCACGATTTTATAAATCTGCTTCACGAGAATCGCCTAGAAGGTAACACAATCCAGGTTGAATGAAAATACACGAAAAATTAGATAACTGGTAATGAGGTGGGGATTAAGATGCCTTATTAATATTGGTTGATAATCAGCGTAATATACTTATTTATACCATGTGATTTGGGGATGTAGATTTGATAAATTTTGCTTTAATTCAGTGAATTTCTGTTGATGTTCCTCTTTTTTAGTGCTTTGATGATTTCCAAATGCATTAACGGATTCAACTTTTCTATTCAAATTGGTAGTTGTCTCATCGAAATAAGTTTGCTCAAATTTTTTCCATATGTAATTAATTGCTTCATCATTTGGATGAACTAGATCTGCTTTATAAAAACGATAGTCGCGAAGTACGTCAATAATAAGTTCATACGAAGGAAAATACTGTGCATTAAATTCATAAGATAGTTGACTAACCGCTTCAATTAATCTTGCTTTTGAAAGATTGTTTTCGATAATTCCATCACGTATATGACGCACTGGGCTCACAGTGAAAACAATTTCTATATCAGGATTTAATGTTTGAATTTTATCGATGACCAATCTCCAATCTTGAACAATTTCATAAGGAGACGATAGAAATTTGTTGAACAAATTCGAAGGCATTTTGTGGCAATTTGCTACAATCTTTTGTGATTCGGCTAATTCATATCCCCATGCTGTTCCAAATGTTACAATCAGAATTTTAGCTTGTTGAAGTTTGCTTTTGAAATTATTTTTGATTTCACTTATTGTTTCAATTAGACCTTCTTGCGATGAAGAACTGATTTTGGTACTAGCTAACCAATAATAATACTGATTATCACGTTGAAAAATATCATTCTGTTCTAAGTCTTCAAAAAGAGAAAATATTGAATAGGCAAGTGCAGTTGGATGAAAAATTGTACCAAAAGGATTGGAAAATACTTGATGACCAGCAAACTTTAATTTATTCGAAATTTCATCTGAAAAACAGCTTCCTAGTAAGATGAAATCATCGCCATGTTTCAGTTTGTTTTCAGATTCTTCGATGTTTAAATTCAAGAAAAAATTGTCCATTCAAAAGTCAATTATAAACAAAAAGAGGAAGTAAATCTGATGTACTTACTTCCTCTTTTCGCTAAACCATGCTAAAACTATAAAACCCAAAAACACGAACTATGAATTGTGTTATTAGATGATACAAATATACAATGTTTGTTTTTAGTTCAAAAATTTCTACACAAAAAAAATGTTAAAACCAAATAATACATTTATGTACGTCTATTTAGGTTCTATTTTTTTACTATATTTCCATTGTAATCACATAAAAAGTATATGAAGAAGAGTACAATTATTATCATCGCTGTTATTGGAGTTGTTATTTTATGGGCAATCAGTATTCAGCGAAAAGGAGTGACGATGTCGGAAGAAATCGATAACGCATGGGGGAATGTTGAAACGGCTTATCAAAGAAGAAATGATTTGATAGGTAACTTGGTAAAAACAGTAAAAGGTGCCGCTGATTATGAAAAAAGTACGTTGGAAGCTGTTGTTAACGCTAGAACTCGTGCTACTTCAATGAGTATCGACCCATCAAATATGACGGAAGAAGAATTCAAAAAATTTACTGAAGCTCAAGCTGAAGTTAAAAGTTCTTTGGATCGTTTGTTGGTAATTGTTGAAAATTACCCTGATTTGAAAGCAAATTCTAGTTTCTTGAAATTACAAGATGAATTGGCAAGTACAGAAAATCAAATCTTGACTGCTCGTACTCGCTACAATAATTCAGTAAAACCTTTCAATACATATATTAAGAAATTCCCGACGAATTTGTTAGCAGGTATTTACGGTTTTAAAAATAGACAGTATTTCGAAAGTGATCCAGGTGCAGAAAAAGCTCCAGAAATTGATTTTGAGTTCTAACAATGAATAAACAGAAAGGAATATTATCTGAGGTTGAAACAGCTCAATTGGTTCAAGCAATACAAGAAGCAGAATTAAGAACATCAGGAGAGATACGCGTTCACATTGAACAAATTCAAAAAAAGGTGTCGATGGATCGTGCTGTAGAGGTGTTCTATGCGCTTGGAATGGATAAAACTATCAATAGAAATGGAGTACTTCTCTATGTGTGTATGAATACACATTCGTTTATAATCATCGGAGATGAAGGAATCAATAAACAGGTTCCAGGTGATTATTGGAATACCATAAAAGACGAGGTTATTTCTTTCTTTAAAGAAGGAAAAATCAAGGATGGATTGGTTAGAGGAGTTGAGTTAGTTGGACAAAAATTGGTCGAATTATATCCTTCAACAGGAGAAAATAAGGATGAATTACCAAATGAAATTACAAGTCATGAAGATTTATGGTAAATTGTTAGTTCTCGTTTTTGTCCTTACTTCATTTTTTGCGGTAACTCAGTTTAATATTCCTCCAAAGCCATCATTGCAGACTTCGGTTTATGATTATGCAAAAATGCTTTCAGATACGGAGTTTAAGACTTTGGAGCAAAAACTGATTAACTATTACGACACAACGGGGAATCAAATTGTTGTTGCAATTGTGAAGTCTGTTGAAGGTGGAGACATCGGATTGATTGCTTCAGAGTGGGGACATTCTTGGGGAGTAGGAGGTAAGGATGACAATGGGGTTTTCATCTTGTTGTCTCAGAATGATCGTGAGATATACATTGCTCCAGGTTATGGTTTAGAACATTTGTTAACTGCCGGAATTAATGGTGAAATCATTCGAAATGATATCATTCCGCACTTTAAAGAAGGAAACTATTACCAAGGATTGGAAGCCGGAACTGACCAACTTATCAAGCTTTTTAGTGGAGCTTACAAGAAAAAAGAGGCGGAGCCAATTAGTGGGTGGTATGGTCTTCTTTTTCTAGGGCTTATTGTTCTTTTCTTCTACTGGATTTTTAAAAATAATAAGAAGAATGGTGGTGGAAAAGGTAATGGAGGTAGGAAAGACCTTTCTTGGATGGAAGCAATCATGTTAGGCCAGACAATCAGTAGTGGAGGAAATCGAAGTTATGGTGGTGGATTCGGTGGTAGAGGCTTTTCTGGGGGCGGATTTTCAGGTGGATTTGGAGGCGGAGGCTTTTCTGGAGGTGGAGCTGGAGGTCGCTGGTAATTGATCTAAAAGACATAAAAAAACCGTAGCTTTTGCTACGGTTTTTTTTAAAATCATCTTCTACATTCTATTCGGAACTGAGATTCCAAGAAGTCTCATCGACGTTTTAATCACTTTTGCTACAGATGCACTCAACATCAAACGGAATTGTTTGAGTTGTTCATTTGGTTCATTCATGATATATACCGATTGGTAAAATTGGTTATAGCTTTTCACTAATTCATACGTATAATTTGCTATCAATGCTGGCGAATATTCTTTACCAGCTTCTTCAATCACACTTGGGAATTCAGCTAATTGTTTGATGATTTCTTTCTCAATTTCATTCATCGTTACATCATTCAACGCTGTAGCTTTGAAATCAGCTTTTTTCAATAATGATTGAATTCTAGCATGTGCATATTGGATGAAAGGTGCAGTATTTCCAGTTAATTCAATAGATTCAGCTGGGTTGAATTTCATACGTTTTTTCGGGTCAACTTTCAGTAAGAAATATTTCAATCCACCTAAACCAATCATACGGTACAAATCGTTAACCTCTTGTTCTGAAAGTCCTTCAATTTGTCCACGTTCTTTCGTCATTTCAGCTGCACTTTCAATCACTTCAGCCATTAAATCGTCAGCATCAACAACTGTTCCTTCACGAGATTTCATTTTACCTTCAGGCAAGTCAACCATTCCATAAGAAAGGTGGAAACAATTTTTTGCCCAATCGTAGCCTAATTTCTCGAGGATTAGGAACAATACTTTAAAGTGGTAATCTTGTTCATTACCAACGGTGTAAACGATACCACTTAAATCAGGATAGTCAGAGAAACGATCTACAGCTGTCCCCATATCTTGTGTCATGTAAACCGCTGTTCCGTCTGAACGAAGCACCAATTTCTCATCTAATCCGTCAGCTGTTAAGTCGATCCAAACAGATCCATCTTCTTTTTTGTAGAAAATTCCCTTTGAAAGACCTTCCATGACGATGTCTTTACCTAAAAGAAACGTATCTGATTCGTAATACAACTTATCAAAATCAACCCCCATGTTTTCATAGGTTACTGCAAAACCGTCGTAAACCCAATTATTCATGGTTGTCCAAAGTAAATATACTTGTGGGTCTCTTGCTTCCCATTTCACAAGCATTTCTTTTGCTTCGCGAAGTAGAGTCGTTTGATTTTTCGCTAGATCTTTGATTTTAGCATCAATTGCGGCAACTGCTTTTTCGTCTTTTCCTTCTTTCGCAGCAGTAAGTTTTTTGTATTCCTCAACAATAGGAGTTGGATAATTCTCAAATTTACCAGTTTCCCATTCTTGCATGATTTCTTTCGCTTCTTGGTTGAAATGTTTGTCGAATTCAACGTAGTATTTTCCAACCAATTTATCTCCTTTCATACCTGTATTCTGGGGCGTTTCACGTTCTCCGTTTTCGTTGATTGGAGAAAATTTTTCCCATGCCAACATACTTTTACAGATATGAATTCCACGGTCGTTAATGATTTGAGTTTTAATCACTTTGTGACCGTTTGCTTTTAAAATTTCAGCAACAGAATAACCCAAGAAGTTATTTCTCAAGTGTCCAAGGTGTAATGGTTTATTCGTGTTTGGAGAAGAATACTCAACCATGATTGTTGGTTTTGAGTCTTTTTCTGCCAAACCATAATTTTCATTTTGTTGAATTTGGTTTAATTGATCCACCCAATACTGATCAGCTATGATCAAGTTCAGGAATCCATTAACAACTTCGTAATCAGCAACGAAATTCAATTCAGATTTCAAGAAATCTCCGATTTTTGTACCTGCATCAGCTGGACTACATCTTAATAGCTTAACAAATGGAAAAATGACAAGTGTTAAATCGCCATTTACGTCTTTACGTGTTTTTTGAAATTGGATTAGTTTGTCATCTATCTGTAAACTAAATAACTCTTCTGAATGAGCTAAAATTTTTGACTTAATTAAATTTTCCATTTACTATTAATTCTGTTTTTCCTTCAATATGTTAATTATATCAGAGAGTATTTCAAAAGCAGTTTCTGCCATTAAGTTGGTTTTATCGTCTAAGCATGGATTGATTTCAACAATTTCAAAACATGCTAATTTGGGATTTTTTGTTAATTCAGTTAGCAATACTTTCGCATCTCTAATTGATAAACCATCCATAACGGGTGTTCCTGTTCCATTTCCAGTTTCAATTGGATCCATCGAATCCACATCGAATGAAATATAAATCAGATCACACTGACTCAATAACTGATTGTTTTCATTTGCTATATTAGCTACGCCGTTCACTCTAACTTCATCGACTGTAAAATTACGAATATTTAGTCGATTCATCATTGAAATTTCTTCGTCTTCTACATCGCGAACTCCAACAAAAATTAGGTCCTCTGGCTTAACTTTTTGACCTTCAAATCCAATTGCTTTTAGCTTTTCCCACAATTGAACTGTTTCGTTTGGAACATCATTTCTTTTTGATGATAAATTATCATCGTTTAATGCAGTCGACAAAGGCATTCCGTGCATGTTTCCGGAAGGAGTGGTGTAGGGGGTATGCAAATCTCCATGTGCATCTACCCATATAACGCCCAAACGTTTGTCTGGATAAGCAGCTTTTAATCCTGCAATTGTTCCACCTGCAGAAGCGTGATCACCAGCCAATACCAATGGAAAAGTATTTTCATTGATTGCAGTTACTACTTCTGCTGCAACGTTTTTATAAACTTCGATTAAGCCTTCAATTCGTTTTGCAAATTGGTGTTTTACAGGCTTATTTAATAAGTGATTAGCAGTAGGTACTTCAACTATAGGGTAATCTCCAAATAACGAATTTTCATTTTTCCATGCAACAACTTTCAGTGATTCTGGACCAAGAGATGCCCCTCGAGTTCCTGCTGCAATTTCAGACCGGTTAATTATAAATTTTATATTTTCCATAAAAATATGTTCGTTTTCGTTTTGTCGCGTTGAGCAACAAGTAGAAAGTTCCTATGAGTAAGAAGCTAATTCAACTTCAAATATAATGGTTTTTCTAGACTTGGTGAAGCGTGAAAATAGGTGAAATATCCACAATTAGACTTTATTTTGTTAGTCTTTGTATTCATTTCGAGTCAAACGATCGATAACTTCTTGCAGGTTTTGAGCTTTTTTAGCGTCTCTTGTGTCTTTAGCTGTTTTGGTAAAATATTTGTGCTGTCTCAGGAAGTTAACTTGAATTTCATCCCATTTTCTATCAGAATCCAATTTACCGTGTTCACGAAGTTCTCTTCTCAAACGATCTGCAATTTCGTGGAAATCATCGCGACCTAAATAGTCTAAGTCAGCATCACAAATAATTTCTTCTAATAAGTTTTTAGGATGATGTGGAACAGAAGTAACGAAAATTAATTCCTTGATAATCTCAATATGTTCGTTGGTATAACCATATTTTGGAAGAATTTCAGATGCTAAACGTGCACCAACGGGTTCATTTTTTTCATATTGTTCAACAAATCCAGCATCGTGGTAAGAAGCGGCTGTTTTCAATAGGAACAAACCTTCATCGGTTACGTTTTCACTTAAGGCAAGTCGTTCAACTGCTTGGACAACATCTTTTGTGTGATCAATACTGTGGTAATGTAATTTTTCTGAAAGTTCTTTCTCCAATTTTTTTAAGATAAAACGTTCTGCTTTGTAGTAATTGATCGAACTGTAATGGTGTAAGTTGACAATCTTATGAAAACGTTCATTGGGATAAATGCCTTCACCGTTTACAGATAATTCAGGTTTAATTCGCTCAACTTGGAACATCTGGATTTTTCCTTCTCCTTTGGCTGAAACTTGGCCTTTGTATGTACACTCAAAGTATGGTTCGATGTGCAAGTAAGTATTGTAGGTAATTGTAACTTTATCAGGCTCACCTAACATTTCCATACGTTGTGCGTAGTTTACAGTTGATCCCCATACGTCGTAAGCCAAACGTTTTGTCCCAATTACTCCTGCTGTAACTTCTCCTGTGTTGATTCCCAATCTCAAACGCCAAAGCTGTTCTTCCTTTCCTGCATTTTCTGCTTGATATTCTTTCATATAGTGCTGAATTTGGAGTGCAGCCAAACAGATATCAATAGGGTTAGTATTATTGCGGACAGGGACACCTCCCGCTGCCATGTATGCGTCACCAATGGTTTTGATTCGCTCTAAATTGTTGTTGAAGATTATCTCATCAAATTTTCTGAAAAATATATCCAATTTTTTAACAAGGTCACCAGGTTTCATTGTGTCTGCAATCTTGGTGAATCCAACGAAATCAGTAAACATCACTGAAACAACTTTGAAAGCACGTGCACTGGCTTCTCCTTTTTCAAGTAACTCGTCAGCCATGCTGTCAGGGATAACGTTGCGCAACAAGCGTTCAGATTTTTCTTTCTCGATAGCGAGCTGCTTACTTTGTTTTTCGAGCTTTTCTTTTTGTTTTTCAATTTTGATATTTTGAGCACGTATTTCAGCTGTTCTTTCAGCGATTTTCATTTCCAAACGCACTTGCTCACGACGTTCAGAATCGATACGTTTTCTAATGGTATAACGTATAATTAGCAATAAGATAATAGCGATGATAGACCAGAACCACCAAGTTTTCCAAAAGGGTGGTGTAATCGTAATTTTGATTGTTTTTGGGGAAGAAGTCCAATTTCCAAATCCAATTCGAGCATAGATTTTTAGAGTATATTCTCCTGGAGGAAGTGAGTTGAATCGCAATTCGTTGTTGCTTCCAATTTCAATTTCTTCATCGGTGTCTCCTTCTAATCTGTATTTGTAATTGATGAGTTCTGAATTTGCAATATCGTTGGTTTGATATTTGATTGCAAAACTGCGTTGACGATAATTGAGCTTTAATTCATCAATCTGAGAGAATGAGGTTGAAATAGGGGAGTTTTTTGTTGAAGCATCCACCCATTGATTTTCAATTTTTAGTTTTGTAAGAATGACTTTAACATCATGGTTGAATTTATTCAAAGCATCTGGATCGAAGAAAACCATTCCAGCAATTCCTCCAAAATACAATTTTCCGCTACTGCTAAACAATCCAGCACCCATGTTGAATTCGTTGCTCAATAACCCATGGATTTCAGAAAAGTTTTTAGTTTCCTTGGTATGGATATTGAATCGCGATAAACCTTTATTTGTACTTAACCACAAGTTATTCTGATTGTCCTTCACAATGGCATAAATCACATTGTTGGGTAAACCATTTTTTCGTGTAAAAATTTCAGCTTTTTTAAGTTTTTCATTCCAAACTACCAAACCGTCACCGCTTGTTCCAATGTAAAAATCTCCATTTTCTAATTCGGCCATGCATGTGATGTACGTGTTTAGGTTTTGGGTTAAAAAGCGGTTGTATGCATATGGAACAATTTTTAGTCCATCATTGTTCGTTAAAACGGACAAACCACCAGAGGATGTTGCTAAGAAAATGCGATTTTTCGAATCTTTAAAGGCATAACGACAGATGCCAGGAAGTATGGTTTCGTTCTTTTTCTTGGGATTGTGAACAAATTCTCGGACCGATTTTGTGTTGTAATCAATTAAAAGTGCACCAGATTTTGTTGCGATGATGTAGCTATTTTCTTTGTACGGAATAATTTTATAAGCACGTTTATGAGCTTCAAAGATTTCAGCTCCCATGAAAGCGATTTTGGTGAATTTGTAAGTGTCTTTTTTGTCGATTTTCAATTCGTAGATTCCATCCAAACAAGCTGTCAGAATCAAGTTTTCGCTGATAATGTGCATATCCATCACAGCTGCTTCTTCGTTTCTCAATGAGTTGTTATCTGTTCGAGTGAAATGATAAAACTCACGTTTGATTTTGTCAAAACGAGAAATGCCTAAATCCGTTCCTACGTAGATTTGAGGTAATTTTGGGTCTTCTTTGATGCTCCAAACACTAGGTGAGGGGAGTCCATGTTTGACATTTCCACTGACGGATATCCCTTGAAAACCTTGATTTGTTGGGTTAAACCCTGAAATTCCACGTGCAGTACCTAACCAAATTGTGTTGTTTAAATCTTCGTATATCGTATTGATGTTGTTGTAAAGTAATGCATTACGTTGGAAAACATCCTCTGTTGAATTGATGATATTTCCATCAGGGAAAATTGTAAATAATCCTTTATTGATTGTAGCAATGTACCAGTGATTGTCTTTCGAATGAAGCATCCCACTGACATTGAGTAACCCTACTTTTTGATCTAACTTCTCAAAGTTAGGTTCTGTTTTAAATGTGTTGACAAGTAATTTGTAAATCCCTTGATTTGTACCAATTTGCAATTCATTTGGTTTGTTTTGGTACAAGGTATTGACAACAACTTCATTGGTACTTTTCCTGTCGAAAGTAACACGTTTTAACTGTCCAGTCTTTGGATTGTATGCTTCGAGCGGTCTATCGTCGGAATTGACAAAAATGACACCCTCTTCGGAAATAAAAACGTGTTTTGTCTTACGTGAAGGAAAAATTGATGTTTTTGAATTGAATACCTTTTTAGAGATATCAAAAGTCCAAATACCATGACGAGAAGTTGCTATCCAAATTGTATTTGAAGCCTGGTCGATACTGATATTTTCAATACTGAATTGTTCAATGTCCTCTGGGGTATACGTTTTGAAAGCGTCGGTTTTGAAGTTTCTGAATATTAAACCATTGTTACTTGCGATCCATAGACTTCCAGCTTGATCTAATTTCAAATCATGGATGTAGTTACCACCAAAATTGGGAGTGTCTTCTGTCGAAAAAACTTCAAAAGAGCGACCATCAAATCGGTTGAGTCCATCTTGAGTTCCTATCCACAAACCATAGTTTTTATCTTGCACAAAGCAAAGAGCGGAACTTTGGGAAAGTCCTTGATTGATTGTATAGTTCTTGAAGTTGTAATAACTTTGACCGTGTACAATGCCAAGGTTGAAAAAAATCCAACTAAAAATTAATAAGCAGCAATGTAACTTTTTTTGATACATCAGAAATTCAAATCCTTCATTTATTCTGCTGTATCAGTTTGGTTTTTTGATTGATTTGCTGACTTTTCTAAGTCTTTATCAAACAAATACATACCTCCTTTATCGTTTCCGATTAATTTGATTATATCCAAGATACTACGTGCCAATGCTTCCTCTTCCAATTGTTCAGAAACGTACCATTGAATGAAATTATGTGTTGTATAATCTCTTTCGTCTAAACACAGTCCAACTAAATCATTGATACTTGCAGTAACAGATATTTCGTGTTCCAACAAACGTGTAAAGATATCCTCTAAATTTTTGAAATCCATTGGAGGTTTTACTACTGAAGGAATTTCAGCTTTTCCACCTCTTTCGTTAACGAATTTTACTAATTTAAGCATGTGAAAACGTTCTTCGTCAGAATGTGTGTACATGAATTGAGCTGTACCGTTCAATCCGTTATTTTCTGACCAAGAAGCCATTGCTAAATAAAATTGTGATGCGAACGCTTCTTTTTCTATTTGTGAGTTTAATGCTTTTTCAACTTTTGGATTCATATTTTTCTATTTATACTTCAAAGATAAGAAGTTATTCGAAAATTTAACAGTACGATTCTTATTTATATAGAATCAAAAAAGCCTTTCGTTTTCGAAAGGCCGTTTCATTTTCTTGAGTAGTTTGATTATAAACGAGTCACAACACCGCTGTATTCTTTTTGTTCATTCGGTTCTGGTGTAACTAAGACTACTTTCCAAACGAACGATTTATTTGTATCAACGAGTTGTTTAGTATTTTTGTCGTAACCATCCCAACCTTCGCGACTTTCAGTTTCAAAAATGACAGTTCCAGAGTGTGGATCGATAATATACATTTTGAAATCTGTGTTTCTGATTGTTAAGGCGTAAGGGATGAATTTATTTTTTCTGCTATCAGTGCTATTTGGAACAAAGGCAGTTGGCGCCATCAAATTGTAATCTTCTTCGATAAATACCGATTTTGATGTAGAAGAAACGCAACCGTTACTATTTTTCTGAGTCAATGTAACATTGTAATTTCCTCTTTTATAAAAGTGTGCAACAGCGGTTTCACCAACTTGATTTTTATTATTTTCTATTGTCCATTCCAAATTTCCATCGTTTGTCAATGCTTCCAATACAGTTGTTGGAATACCATTTTCATATTTTGATTCTGTATTAACTTGGAAATCAACCTTAGGTATTTCTTTTACAATAAAAGTAGTTGACGTTTTTGTTTTGGGTGAAACAAAGGTGTACGTTCCTGCTTCAGTCAAATGAATGTTAGCTGATTTATGCGCTTGAATTGTCTGTTGTTTTCCTGATGGAGAAACGATTGTTAATTCAGTATTGTTTTTATTTGCAAATGAAATGATTGTGTTTTCACACAAATTAGCATCCAATTCTGGGAAGATGAAAGCAATTTGTTCCACTTCCGGTTTAATTGGTTTATTATTTTCCGTAGGAATTACGGTAGTTGTTTCTCTTGGTTTAGAATCAGAAGCAGATCCATTTCCTGTTCCAACTTTTGAAATTGTATGTTCTTTTTCTACTTCAACAGTTTTATGAACTTCTTGATTCGATTTATTTCCTGTCTGTTGAACAGTCTGTGAAGTTGTCGTTGATGATGCAACATGCTCTTGCTTATTAGCAGTAATATTTGTAGTTTCTTTTGTTTGACTTCCTGCTTTTGATTCGTTTGATTCTACAATTTGATTTTCTTGGGCTAATTGTGTTGTAATTTTTTGTTTTTCAGAATTTTTGTAGTAGAATATTGCACCAACAATTGCGAGTGTCACAACTGCAGCACCGATGTATAGCATCGATTTACCAAAGAAACGTGTTGTAGTTTTTGGTTTAACTGGACTAACTAAATCCAATTTATTACTCAATACATTCCAAGCTTGTGGATTATAGGGTAATTCAAACTCGTCAAATGCACTTTTAAATTTTTCTTCCAAATTACTTTTCATTACTTCTGTATTTTGGCAAACTGTTGAGTTAGCATGTTTTTCAAATTCAGTTTAGCTTTTGCTAAGTTAGACTTTGAGGTACCCTCAGAAATTCCCAATTTTTCGGCAATTTCTTTGTGAGAGAAATTCTCAATAACATACAAGTTAAAAACCGTTCGATAGGCTGGAGATAGTTTTTGAATTGCTTCCAAAGCTTGGTCTCCTTTTAGCATCAAGTTTTGCAAATCTTCAGATTCTTCCATTGGGTCGTAGGTGTGGTTAACGAAATCTGTGTCGGAATCCGAAAGAATTGGATCTTTCTTTGATTTACGGATGTAATCAATCGCCGTGTTGGCAACAATTCTACGCGTCCATCCATCAAAAGAGCCTTTAAAATCGTATGCATCTAACTTTTCAAAGATCTTGATAAACCCGTTTTGCAACACTTCTTCAGCTGTATCGCGATCGGAAATGTATCTTAACGCAACAACAAGCAGGTTTCCATAATATAATTGAAAGAGTCGTTCTTGATAACGACGGTCATTCTTCAAACATCCCTCAATTACTTTCTGTAAATCCACTTGCTTTTCCAAGGTTATCAATTAAATGACGAACAAACGATTCTTTAGTTGCCTAATATAGACTTATATTTTGTACGATTCTCAACTAAAAATAAAAAAAATCTTAATTAAATGGTTTAAACTGAATCAAAGCGATACAATATCCAAAAACTTTACACTACCTTTGCCCCAAATTGAAAAAATAACGAAAATATATGGCGACGAATAGAACGTTTACGATGTTAAAACCTGATGCTATTGAGAATGGACATGCTGGAAAGATTCTTGATATGATCATCAGTGCAGGATTCCAAATCAAAGCAATGAAGTACACTCGTTTAACTGAGGAGCAGGCTAAGAAATTTTATGAAGTACATGCTGAACGTCCATTTTATGGAGAATTGGTTGAGTATATGACTTCGGGACCAATTATTGCTGCAATTTTGGAAAAAGAAAATGCAGTCGCTGATTTCCGTGCTTTAATTGGTGCTACAGATCCTGCAGAAGCTGCTGAAGGTACTATCCGTAAAAATTATGCAGAGTCTAAAGGACGTAATGCAGTTCATGGTTCAGATTCAGACGAAAATGCTGAGATTGAAGGAAAATTCCATTTCTCTCCATCTGAGATTTTCTAATTAGAATAAATCTTATTCGAAAGCCGGAAGTTTACTTTCGGCTTTTTTAGTGCAATAATTCTCCGATTTTTAAATCAAAAGGAGTAGTGATCTTGATGTTTTCTTCGTTACCCAAAACTAGATGAATTGGCTCTCCTAATTCTTCGACTAATGAAGCATCATCTGTAATCTGTTCATGAAAGGGAAGACTGTAAGCGCGTTTGATTAATTCAATTTGAAAACATTGTGGTGTTTGAATCAATACATAGTCGCTACGTAATACAGCCATGTTTGTTTCTTTGCTAACTTTTCGTATGGATTCCTTGATAGGTAAATAGGGAATAGCATTGCCCTTTTCAATGGCTGTTTGAATGCAGTTCAAAATGGTTTGCTTACTTACAAAAGGTCGAACGCCATCGTGAATAGAAATGATATCTCCCGTTGCAACTTGAATGGCATTTTTGATGGAATCGTAGCGTTCAACTCCACCAGAGACAATTTGGTGTTGAACCGAAAAATTGTGTTGTTGGCACAAGTCGTTCCAATACGATACCCAGTCTTCGGGTAAGGTAATGACAATTTGAGCTGTTGAATCTGCTTCGTGAAAACGCTCAATCGCGTGCATCAAAACAGGTTTGTTTCGAATCAATAGAAATTGCTTGGGAGTAGTTGATCCCATGCGTTTTCCAATTCCTCCAGCTGTAATGATGAATGTATTTTTCATAAATCATAAAAAAAGGTTGCCAATAGACAACCTTTCAATATCGTTAAAATCCAATCAATTATTTAATTTGATTAGGATTGTTTTTAGCGTCTTTATTAAATTTAAGCTGATGACGTAGCCAATAAAACATTCCGAAGAATCCGCCTAAGATTACGATTGTATTGAAAACTGTTGTAAATCCGACGTTCTCATCATATACAGCAAGAATTGTTTCAAAAAAATCTCCAATTCCCCAAAAAAAGTCTCTACTATTCATTGTCTCTAAATTTGATAAGCAAATTAACAAAAAAAAAATCAAACCGAATTGCTTTTTAATTGCTTTTTTCTAAAAATGCGATGTTAATATCTATTCTTACTTTGTTTTTGCTTTAATACCAATGATATTTGGTAAAGGCCAAAACTCTGAATTTTTATCAGTAGGGTAGGTTCTGGATACATAACTACCCAATTTCTCAATGTGATCTGCCTGCGTGTCGATATACAAACTCGTTTGCGGACCACCTTCCATGTAAATGGCGTTTGCTAGTGGTTCCTCTAAGTTTAACATGAATTGAATCATCTCGTTTTGCGAATATGGTGATCGAGTGAAAACAAAATAAATGTTGTTCTTTTTGTCTTTGGCAACAACGAGTTGACTGCACCATTGTGGATTTTTGT
>Ga0079224_100007500_pt1 | contig 14654 bp, 9 predicted proteins | sample Stecom2015_FD_80414 | JGI IMG/M metagenome (GOLD analysis project Ga0079224, IMG submission 80414) | Agricultural soil microbial communities from Utah to study Nitrogen management - Steer compost 2015 | ecosystem: Environmental > Terrestrial > Soil > Agricultural land | place: USA: Utah...
ACCAAGGAAACTTTCTTTCGTCTTTTTAGCATTATAATCGTGTTATTTCATTGGAATCTCCTTCAAGATCTCCAATAAAAACGTCCAAAACTTCTGAACGGACGATATGGATACACGCTCTTGTGGAGAATGTGCTCCTAAAATCGTCGGGCCAAAAGAGATCATGTCCATCTCCGGATAATGACTCCCTAATATCCCGCATTCCAACCCGGCATGGCAAGCGACAACATGGGGTTCTTCGCCGAATAAACTCGTGTAGGTTGATCGGAGCACGTCCAGGATTTTCGAATCGGGGTTTGGTGTCCAGCCCGGATAGTCACCGGAGAAGGTAACCTCCGCATCCATTAGTTCGAAGCAACATTTTAAGGTATTTGCTAAATCAACTTTTGATGATTCCACCGAAGAACGCGTGAGACATTTGACAGAAATCTTTCCCTTCCCTATCTTGACACGCGCTATATTATTGGACGTTTCCACCAGATTATCGAAATCAGCACTCATGCGATAAACACCATTTGGCGTAGCATAGAGCGTTTGAATCAATTTTGTCTGCACCGCTATCGGTAACACGTCATCAGATGACGTTTCATAACGTTCCAGCACAATTTCAAGATGCTCATCCACGGTTGCAAATTCTTGCTTTATCGCTGCGCTTTCTTGTTCTATTACCGATAAAAGCAGTTCCGTTGTTGTTTCTTCGGCAGCGAAGATGGCCATACTCTCTCTTGGGATAGCATTGCGTAATCCTCCTCCATCAATACTAGACAACCGGATATCCAACGGTAATAAGCTATACAACAAACGGTTAATTATTTTATTAGCATTACCCAATCCTTTATGGATTTCCATCCCTGAATGTCCGCCATGCAACCCTTTCACGGTTAGCCTATAGTAAACCAAATCAGCCGCACTTGTTTCCGGTATATATGTACGACGAGCCGTCACATCCACCCCACCAGCACAACCAATGTCGATTTCATTATCGTCTTCAGTATCAAGATTCAACAGCACCTCACCTTCTAGCAGACTACCCTGCAATCCTTTTGCGCCTGTCATTCCCGTTTCTTCATCTATAGTAAACAGGGCTTCAATAGCAGGGTGAGGAATAGATTCTGATGCTAGAACCGCCATGATTGCCGCTACACCTATACCATTATCTGCACCCAATGTCGTACCATGTGCTTTCACCCATCCGTTTTCTATAAACATAGAGATTCCCTGCGTGTCAAAATCAAAATCCGTATCGTTATTCTTCTGATGCACCATATCTAAATGAGATTGTAATACAACCGTCTTGCGGGTTTCCATACCAGCAGTAGCCGCTTTACGGATAATCACATTGCCCACCTTATCTTGTATCGTATCCAATCCTAAACGGGCGCCGAAATCCAACATAAACTGAATAACATGCTCTTCCTTCTTCGATGCCCGGGGAATGGCATTTAACGCTTCAAAATATTGCCAAACCGGTTTGGGCTCTATTTGTTCTAATATCATGTTTGCTGTTTTCTTTCAAAATTAACGAATTTTATGGAATACCTCTCTTTCAGGCATCAATTCTTAAAAAGCAGAAAAAATACGTACATTTAACACATACCGCATCATCATGAAGAGATATATTTGGCTGCTAATCTGTCTATTTCCCCTATTGTCATTTGCGCAAGAGCCTGTGAAAGACACCGCTACCGCTGACACCTGGCGCGAAGTACATCGTTTAATCGATATAAAAAATTATGCACAGACTTTACCCCTATTGCGTCAAATCAAAGCGACTGCAAAGCATAACAAAAACAGTGGAGAATGGATCCGTGCCGTATTAGCAGAAAATTTGTCCTTACGGATTAACAATACCGACGACAGTACTTTTGTGTTGGTCAAAAATCATTTGGAACAGCATATCAAACAGTCGGATGAAGTAAAACAGGCCATTTTGCAAAACTTTTACGCGCAATATCTGTCGAGCAACATCCATCGTTATTTAACTGATAGTAGCGATCCGTTCATCGCACAAAGCATCACGGGTAAGAACAAAATAATCGACTCACTTTTTACGTTATCGTTGGCTCCAAAAGAATTACTTATACAGAAGTCAATCGATGATTGGAAAGGTATGTTTGCCGAACAAAAAAACTTGACACTGACACCGACCTTATTTCATTTTCTAGCGCATTACTATCTTAATTTTCTGCATAACACAAACAATGAGCAAGACGAAAAAGTTGCATCGCTAACACGGGAATTGAAACAATTGAACAAAGCCGGAGAATATAACGATGCTACCGCTTACCTTATGAGCTACAGGCTCTCCATCCAGCAATGGAATATCAAGACGGAACTCCCTAAGTTTTTGGCTATTATCGACAAACAGGAAAGCAACTACAACGCCTATTTACTGTATCAAATCGCGTCGGCACAACAACTTCAAAATCCAACAGAAGCCCTAAAACACCTAAACCGAGCATTAACACATTATCCGCAGTCCCCTTGGATAAAGGAGGTTAAAAACCTGTCCAATACCATAAAAAAAATCGATATTACACTGAATCACGATAAGTTTGCGCCTGCCCAATTGTACACACCAATAAAGATAAGTGCCCGCAATGCAGATACACTTTATATTCGTGTATACAATACGACCAACCGGCCCCAGCGTTACAAAAACTATGAAATAGAATACGATTCACTAACGTTTAATGTAAACCTTGATGCAACATTGGTTTATGAGGATACGGTTATGCTAAAAAATTTCAACGCTTATAAAGCGCACAAAACAATTTATAAGCTCAATCCGCTACATTACGGAAATTATACGATCTTATTAGCCAATAACCCGAAATTTCAAGATGACGGCCTTTATCTCGAAGTCGTCGAAAGTACCATTACCGTCACGGATCAATTTATATCGGCAACTATAACGGAAGAATATGACCAACAAGAATGGTATAAAACTCTCCTCATCAATAGAAAGACGGGAATCCCGTATGAAAAGAAAAAAGTACAATTCTACGAGACGAGTAGCCATGCTGATCCGGAGTTGATTCAGACGTTCAGAACGAATGATAAGGGAGAGTTTACCTACAAAACAAATTATGCAAAAGACCGCTATGATCTTTATGACTATGTACTGTTTCTACCCGATGAAAATCAATTTATAGACATGGGCGAACTGAACAACATCACATCACATGTTTATCGAAAAAACCGTAACGTACGGGAAGACAATGCCGTTATCCAAACGATGACCGACCGTGCTATCTATCGTCCGGGGCAGACTATTTACTTCAAGAGCATACTTTACAATGACCACAGCCTGTTGGGAAGCACACTGGAAAATCAAGAAATTCAACTGTTCCTGCACGACGCCAATAATCAAAAGATTGATTCGCTTACATTGGTCACCAATGGTTTTGGCTCCGTCAACGGTTTATTTCAATTACCTCGTAAAACATTGACCGGCTCTTTTCGAATAGTCGCTTTCCACGAAAACAAACAAATAAATACGCAACGCATACGTGTAGAGGAATACAAGAGACCAACATTCAAAGCTAATTTTGAGACCAACAAAGAAACATACACGCGCCAAGATACTGCTGTCTTTACTGGCCTTGCTGAAACGCTATCGGGTGTGCCTTTGGTAGATGCTGCGGTACATTACCAGGTCAATTTCTATCACACCACACAACGAAAAACTATCGCCTTCGCAGACACAACTATCACCGTGGACGACAAAGGTCAGTTTCGTATTGCTGTCCCTTTGATGGATAGTATTTTTACCGGGTTGACCGATTTTACCCTACAATATTCTGCTGAGGTGGTCAACCAAACGGGAGAAATGCAAGCGGCATCTGGAAATTATCGTTTCGCTACGAAGCCTTGGAACATCCAAATTCGGACAGAAAATAGGATCGAAGAAAAAAAATGGAAAGAGATACATATCCATACGGTCAACCAAAATGGGCAACCACTCAAGTTCAGTGGAAAGGTCGATATCTATAAATATGATATGGAACCAAAAATTGCCCTAACCGATGAAAACATAGGATTTTTCCAAGATGTAGAATACCATACGCTATCTCCGGAAGCGTATCAAAAGTATTTTCCAAATTATTTCGATCCTTCGTTGCTATATAGAGGTAAGGAAGCCCCCAAAACACGGGTGGCGAGTTATGATTTTGACACACAAGATACCAGTTTGGTCAGGCTCGACGCTAATCTTTTTACCAGCGGACATTACTGGGTAGAAGCCCATACCGTTCAAGAAGGAAACGATATACGCTCTTCAACAAATGTAAGCTTGTACAAAACGAATACAAGAAAAGTTACTGCAACGGAGTTTTTAGTTTACGAATTAGACAAAGCGCAATACAATATAGGCGATAAGGTCACGATTACATTCGAAACCGATGTGCCCCATGCGGAGAAACTATTTCTATTCGAAGCCTACGGCGCTAAAAAGACAGAAACAAGACTATTGGATTGGAAAAAAGGAAAAGCGCAGCACAGTTTTATTCTGCAAAAGGAACATGTTTCACCCAATTTATTTTTTAATGCCTTGCTCGTCGTTGACAACAAAGCGGCAATTGCATCGGTATCCATACCTATTCAACGTGGTGATAAGTCCCTCGCGATCAAAACGTCCACATTTCGGAACAAAATCACACCTGGGCAATCGGAAAAATGGCGTTTCACCGTCACACAAAATGACGAAGCTGCCCAAGCCGAAGTACTTGCTACGATGTATGATGCTGCATTGGATATGTTCGCCAGCAATACGTTCCCGGCCGCATTACCATTGAATTATCCTTATTACGGCCAGCGTAATTTCCAGTATCTGATACGCGAATTCCAACAGAAACAGCAATCCCTTGATATGTTCAACAAACAGCAATGGTACGCCGCACAAGGAAACGATATTTCTGTCGTGTATTCCTATGGAATGCTATCTGGCCACCCTTACTTCTTAGGTACAGAAGGTGTTATGGATGAAGTCGTCGTAACCGGTTATGGACAACCAAGAAGATTAGCTGTAACGGGAGCTGTCGCAGGAATACAATTGAAAAGTAGCGACGGAGAAGCTGACAACATCATGATTCGTGGGCAAGCAACAAGTGACGGACAGCAAGGCCCGCTCTTTGTTGTAGATGGTGAAATCATGGATGGGTTTGATTCCAGCACTTTGGATTCTAGTATTATTGCCAGTTTAGAAGTTCTAAAAGACGCTTCTGCAACAGCTTTGTACGGTTCTCGTGGTGCTAATGGCGTGATTCTCATTGCCACGAAGGAAGGACAAAAGAAACAAGCTCAGCTGGACGCGGTGCGAGCACGTTCCAATCTGGACGAAACCGCATTTTTCTATCCGGAACTGTACACCGATTCGGAAGGAAACCTTTCTTTCGAATTTGATAGTCCCGAAGCGTTGAGCCGATGGAAACTGCTGCTCTTTGCTCATGGAAAAAATTTAGAAGCAGGCTCTGCTACGTTCTTCACCCAAACCCAAAAGCAGCTCATGGTTCGTCCCAATCTTCCCCGTTATTTCCGTGAAGGCGACCAAATTACGCTAAAAGCCCAGATTCAAAACATCAGCAAGAATAAACTTTCGGGAAATGCTAGAATAGAAATAATAAACCCCGAAAACAACCAGCAGCTGTCCAACCTTTTCCTTGAAGGAAACAGCACGATGTCCTTTGATGTAGATGCCGAAAATAATACTATCGTGGAGTGGCAACTGCAAATACCTACCGGGTATCCAACTGTACAGATCAAGGTTGTCGCGGCTACAGATGAGTTTTCGGATGGCGAGCAATATGAACTGCCCATCCTACCCAATAACGTTTTGATTTCGGATACCGAAAAAATCATATTGAAACCAAAAGCGCAACAGGAATATCAGATTCAAAGTGCCGGAAAGGAAAATTTACAAGCTAAGGTACAAGTACAAACCAATCCTATACTGGAAATATTATCGGCACTGGATTATTTAAAAAATTACCCTTACGAATGTACAGAGCAGACGACCAGTAAATGGTTTGCCCTGCAGATGGCACGATATATCCAAAAAAATTATCCGGCCATATCCGATTATTTTGTGCAGCTCAATCAAGAAAACATAAAAGGAAGATTAGCAGAAAACAGTTCTTTGAGCGAATTGATGATGGAAGAAATGTCTTGGCTTCGCGATATTCAAGGAGAAGAAGCAAAACGAAAAGCCATTGCGCAACTCTTTGTTAGTGATATCCAAACAGACATTAACGATTTAGAGAAAAAAATCAGCCAAAGTCAGCTCAACGATGGAGCTTTCCCTTGGTTTGAAGGGGGTAAATCCAATACCGCCATCTCTATTCGTATCCTTGAAATAACAGGTAAAGTACTTCAGCTCGATCATACTCTTATTAGCCATACGATGCGTCAAAGTATGCAAAAACTGGTAACATCGTTGGACAAGGACAGCACGTTATTCGATAGCAAGCGTCATACTATACAAGTACTGGATTATCTATATGCAAGACACTATTGGAACGGACATTATAAATTGAATGAGGCTGTCCTGAAAAAGCTGAGCAGCGATTTACTGGCATCGCCGGAAATAACAGCCCAAAATGCAGCGGGAATAGCCGCAAAGGCTTGGGTTGTCAACCAAATATTAGGCGAAGCCAAGCAATCGGAAGAAATCAAAAATCGCATCACACAAGAAGTGATTCTCGATAAAGAGAGAGGTATGTATTGGGAAAGTAACCAAAAACGTTTTAACGCGATCAGCTTACACAGCTACATGGTAGAGGCATACAAACTACATGACCCAAGTAAGCTCTACGAAATTACGCAGTGGATTTATTACAACAAACAAGCAAACCATTGGCGTAGTACCTGGGCTACGGTAGATGCGATATATGCCTTGTTACTCGCGAATGACCCGGAGGATTTTAGTTTGGATAATAGTGTCAAAATTTGGGTAGACCAAAAAGAAGTATCCATTCAAAACGTCGTTTTAGGACAATCTACTAAAGATTTTAAGGCAGACGAGTTGTCAAGCAACCGAACCGTTTCCATTCAAAATAATAATAACCGTCGTATATATGGATCTGTTGTCCATCAATATTTTGCTCCGGCGGAAGAAGTCCGCAGTTCAACAAATGCTATCGCTGTCCAGAAGCAATATTATGTCGAACGGCAAGGTAAATGGGTTGAAGCTGAGGTATTCAAATTAGGGGAAAAAATCAAGGTAAAAATAACAGTTATCAATGACAGTCCTTTGGAATATGTACACCTCAAAGATGCACGACCATCGGGCGTCGAACCGGTCTACCGGCCTTCGGGATATCAGTGGTGGCAGGGCTATTATTTCAGTCTAAAAGATGCTTCGACAAACTACTTCTTTGATTACTTACCCAAAGGGAAACAAGAATTCGAATATGAGGTCAAGACGAATAATATCGGTGTTTTCCAATCGGGAATTACAACGGTAGAATGTATGTATGATCCGGCTGTGCGTGCACGGTCAAATAGTGTAAAGGTAACGGTGACGGAGTAGTTTGTGTTTGATGCGGCATGGAATATTAAAAGGGAATTGCACAATTAATTAAAATGAAAAAAACAGAAAAAGAAAAAATGATTGCGGGGGAGTTTTACCAAGCAATGGGAAAAGAATTAATGGAAGAACGGCAATATGCCAAAGAACAACTTTTTCAGTATAACAATCTCGAACCGTCCAAAATAAAAGCACGAAATCAAATTTTAAAAAAGCTATTTGGCAAAACCACCAGCCGCTTTTTTATCGAGCCTCCGTTTCGTTGTGATTACGGTTACAATATATATCTGGGAGACAATTTCTATGCGAATTACAATCTGATCATTCTGGATTGTGCGCCTGTCTATATTGGTGACAATGTGATGATAGGTCCAAATGTATCACTTTTCACTGCCGGGCATCCAGTACATTCAGAGCCTCGTACAGCCGGTTGGGAATTTGCCAAACCTATCGCTATTGGTGATAACGTCTGGATTGGTGGGCATACTGTCACAAATCCCGGTGTGACCATTGGAAAAAATACAGTGATCGGTTCGGGATCGGTGGTAACCAAAGATATTCCTGAAAATGTAGTTGCGGCAGGAAATCCCTGCCGGGTGATTCGGGAGATTACCGACGCAGATCGGACAACCGCTTTATTTCCTGAAGTAAAATAGGAAGACCAGGGTACACCATGCCATGATTATATCCTTGGAACTCCAGAAGTGTGGTGTGCTTGTGTCCAACAATGGATAGCATCCGTTTTAAGTAGGCATTTTCTTCATAACGGCCGAGCATTTCCAATTCACGGTCACCCGTCAGTAATACGATGGGAGGAGCATCCTTCCGTACCCAAAACAAGGGTGCTAACTCGTCAATCGTTGGCTGCTCCTCCTTGATACCCTGCTCGTTACGCGCTGTAAAATGCGTAATGGTCTGTGCACTGAATGGAATAATTCCGGCAAATTGGTCGGCATCCACGCCTTCTGCCGCTAAATACGTCTTGTTCAACGTTAGCATCAGCGCGAGGTAACCGCCTGCCGAATGACCAGAAATAAACATTTTATCGATATCTCCGTTGTATTTACGGGCATTTTTCATCACAAAGGATGTTGCCTTTGCTGCATCCCGAATGATATCTTCTACCTTCACCTTCGGGGAAAACCTATAGCCTACACCGACTACCACAAGACCCTTTTCTTTTAAAAACGTAGGTATTTCTTTTCCACCGCCCGTCAATCCGCCACCATGAAACCAGAGTACAACCGGTACATTATCACCTGAAGCAGGATAATGTATATCCAATTTACATTGTTCTTTCGCATAATCTGATGCCGTTTCATCGACATAGCTTATATTTTCAACCGTTTCATAGCGAATCTCCTGTGTATAGCCTATAGAGCCAATCTCCATCGATATAAAAAGTAAAATCAAAAGTCTCATAGTATAATTTTGTATTGAATGATGAAGTTAAGAAAACTTGGCTAAAATAAGATAATTTACGGCGTAATAGATAGATATTAATCTTTATAGGTATCAATGCCAATGACGCCTGTGACTTTTTCACTTAAACTGGTGATATCAGATTTTAATCCAACCATAACCGTTAAGAACTGTATAGAATTTCCCTCCATTTTTCTAAAATTGTACATATACCCTATTTCTCCGCCAATGAAAAAACCAGGAAATTTGTAATCAGCGCCCATTCCAATCTTTGCAGCCGCTGTCAATGAATATTTATTAGACATTCGGAATTGTTCATTTACGACATTCCCTCTAGGTTCCACGATCAATCCCGCTACCGGCCCAATATACGCAAAGGTATTTAGCCGTCTATATTGATGTCTTCTTCCCGCCGCCAGACTCAGCATATAGAAATTAGTCCGACCATTCTCTATCATATAGTTGTATTTCGGATCTGCTTGTTGTTGATCATAACGAAATGTCAACATGTAAAGCGTAGGGCTAAGAAAATAACGACTGTCTTTTAAAGCAATATCGAGTCCGGCGCTTCCTGAAAACAGCTTTGTTCCCAGTACGTTCTTTGATTTCCCCAATGGAAAAGAAAGCCCTGTTCCACCCATATAGTAAATCTTACGATAGTGCAAACTATCTGCATCTGTTTGTGCGGATACTAAAAAACAGCCTGTACAGAGCAAAACAAAGGTCAACAAAATTCTCATGAAACGGATATATCTGTCTTTAGAACAATCAACCACTCTGAAATGTTTTGCGAGGGGACTATAAGTAACTTTTACTTTGCGGCCCTTGATTAAACAACAGATCCACCACACTGAGATCCGGCAAAAAGCCATGCTTATCTTTAAACACCTGATAGTATGGTTCAGGATGCATTAAAAGACTAGGTTTCTTCGGATGAATAGCCTCCCTATAGTCCAAGTGCTCTACGCGAGATGTATACGTCTCCGTGAATCCCAAGGAACGGTTTATTTTCATGCACTTCAGAAGCAGCTGTAATTGCTCGATATTAAAATCGAATAGAAAATCATGCTTTTGTTCGTAAAATCGCACAAAATCATCCTCATAATATTCAAAATAAGCCGAACTACGATAGGCCGTCTGGATACTTAGCCAGTGTAAACGTTGCCAGTTAAAGTCATAATTAATCCGAATATCTTTCATCGGAACATGCTCTTTTCTCCCGTGTATAATGGGAACTATAAGATCTAAAACACCATTTGCTGTTGCTATCTTGGCCCGCGTTCTATACGTCTGCTTAGGGAAATGTTCAAATCGTTCCACTATAAGTGGCTGTTCACTTTGTTGGATAATATGAAAATAACTGACAGGAGGTAAATAAAAAGCCGGTAAAAGCAACTGTGATTCCATGTATTTTAACTAATTTAGACAAATTTAAACTTATTTCAGGAATTTCCGCTAAAAATAAGTTCCTATTGGCAGCGGAGATTTATATAAATTTGTAACTTATTCTGGAGAATTGACCGTATTCATGAAGAAAAAAAGCATAGATGTATCCCTATATATACTCTCGTTATTACCTTTCTGGGTATTGTATGGTATATCCGATGGGTTGTACTATCTTCTTTTCTATATTATTCGATATCGCAAAGATGTGGTCTTGGACAATTTAAAAAATGCTTTTCCGGAAAAATCGGACGGCGAGCGGTATCAGGTAGCTAAGAAATTCTATCGCTTTTTTCCAGATTTAGTGGTTGAAGCGGTTAAAATGCGAACGATGTCTGCGAAGCAGGTATTACGACGTATAGAGCTCCTTAATCCGGAAGAGGTATATCGACATTTTGCGCAAAATAAGGGTGTTATCGGTGTAACGGCACATTACGGAAATTGGGAATTGGGCATATATCGCTTATCGCTCATGACAGATCATCCCCGGCTGGTAATTTATAAACCGCTTAATGACAAAGCTTTCAACGAGGTTTACAATGGACTGCGTAGCCGTTTCGGAGCGATCATGGTTCCCATGAAACAAATTTTGCGTCATATCGTACGATTAAAAAACACCCCACATATCAGTATGTTTGTCGCCGACCAAACACCAACGTATCAAGATTCTGACTATTTCATGGAATTCTTGCATCAGGAAACATTGGTGTATACCGGTACCGAACGTATTGCTCGATTAACTAAAAATCCGATTGTTTATTGCCATATTGGACGCAAGGAAAAGCGCGGGCATTATTTTTGTAAATTCACCACTTTGGTAGAACACCCAGACGATTATCAGACGCATGAAATCACACAGCTGCATAATCGTTTTACGGAACAAATTATTAAAGAACAGCCAGAATATTGGCTGTGGACACATAGACGTTGGAAAAGAAAACGCAGAATATGACACATTATCCCAAAGTCGCCGTTGTTATCTTGAACTGGAACGGGAAGTTTTTCTTAGAGAAATTTCTTCCCTATGTATATAATAGCACCTATCCTAATATCGAGTTTATTATTGGAGACAATGGTTCTACAGATGATTCTGTAGCCTTTGTCCGCCAGACGTATCCCTCTATCAAAATTATTAAAAACGATCAGAACTACGGTTTCGCTGGTGGATATAATGAGATATTACGGTATGTGGAAGCAGATTACTATGTCCTTTTAAATTCCGATGTCGAAGTCACGCCGAATTGGATAGAACCGGTGATTCATTATTTAGAAACCGAACCGGGTATGGTCGCCGCGCAACCCAAAATTCTCGCCTATCATGACAAGACTACCTTCGAACATGCCGGTGCCGCTGGTGGATTTATCGACTCACTGGGCTATCCTTTCTGCCGGGGCAGAATACTCCACGAGGTGGAACAAAATCAGCAGCAATACAATGATAATCGGGAAATTTTCTGGGCGACAGGTGCCGCTTTATTTATCCGCGCCGATGTATGGCGAGAATCTGGCGGCTTCGATGACGATTTTTTTGCCCATATGGAAGAAATCGACTTGTGCTGGCGACTTAAGCGGATGGGCTATCGTATAGGATACGTGGCTAATTCTACCGTATACCATGTAGGTGGGGGAACATTAAAAACGAGCAATCCTAAAAAGACCTACCTCAACTTCCGTAATAATCTGTTGATGGTGCAAAAGAATGCGGGATTTTTCGCCTGCTGGTGGGTTATATTTGTACGTTTGTGGTTAGATTTGCTGGCCTTGATTAAGTTTCTGATGGATGGTAAGCCACGTGATGCCTGGGCCATCAGTAGAGCACATCAATACCTTTTTATCAACCTCTTTAAGACTGCTAAAAAGAGGAAACGCTATGCCACAAAAGAAAACCAAACCGGATTATATAAAAAGTCTATTATTTGGGATTTTTATGTAAATAAGATACGGAAGTTTTCGCAATTGAATAACAGAGATTTTTATTGATGTTTAATTTTGCGCATACACCTAAATTTATCTAGTTTTGTCCACTATGTTTGCAGATATTCAGGAAAAAATAACGCAGCTGACACAAGAGCTCAACGAATATAATTATCAATATTATGTGTTGGCTAATTCCCTTATATCCGATTACGATTTTGACATCAAGCTGAAAGAATTAGAGGAGCTAGAGAAACAATATCCGCAATTTAAGGATCCCAACTCTCCCACCCAGAAAGTAGGCGGAGATATTACGCATAAATTCAATACCATAAAACATCGGTGGCCGATGCTATCGTTAGGAAATACCTATAATGAACAGGAATTGCGTGATTTTGACGAACGTGTACGCAAGATTGTGGGAGATCATGTACAGTACGTCTGTGAACTAAAGTTTGATGGCCTTTCGATTTCCATCACGTATGAGCAAGGTAAGCTCGTCCGCGCTGTAACCCGCGGTGATGGGACACAGGGCGATGAAGTTACCAATAACGTCAAAACAATCCGGAGTATTCCCCATTCCTTGAAGAAGAATAGCTACCCCGACCTGTTTGAAATACGCGGCGAAATATTTATGCATCACGCGGCTTTCGAAAGGCTAAATAAGAAACGGGAAGAGAACGGTGAACAAACCTATGCGAACCCACGCAATTTTGCGTCGGGCACCATAAAATTACAAGATCCGAAAGAAGTTGCTAAGCGTCCACTAGATTGTTTTCTCTATTTTTTATATGCCGACCAACGAAACCGAATTTTCGACAGTCATTGGGATAGTATACAAGCTGTTAAAAGTTGGGGATTTCCCATATGTGAGCATACGAAATTGTGTCAGAATATAGATGAAATATTGGGTTTTATCAACTTCTGGGAAGAGATGCGTCATCAGTTGACCTATGATATCGACGGTATCGTTATTAAGGTGAACGATTACGCCCAGCAGGAAGAACTCGGTTTTACTGCGAAATCACCACGTTGGGCCATTTCCTATAAGTACAAAGCGGAACGGGTAGAGACATTATTGAAGAATATCACCTATCAAGTCGGTCGTACCGGCGCAGTTACCCCTGTAGCTAACTTGGAACCTGTCCTACTGGCAGGAACGACCGTGAAACGGGCTTCCCTCCATAATGCTAATGAAATAGCGCGATTAGATTTGCATGAGGGTGATACAGTATACGTTGAAAAAGGGGGTGAAATTATTCCGAAAGTAATTGGCGTAAACAATGAAAAGCGTGCTGTGGGCACCTCCCCTATTGTATATCCAACAGCATGTCCGGAGTGTGGGACTACACTCGTAAGACAAGAAGGAGAAGCCGTGCATTATTGCCCTAATGAAACCGGATGTAAACCACAAATTGTCGGTAAGTTACAACACTTTATCGGCCGAAAAATGATGGACATACAAGGTATGGGTAATGAAACCATAGAGACTTTTTATTCGCTCGGCCTGTTACACAATATCAGTGATATCTATTCGCTAAAGGAGCATCGGGAAGAACTGAAAACCCTCGAACGATTCGGAGAAAAGTCTATTGAAAACATGTTGGCAGGTATAGAGAATTCGAAGAATAAACCATTTGAAAAGGTACTCTTCGCGCTAGGTATCCGTCATGTTGGGGAAACTATTGCAAAAAAATTAACTTTGCATTTCAAAAGTTTGGATAACTTAGCGAAAGCTAATATAGAGGACATCGCCAATGTGCAAGATATTGGGATAAGGATTGCGGAGAGTGTTTATTATTATCTTCACGACGAGCAGCATATACAGGAAATTAACAAGCTAAAGGCTACAGGGCTGCAGTTTGAGATAGAAGAACAGGAGATTGTATTGGCAGGCGATAATTTAGCGGGTAAGACATTTCTTATTTCCGGTGTATTTGCTGATTTTTCCAGGGAAGAGTTGGCAGCGCTTATCGAATCGCACGGTGGAAAAATGTTATCCTCCATCTCTGCAAAGCTGAATTACTTGGTGGCGGGTGATAAAATGGGACCATCAAAATTGGCCAAGGCAGAGAAATTGAAAATACCCATTATCTCCGATAAAGAAATAGTGGAAATGATTGAACAGAATACATAAATAATATATATCGTAATACCATGAATGAGCTTCGAGGAGCGGGTGTCGCATTGATTACACCTTTTAATACAGATGGAACAGTTGATTATGAATCGTTAGGCAATCTAATCGATTATCAAATCAAGGAGGGTATGGACTATTTGGTTGTTTTAGGCACCACAGGTGAAACAGCTACACTACTTGCAGAGGAGCGAAAACAGGTTTGGGAATTTG
>Ga0079224_100007501_pt1 | contig 14653 bp, 15 predicted proteins | sample Stecom2015_FD_80414 | JGI IMG/M metagenome (GOLD analysis project Ga0079224, IMG submission 80414) | Agricultural soil microbial communities from Utah to study Nitrogen management - Steer compost 2015 | ecosystem: Environmental > Terrestrial > Soil > Agricultural land | place: USA: Utah...
AAATCTTCGAAAATGTTATTCTCTACTGGTTAATGAAATACATGATGAAAGGAAAATCACTATAAATGAAAGTATATATAAGTGCTGATATTGAGGGCATCACGGGCACAACGGTATGGAGTGAAACCGAACTGAGCGCTCCTGATTACGCCCAGTTTCAAAAACAAATGACAAAAGAAGTGCTAGCCGCAATTGATGGAGCCTTTGCAGGTGGGGCTACTGAAATTTTACTGAAAGATGCACATGATTCCGGCCGCAATATTCTTATAGAAAACTTGCCGGAGAATGTTAAAGTCATTCGCGGCTGGACCCAAGAGCCGATGTGCATGGTTGCAGGATTGGACAGCAGTTTTGACCGGGCGATATTTATTGGCTACCACAGTGAAGGTGGCAGTGAGAAGAACCCGCTTGCACATACATTGAGCTTATTGGCGGATATCAAAATAAACGGGGAATATGCCAGTGAATTTTTAATAAATACATATGCAGCTGCCCTCCATGATGTACCGGTTGCTTTTGTCAGCGGAGATCAGGCTTTGACAGAACATATCTCCCGATACAATGACCGAATCATCACATTCGCGACAAAAGAGGGAGTCGGTCATGCAACGATTAGTGTAAGCCCGCAAACGACATTAAAACAGACAAAACGTCTTGTAGAACAGTCAATGAAGATTGAACGTTCAAAGCTTCTAATAGAATTGCCGAAACACTTTACGGTAGAAATAATTTACAAGGATCATATTAAAGCCTACCGGAATTCGTTTTATCCAGGCGCAACGTTTAAACCGCATAATACAGTCCAGTACGAAACGAACGATTATTTTGAAGTGTTGAGACTGTTACAATTTTTAACTTAAAGCAGGTGAATTTATGAAAATATCAAAAGTTGAGGTGGGGCTAGTAGAGGCACCTCTTATTACCCCATTTAAAACAGCACTACGTACAGTACATAGTATACGAAATATCGCGGTCTTTATTTATACCGACAACGGGCTAATCGGCATTGGTGAAGCTGCGCCGACCCATGTCATTACTGGAGAGACACTTTCATCAATCCGCTATGCGATAGAAGAAGTGATCGCACCATCGATTATCGGAATTGAAATTGATGAGATTGCACTGCTTTGTCAAAAGATCGATGCGTGTCTCTACCAGAATACGAGTGCTAAAGCGGCGGTAGAAATTGCGCTTTATGATTTATGGGCGAAACAATACAATGCCCCTCTTTATAAATTGCTGGGAGGCTACCGGAAGAACATTACAACGGACATTACGATTAGTGTAAATGGTACGGATGAAATGGTGAAAGACAGTTTAGCGGCTGTCAAACGGGGCTTTTCCATTTTAAAAGTGAAAGTGGGGAAAAATCCTGTAGAAGATGTTGAACGGGTTATGGCTATCCGAAAAGCGGTAGGACCTGATACTACATTAAGAGTTGATGCCAATCAAGGTTGGACAGCAAAAGAAGCTGTAAAAATCATTGGACAGCTTGAAGATAAAGGGGCAGATATTGAGCTCGTAGAACAGCCTGTACACTACAGTGATGTAAAGGGCATGCAATATGTCACAAGCAATACGTATACAAATATTTTGGCGGACGAAAGTGTATTTTCTCCAAAGCAAGCGATCGAGGTCATTGAAAAGCGGGCCGCGGATTTAATAAATATTAAGCTGATGAAAACAGGGGGTATTTCCAAAGCGCAGCAAATTAACCACATTGCGGAGGCAAATGGTGTTGCTTGTATGATTGGCTGTATGCTCGAAACAAAAATAAGTGTCAGTGCAGCTGCGCACTTTGCCGCAGCGAGCAAAAATATCACAATGGTCGATTTAGATGGACCAAGTTTGTGCATTGAAGATCCAATTGAAGGGGGGCCGATCTTCAAAGGGGAAAATATTCAGATGACCGATGCTCCCGGTATCGGGTTATTAATAGAGGCTTACTTAGCCAGATAGAAAAAAGAATTGGGGGAAATGACTTTGAAAAAATCTTTGTTAGCGTTACTTTGTATGTTTGTACTCGTACTGGCAGCTTGTGGTGATTCATCGGAATCCGGTGAAACATCGGAATATCGAACAGTGTACTCAGGTGAAATTAAAACGCTGAACTATTTAAAAACAGCAGAAACAAATGAATTTGCTTTATCGGCGAATTTAGTTGAAGGATTAATAGAATATGACCAATACGGAGTCGTGAAGCCAGGATTAGCAGAAAGCTGGGAATCCAATGAAGATGCGACTGTATGGACATTCAAACTTCGTGATGATGTAAAGTGGGTAGACCATGAAGGTAAAGATGTAGAAAATGTTGTGGCACAGGACTTTGTAGACGGTTTAAATTATGTACTTGATGCGAAAAACGAATCATCGACAGCATGGATTGCAACAGTCGTGAAAAACGGTGATGCCTTCTATAACGGTGAAGTAACGGATTTCTCTCAAGTAGGTATTAAAGCGATTGATGAAACAACGCTTGAATATACATTGGAAGCCCCGACGCCATACTTTTTATCGATGCTGAACTATGTATGTTTCTTCCCGGTAAACGGGGAATTTTTAGCTGAAAAAGGCGATGCATTTGGAACGACTCGCGAGAATATTTTATATAACGGCGCATATATTTTAGATAAATTCGAACCTCAAAATGAGCGTGTACTTGTGAAAAACGATGCTTACTGGGATAAGGAAACAGTAAAAATCGATCGTATCCGCTATAAGTACAATAAAGAAGCAGCAACAGTTGCACCTGAACTGTTCTTACGTGATGAGATTGATGGGGCATTGATTCCGACGTCCATTTTAGATGAATGGTTAAACAGTGACGACAAAAAAGATTTAGTACGTCAAAACACAAACAACTTCTACACATACTTCTATGCATTAAACTTCGATCCGCAATATGATGCAGAGTATGAGCCTGAAAACTGGAAAGTGGCAGTGAACAATAAGGATTTCCGTAAATCGCTTTATCATGCACTTGACCGTGTATCGGCGATGTTAACAATCGAGCCTTACAATCCACAAGATTTATTGTCAAATACAATTACACCGAAGAACTTTGTGGATGTTGAAGGTGTAGATTACACAATGCTTGAGCCATTAAAAGCAATCACAGAAACAGATTCATTTAACAAAGATTTAGCGCTTGAACATAAAGAAGCTGCATTGGCTGCATTAGCTGGTAAAGCAACATTCCCGGTTAAGGTATTATTACCTTACAACTCTGGTTCACCGGAATGGGCAAACCGTTCACAAGTAGTGGAACAGCAGCTTGAAAACCTATTAGGTGCTGATTACATCGATGTGGAGCTTTATGCAGGTCCTGCGACAGGATTCCTTGGTGAAATCCGTCGTCCTGGTAAGTTCTCGATGATCGAAGCAAACTGGGGTCCGGACTTTGCTGACCCGTCAACATATACAGATCCATTTACAGAAGGCGGAACATATAACAAGCCGGAAATGGCAGAAGGTTATAACAGTGAATATAACAAGCTAGTCGAAGCAGCAAAAGCAGAAGTGGATCCGGCAGTGCGTTATGAGCTATTTGCAAAAGCAGAGGCATTTTTAATTGAAGAAGCATTTGTTATTCCGTACGCTGTAGGCGGCGGCGGTTACACTGCTTCAAAATTGAATCCATTTGAATCACAATATTCGCCATTTGGTGTTACATCCGAGAAGTTTAAAGGTCAGTCTATCCTAGAAAAGCCAATGAGTAATGAAGAATTCAAGTCTGCTAAAGAAGCATGGGAAAAAGAACGTGCGGAAGCATTAGCAAACACTTCTAATTAATACGAAGGCATTTTAAATGGAGGTAGATTAGGAGATGACAGGATGTTTCTGCATCTCCTTTCTGCTTTTATAACTTTATTCGACCTACGGGTTCAATAAGGAGTAATGAGCACTAGCGACAGACAAGACACCGGAGGTCATTACGCCGAGGAATTACTGAGGAGGGAACGTGTTTGTTAAAGTATATTGCGAAACGATTCGCGCAATCCATATTGACGTTATTTATCATCGTGACAATAGTTTTCTCCCTGTTACGATTAATGCCTGATGAAGGCTATTTAGGTGCAGCCGCAGAAAAAATGTCGGCAGAACAACAGGAGATTTATTTAACAAATCTGGGCTTACGGGATCCGTTATTAGTCCAACTTAAAAACTTCTACATCGACCTTATTCAGGGTGATTTAGGAAAATCGATTACATACCGCACAGATGTACCAGTACTTGACATTATTCAGGATAAAATGATGTATTCTATATTGTTTGGATTAGGTGCTGTAGCGCTGTCTTTATTAGTTGGTGTACCGTTGGGTATTTTGATGGCCCAGTTTAAAGGACGCTGGCTCGACCGGCTCGGCACAGGCTATATCGTTATTGTAGTAGCAGTTCCGGCGATGGTGTATTTCCTTATGATTCAAATGTATATTTCGGAATGGTTCAACTTGCCGATGCTGTTTGATGAATATAACCCGCGGAGTTTCATTTTACCGTTAATCTGTTTGGCGCTCGGTCCGATTGCTTCTTATGCAATGTGGATGCGACGCTATATGGTAGATGAGCTGAACAAGGATTATATTAAGCTGGCTCGTGCAAAAGGTGTGACAGAACGTACGATTATGTTCCGCCACGTGATGAGAAATGCGTTCATCCCGATGGCGCAATATTTACCTGCAACGATTTTATTTACGATTACCGGTTCGATTTACATTGAATCATTATTTTCGATTCCAGGTATGGGCGGATTGCTCGTAGATGCGATCCAGCGTCAGGATAATAATGTCGTACAAGGTTTAGTGCTTGTATTTTCTTCACTAGGGATCATTGGTTTAATTTTAGGGGACTTACTGATGGCAATTGTTGACCCTCGAATTAAACTAGGGAAAGGGGACAGTGTACGCTAATGGGAATTTTCACGAAAGAGATTCAGAATATTTCGGAAAAATCAACAGAACAGCTGCATGATCATATGTTTGACTTTGCCGCTGTCGATGATGCAAAAGCGGAAGAAACAGCTTATTCCAATTACTCTTATTGGCGTTCGACCTTCCGCTCCTTCAGGAAAAATAAAATTGCTGTATTTTTGCTTGTTTTTGTCATCGTCTTGATTGCATTTACATTTGTCCAACCTTATTTACCAGATCAGAAATCACCGACTCAAATTTACTTGAATCCGGATACAGGAATGCAGGACCGGAATGTTGCACCAAATGATGAATATATTTTTGGGACAAACTCCATCGGTCAGGATTTATGGTCCCGAATTTGGGAAGGTACAAGAACGTCTTTATTTATCGGTTTTGCTGTAGCAATTATCGAAGTGCTGATCGGTTTTACAGTTGGGGCTTTATGGGGCTATTCGCGAAAACTCGAAGCACCGATCACCCAGCTATACAATATCGTGGATAACATTCCGACAACAATTGTGCTGATTTTGATGGCGTATATTTTACGACCAGGCGTATCGACGATCATTATCGCCATGTGTATTACAGGCTGGGTTGAAATGGCACGCTTCCTGCGAAATCAGATCGTCATCCTGCGCGATCGTGAGTACAATCTGGCATCCAAAACATTAGGAACACCGGGTTATAAAATCATCTTGAAAAACCTGCTCCCGTATCTAATTTCGGTTATTATGCTGCGAATGAGTTTAGCGGTGCCGGCTGCAATTGGTGCGGAAGTGTTTTTAACATATATCGGACTAGGGTTGCCGGTTAGTGAACCATCATTAGGAAACTTGATCAATGAAGGGCGCGTACTGATGATGTCGCCGGATTTACGTTATCAGCTTATTTTCCCAAGTATCGTGCTAAGTGTCATTACGATTGCCTTTTATATTATCGGGAATGCATTTGCAGATGCGGCAGATCCGAAAAATCACGTTTAAGGAGGAGGGCGTTATATGGAACAGGAAAAAATATTATCCATCGAAAATCTAGTCATAAAATTTAAACTGCGTGGACAAACATTGACGGCTATCCGTGATATTTCGCTCGATTTATATAAAGGAGAAAGTCTTGCAATCGTAGGGGAATCCGGTTCAGGGAAATCCGTGTTAGTTAAATCCATCATGGGTCTGCTTGATAAAAACGGCTATATTGCGAATGGACAAATCCACTTTGACGGACATGATTTATCGAAGTTTAAAACAGAGAAGGACTGGCTGAAAGTTCGCGGCAAAAAAATTGCCATGGTGACACAGGACCCGATGACATCGCTGAATCCGCTGAAAACAATCGGAAAACAAATTGAAGAGAGTGTCGTACTGCATCAAGGGCTAAAAGGAAATGATGCGTATGAAAAAACATTACAGCTGCTGCGCGATGTGGGAATTCATGATGTTGCACGCCGCTATAAGCAATACCCGCATGAATTTTCAGGCGGGATGCGTCAGCGCATCGTCATCGCAATTGCTGTTGCCTGCAATCCGCAAATCCTTATTTGTGATGAGCCGACAACCGCACTCGATGTAACAATCCAGGCACAAATCCTCCAGCTGTTAACAAATTTGCAGGAGAAGTATTTGCTGTCGACAATTTATATTACGCATGATTTAGGTGTCGTTGCAAAAGTCGCCGACAGAATTGCGGTTATGTATGCAGGGGATATTATTGAAGTTGGACAGACTGAGGAAGTATTTTTTGACGCGAAACATCCGTATACATGGGCCTTGATTTCATCACTTCCTCAATTAGGAAACAAAGGCCAAGAATTGTATTCGATTAAAGGAACACCGCCGAACTTATTTAAAGAAATTAAAGGGGATGCATTTGCACCGAGGAATCAGTATGCACTCAAAATCGACTTTGTTGAACGTCCACCTTTTTTCAAAGTGACCGATACCCATTATGCACGAACGTGGCTGCTTGATCCAAAGGCACCGAAAGTAGAGCCTCCTGAAGTGCTGCAAGCCTTTTTCGCAGAAGGGAGACAATATGCAAATGACTAATAGAGAAAAACTGATTGAAGTGAAAAATATTGATATCGTTTTTGGACAAGGTAAAAAACAGTTCAAAGCGGTAGATAATGTGAGCTTCGATATATATAAAGGGGAAACATTCGGGCTTGTAGGGGAATCCGGTTCGGGAAAAACGACAATCGGCCGTGCGATTATGCGCATTAACCCGATAACAAACGGAGAAATTCTATTCCATGGAAAACCGGTTAATGGCCGGATATCCAGTGCATGGGACCGCGAAATTACACAAAAGATTCAAATGATTTTCCAGGACCCGGGCGCATCTTTAAATGAACGGGCAAAGGTTGACTATATTATTTCGGAAGGCCTGATCAATAATAAAAGATACAGCAATGAACAGGAGCGGATCGATAAAGTTAAAAAAGCATTACTGGAAGTCGGACTGCTGCCGGAATTTGCATCGCGTTTTCCGCATGAGTTTTCAGGCGGGCAGCGTCAGCGGATCGGTATTGCAAGAGCACTAGTCATGGAACCGGAATTTATCGTAGCGGATGAACCGATCTCTGCACTGGACGTTTCAATTCGTGCCCAAGTATTGAACTTATTGTCCAGCTTACAGGAACATCGTGAGTTAACATATTTATTTATTGCTCATGACCTGTCGATTGTCCGCTTTATTACAGATCGTACGGCGGTCATTTATAAAGGGAAAATCGTTGAACTCGGTGAAACGGAAAAGCTGTTCAACAATCCGCTGCATCCTTATACTAAGGCATTACTGGCAGCTGTACCGGAACCGAATCCGCTGAAAGAACGCAGAAAAAAACTGCAAGTGTATGATCCGACTGTCCATCAGTATGAAATGGACCCACCCGAATTTGTTGAAATTGAAGAAGGACATTTCGTATTGGCCAATCAAGAAGAGCAGGCGCAGTATCGGGCAGTGCTTGCCGGAAGTGGAGTGTAGGCGATGGCAATGACAATTCCGAAGTCACTGAAAAAAGGCGATACTGTAGCATTAATCAGCGCATCCGGAGCAACGCCTGAACATCGGATTGAACGGGCGATCCAGGCAGTGGAGCAACTCGGTTTCCGTGTAGTTGTAGGGGAAACCTGCAGAGCGCGACACGGTTATTTTGGAGGCAGTGATGAGCTGCGCGCAAAAGAATTAAACGACATGTTCAGAAATCCTGAAATCGACGGTATTTTTTGTATTCGCGGAGGCTATGGGGCGACACGGATTTTACCGATGCTTGATCTGGAGATGATTAAAGAAAACCCGAAAGTATTTGCAGGCTATAGTGATGTGACAGCACTGCATATTGTATTCAATCAGCACTGCGGTTTTGTAACGTACCATACACCGATGCCGTCAACTGAATTTATTAAGCCTGAAATGGATGATTATACATGGAAGTATTTCATCAATAGTGTGACAAATACGGGATGGAGTGATTATTTCCTGGAAAATGCCAAGGGCCAGAATATGAACACGGTTTTTCCCGGCACTGCTACCGGCGAGCTGGCTGGAGGTAATTTAACACTTGTGGCAGCATCTCTGGGGACACCTTATGAGATTGATCTGAACGGCAAAATTCTATTTTTGGAAGACATCGATGAAAATGTGCAACGGATTGACCGGATGCTGACACAACTGTCATTATCGGGGAAACTTCGGCAGCTGTCAGGTATTTTACTGGGTGCTTGGACCGATTGCGGGCCGATGGATGTAAATAATGCAGAAAATAATTTGAGTTTGGATACGGTATTTGAAGAAATTTTATTGCCTTTGAATATTCCAATAATAAAAGGTGTAACATGTGGTCATGTGCTGCCGACGATGTCATTGCCGCTCGGTAAAACCGTCACAATGGATGCGACGAAAAAATCAATTCGGGTTGTAGGTTAGTATGATGCATGAACAACTTGATCGCATTATTGCACAGTGCCCATATAAAATACATGTCATTGTCGAAGATTACAATACAAACGATATAGTCTGGAAAAGTCGGGACGAGGAAATTTTCAGCAGTGCAAGTATTATCAAAGTTCCGATTCTCATAGCTATTTTGGCTCATCTGCAAAAAACGGACGGCAATTTGAATCGCATTTGCGAAATTGCACCGGAAAATATGGTTGACTTCAGTGTGATAACTGAGCAGGGGCAAACCCGGGCAACCCTGCATGAGCTATTACTTTGGATGACGATTACGAGTGACAATACAGCAACGAACGTATGTATTGATCTATTAGGAATTGATGCAATCAACAACTATTTTAAAGAAATCGGATTACATAATACCCGGGTCCAGCGGAAGATGATGGATTTTGAACGTCAAAAGCTCGGCTTTGATAATGAAACAACAGCGCGGGACATGCAGCACCTTTTCCGGCAAATATATAGGGGTACGCTGCTGACAAAGGAATGGAATTCGGTGGCACTCGATATTTTAAGCAGGCAGCGCAGTCACGAATCACTCAAACGCTATATCGTAGATGATGTGAAAATGGCGCATAAAACAGGCGGACTCGATGCTGTCGACCATGACGCTGGAATTATTTTTGCGAAAGAACGAGATTATTTTATCGGAGTTTTCATTACAGAAGTGACGGACAATGAAAACGCGAGACAAACGATTGGGACTATTTCTAAAATCGTCTATGATCATTTTACAAAACTGGAGGAGGGACTCGATTGAATGCCGTTGTAAAAACAAAGATAGCGAGTTTACATGCAGCACCAGACCGACATTCAGAGTTAATCGATGAGGTATTATACGGGATGCCGGTCGAAGTACAAGAAGAAGTTGATGAAAATTGGGTTAAAGTACGAACATTTTACCGTTACGAAGGCTATACACTAAAATCCGACTTGCATCTTGGAAGTGAACCTACTGTAAACTGGGTATATGAAGCAAATGATGTCGTTATACAAAGTTTTGCCGATGTCCTTAAAGCTCCTGAAATTCAAAGTGAAAACATCCTTACATTGACACGGGGCGCTTTTATTAAAGTTGTACTGGAAGCAGGACTTGATCCAGCTTGGGCAAAAGTGCAGCTTGTTACAGGTGAAGTAGGGTATGTGCGCTCGGCCTGGATTCAGGACCGTGTTAAAGTGTATACGACAAATGAAGAGGTATTTCGCAAGCAAGTCGTGGAAACTGCTTTTCGCTATATGGGAACACCTTACCGTTGGGGAGGAAAGACGCCTTTAGGCATTGACTGTTCAGGTCTTGTATCGATGGCATATATGCTGAATGGTGCTTATATTTACCGTGATGCGAAAATAGAGGAAGGTTTCCCGTTAAGGAAAATAGAAGGAGACAACTTAAAGCCCGGAGATCTCATTTTCTTCCCTGGCCATGTAGCAATGTATATCGGTAATGACGAGTATATTCATTCCTCGCTAGGCGGGAACGAAGTCAATGTGAATAGCCTTAACTTGCAGCACGGGAATTACCGTGAAGACTTGGCGACAACGATTACAGAGTACGGCAGTATTTTTTAAGAAAAAATAAATAAAGGGTCAACTCAGCTAGATTACTCTGAGTTGACCCTTTTTCATGGAAATTGGTTTATTCAATTAAAAGTTTTTAAGAACCCAATCGTTTGCTTCTACCCAATTATTAACGCGAATAACGTTATTTGGTACAGGCATTTGATTGTACGGTGTATCGAACAAAATGACAGGGATTTTAAGCTCTTCGGCAATTTCCACTGCATTATCATGCTTGTCTTCGAAAAAAGCTTCTACCGCATGCATTTTTGCGATGGCAATTTTGTTATGACTGCCGATACATTCGATATGGTCGTATGGTACTTTAAACTGATCAAACCAGTTTTTCGTAATATCGAAAACATTTTCTCCACGTGCAGAAATATAGTAAAGCTCATACTGGTTTTGCCAGGCTGTTAAAATGCGGTGCGCATCCGCAGCAAGCTCGCTCACTTCATACATTCGCGGCTCGTTTTCTTTAAACCAGGCCTGAAACTGTGCACGGTCTACAGGGTGCGGAAAACCACTTAAAAAATCATATTCCGTTACATCTTGTAGCGTCATATTAATATTGTACTGTTTATTAATATGTGGAATCAATGTGGCAGGACATGTAACTGTTCCGTCAATATCAATGCCGAACCGATGTTTTAAGTTTGCCATTTCCATTACCTCATTTCTTTACACAGTTGCATTAGCTTCTGCTTCGCGCTGTGCTACCATTTCAGCAGCTAATTTATCGATTTCTTTTTTCAGTTCTTCCACCATTGTTTCTTCCGGAACTTTACGAACTGTTTTACCTTTCATGAATAGAAGCCCTTCACCACGTGCACCGGCAATACCGATATCCGCTTCACGTGCTTCACCAGGACCGTTTACCGCACAGCCTAGAACAGCCACTTTTAACGGAACATTCAGTTTTGAAATATATTCTTCTACTTCATTCGCAATTGAAATCAGATCAATTTCGATACGGCCGCAAGTCGGACAAGAAATTAATGTCGCCATATTTGATGCCAAGCCAAATGATTTTAATAATTCACGGGCTACTTTAATTTCTTCCACTGGATCTGCAGATAATGAAATACGTAACGTATTACCGATGCCTTTAGATAAAATCGCACCTAAACCGGCAGCTGATTTAACAGTACCGGCAAATAATGTACCTGATTCTGTAATACCTAAGTGCAGTGGATAATTGAATGCTTTTGATGCTTTTTCATATGCTTCGATAGCCAGGTTTACGTCCGATGCTTTCATCGAAACGATAATGTCATAGAAATCCAGGTCTTCTAAAATTTTTATGTGGTGCAATGCAGATTCTACCATTCCATCTGCTGTAGGATAACCGTATTTTTCGAGGATATGACGCTCTAAAGAACCGGCGTTAACACCGATTCGGATTGGTATACCTTTTGCTTTCGCCGCATTTACAACTGCCTCTACTTTTTCGCGGCGCCCGATGTTACCCGGGTTGATACGTACTTTATCGATGCCACCTTCAATGGCTTTTAATGCTAATTTGTAATCAAAGTGAATATCCGCTACTAATGGGATATTAATTTGTTTTTTTATTTCAGGTATTGCATTTGCAGCACGCTCATCCGGTACTGCAATACGTACGATCTGACAACCTGCCTCTTCCAAACGTTTAATTTCGGCAACTGTTGCTTCTACATCATGTGTTTTCGTCGTACACATACTTTGGATTACGACTTCGTTGTTCCCACCAATTGTTAAGTTACCGACACGCACAGGACGTGTTTTCGTACGGTGAACGATTTCACTCATGAAAAATTCTCTCCTTTTCAGGCTTTTAATGTGTTACATCTCCAATAGATATAACGATATGTAAGCCGTCACTGTTCCTTATTTTATCAGTGTATGAAAAGAAGAACAAGGAAGAAACATTATGAATTCAATTTAGACAGTTTTCCTTCTCGTTCGAGATGATTGGGATGAGGACAGTATCTCCTGGTACAAGTGGCTGTAAATTTAAGTGCGGATTGAGTTGGTAAAATTTCGCAAGTCTTTCAGGGAAAGTAGTTTTAATAGGCGAGGGAGTTGCTGAAAATAGGCTGTAAATTGTATCGTCCTGCTGGATTTTTACGACAACATAGCTTCCTTGTTCACCCTCCTCACATGATTGGGGTTCAGCATAAAAGGATGCTAATGGGAGCGTACCTTCCTGTAAATCTACTTTAATGACAAATGCAAACAGCAAAAGAACAATGGAAGCTATTAAAAAGCGCAAAAAAAAACCTCCTTATCTCTACAATTTAACTCGTTAATAGATTGTTAAACTATATGATTCAGAAGGAGGATTTATTATTTTTGTACGGGATATTTTGTTAAGGCAACGATTATAAAGAACATTGTAATAAAAATACCAATAAGTGTCACAACGGTTTGTGAGATTATAAACAGATTTCCGAAAATCATTAATAATGTGCCCCACGTACTTGCAAAAACAGCTGTACGCCATACTTGACGATATTCACCGCGGCGTCTCATCGGCTTAATGAAAAATTGACCTGCCAGTGCATATAAACTTACTTTAATAAAATAGATCGACGTATTCAGTACGAATAAAAATACAACAGCAATCGGATAAACAATCCACTGAATATCCTCGGCATACTGCTCAATTTCCGAATAGCCGAAAATTTCGGCTGTCCCGGCATTGATAAATTGGCCGAATGAAAAAGCGGTAATGAGGGTAATCATTAAAAAGGCGTACTGCATCACCTTTCCGATTGATAGAATTCGGTACGCACCCAGTTTTTTCGGTTTCGTTAAACTATGTATAAATAACTGCATATGTGAAATTTTCATAATAATCGAATGCTCCTTTAAAAAGTAGTGTAACATGAAAAAAATGTGAATTGAACTCGGAAAATCAAATTGAATCTTTTCTTCGTACATTACGTATAATTTGTGAAAACATAATAGGAAGAAGATTAGAAAGGATGTGAATGAAGTGGATATTATTGCATGGACACTTATTATTGTACTGTTTATTATCGCGTTTATCGGTTTAGTATATCCGATTATCCCATCCGTCTTATTTTTGCTTGGCGGGTTTATCGTTTATGGGCTGTTTTATAGTTTTACCGAATTGCCTTGGTGGTTCTGGGTAATCGAACTACTTTTTGTTGCATTGTTATTTGCGGCGGATACAATATCGAATCTGATCGGAGTAAAAAAATTCGGCGGATCAAAAGCTGGGATGTGGGGAAGTACGATCGGTTTACTGATCGGACCATTTGTTATCCCGTTTGCAGGTATTATCGCTGGACCGTTTATCGGTGCGATCATTGGTGAGTTGATTGTGACACGGAGCAATTTACAGCAGGCGATTAAAGTCGGTGTTGGTTCTGTTGTAGGATTTTTGACATCGGTCGTAACTAAAGGGATTATTCAAGTAGTGATGATTGTCTTGTTTTTTATTGCGATTTAGTTTTGGATTGAAACAGATTGAATTAATGAAGAGCAAATATTTGTAAAATCAAACAAGTATCGCTTACACTAGTAATGGAAAGATTACAAACAACAGGTAAGACAGGTAACCCGAGCCTTTCCGTCAAAAGACTGAAATGCAAATATTACTGTTTTTTTCATTGAATGAGGAATCATTTTTTGATAACCTAGTATTGTAATCAACATTAATTACTTGTTCCAGGGAGGAATATTATCATGGCATTCAAATTACCAGAATTAACTTACGCTTACGACGCATTGGAACCACATATCGATGCAAAAACAATGGAAATTCACCACTCTAAACACCACAATACTTACGTAACAAACTTAAACGCAGCAGTAGAAGGTACTGAATATGCTGACAAAGACATCAACGAGTTAATCTCTAACATCGATGCTTTACCAGCTGACAAACAAACTGCTGTACGCAACAACGGTGGCGGACATGCTAACCACACATTATTCTGGGAATTAATCGCTCCAGGCGGTTCTAACACTCCAGTAGGTGAAGTAGCTGCTGCAATTGATGCGAAATTCGGTTCATTTGATGCTTTCAAAGAAGAATTCGCAAAAGCTGCAACAACTCGTTTCGGTTCAGGTTGGGCATGGTTAATCGTTGATGGTGACGGTGTAGCTGTTACTTCAACTCCAAACCAAGACTCTCCAGTAATGGAAGGCAAAACACCAATCCTAGGCTTAGACGTTTGGGAGCACGCATACTACTTAAACTACCAAAACCGTCGTCC
>Ga0079224_100007502_pt1 | contig 14652 bp, 9 predicted proteins | sample Stecom2015_FD_80414 | JGI IMG/M metagenome (GOLD analysis project Ga0079224, IMG submission 80414) | Agricultural soil microbial communities from Utah to study Nitrogen management - Steer compost 2015 | ecosystem: Environmental > Terrestrial > Soil > Agricultural land | place: USA: Utah...
CTATATTCGGCAGAGCATATGCAGCCGAACCTGAGCAGTTGATTCGCGAGCTGGCAGAGGACGAAGCAATCCAAGAGGCTGACACCCTGCTTCTGACCATCCCCAATACGCTGGGGGTCGACTATAATATCCACATACTGTCATCCATCCTGGAGCACGTTGCCCCCGGGCTGGGATGGCGTTAAAAAAGCTACAGTATTGTGACGGGTATCGTTTTGAATAAAAAACAGTGAGCGTCGGGTGAAACTTGGAGTTTCACCCGGGCGCTTTCCCCTTATCGCCCATAGCATGCGCCTAGTTAGGTCAGTTTTCAATGAGAAATGGGGATCTCAAGTGCTTAGCAAAGTCGACAACTTGGGGGCACCCTCACCTTCCTATAAATGAAGCGGAGACGGCAAAGCTTTTTGGCATTATTCAATTATATTCCTCGTCTACCAACACAAAAAACCGTTGGGGAACGGTCGTATTCTCCTTATCTTGATACGGCGACTAGTGAAAAAGCTGCTGGAAACCCGCCTATCTTTTCCCCGATGACTAGTAAGATTTTTATGATTGTAGATGACGATCCGGACGATCGTGATTTTTTCACTGACGCGGTCAATATGATTTTTTCCACTTCACAATGCCTCGTAGCCGTGAACGGGGAAGACGCGCTCAGGAAACTTCAAAATGAAACAACTCCGCGCCCCGACTACATCTTTCTCGACTTAAACATGCCGCGAATGGATGGCAGAAGTTGTCTTTCTGCAATGAAACGGGATTATCATCTGAAGGATATCCCGGTGATTATGTTCTCTACTACATCCGACCCTGACGAGATTGAAGAAACCTTAAAGCTCGGAGCAGTTCATTTCGTGGTGAAGCCGTTTAAGCTAGGAACACTCTGTGATGAGATCCTCACGGTTACGGAGAAGTTTTAATCCCAACGCAGTTTCCATAGGAGACGACGATTACTCTGAGGACTTATCTTTGGAGATATTGGATTTATGCTCAATAAATTCGTCTTGAGGCTCATCATCACGTGTAGGTGGCGCTTGGTCCAAATTTCCTAATGGAGAAACCTTTCGTACTTTCTGGTTTTTGGGAGCTGGGTCTTTGCTGTTGTCTTCTGCGTTTTTCATGGTATATGGAATTTGTGATTTTAACATCTAACGATAAGCTCTCCGCATTCTGACGCCTCCTTTGAGGAACAAATTGCTTCTGGATTGCTTCATCTAATTCAAAGCCACTTTTTAATGTGCCGTATACAGTATTAACGCGCAAGGGAGTTGCCAACCTCCAAAATGCCCGTTAGTAAGGCAAAAGTGGGGAGACTTGGGTCTATACCGTGGCGTATCGGGAATAATTGTCCTTGAACTGTACGAAAAATTCCCCAACGGGATTCAATGGGTACGCTCTTCACATTAGAAATTTCCCGCTCCTGTGGTATTGCGGCTTTTTTTCACCTGCTACCGTCGCTGGCAACGGGTTTGTATCTGCGGTGTCATTCTTAAAACATGGTGAATCTCTTTTTTAAATGATGCGAATGGAACCTTTACTCGAAAAAATCAAAGACTTTGCCGACCGGGCAGCCAAAGGCCGGTTAAAGAATCACATACCGAAAAGACACTGCTCCCACGCAGAGAGGGTCATGAACCTATGCAGTGCCTATGTGTGGCAACGGGAGATCTTGGCAGCCGCCCTTCTTCACGACGTACTGCAAAATTCTCAAGTCGAAGAAAGCGAGCTCCGAGCCTTCCTAGATTCAGTGATGCAGAAAAGCGAGGCCCGCCGGACCTTTGCCCTGGTAAAAGAATTAACGGATGAATTTACAGAATCATCCTATCCCCAATGGAACCGTAAGAGGAGAAAAGAGATGGAAGCCGAGCGGCTTTCCGCGGCAAGTAGTGCAGCACAAACCATCAAATATGCGGACATCCTTGATACCTGCGAGAAAATTGCGAGCGACGATCCCCGCTTTGCTCCCCAATACCTTACAGAATGCCTTGATCTTTTATCAATCGCAAAAAATGGCAATCCGGACTTGTACAGACTGACATTCGATCTTGTCACGACAGAATTCAAAAAAGTAGTTAAATCCTGGTCAGTCCCGATGGTTTGGTATTCCTCAACATACCAAATGCAGGGTGCGATGTACTAGGTGATGGCGGATTTTCCTCTGGTCCCTCTTCGGGAAAGCACCGGTTGTCCTCCAAACATTGTTGGAAATCATCTCTGTTCGGCTGATGAAAAGTGCGCCTTGGTCCGTCCCTCTGCCCTTTTTAACTGAGGATTGCCGACCTAGTGTTGAGCTAATAAATGGCTGCTTATGTTTGATGTAATAGCTTTAGTCTTTGGAAATTTCTTCTGTGTATGGCGAAAGTCAAAAAATGAGCCCCCGATCTCAGGTAAGATTTCAGGGGCTTTTCTATGACGCTATCTTACAAATCTCAGCGTTGCCACGACCGGCTGGTGATCCGAAGGATAGCGCTGGTTCAAAGCATCGGTCAGAACCGCATACTTCCGCACCTCAAAATCCTTACTCACAAACACATAGTCGATCCGATTTTTCATAGGCGCGTTAAATCGGAATGCATTTGTCGTACCTACAGGCCCGTAGGGAGGTGACTTGGTAACTTTGTAAGCGTCATCAAGGAGCGCCGACATTCCTACTATCTGCTCCGTGTCTGGCGTTGAATTGAAGTCACCCGTGCAGATCACGGGCTTACCCTGGGCGATTTCCTTGATTTTCTTCACCATAAGCTTACCTGATTCCTGTCTGGCGACCACTCCCTGATGGTCAAAATGTACATTGAAAACATAAAACTCCCTCTTAGTTATCTTGTCCTTAAATAACCCCCAAGAAGCGATTCTGTTGCAACAAGTAGCATCCCATCCCAGACCCGGTGTGTCCGGAGTCTCACTCAACCAGAAATTTCCTGAATCAACCACTTCAAATAGATCTGTCTTGTAGACAATAGCAGAGTGTTCACCAGCCGCCTTTCCATCATCACGTCCTGCGCCGATAGATGCAAATCCAGGCATCTCAAGTAGGTCGTTGATTTGGTGAACAAATCCCTCCTGCGTGCCGATGATGTCAAAATCATGATATTGAATCAGAGCCTTCACGTTTTCCTTTCGGTGCGGCCATGCATTCAAACTGTCGCTGGACGTGTCCATCCTGAGATTGTAGCTCGCAACCCGGATTTCTGAAGTCTCCTGAGCGAAGGCGCAGACGGTTGTCAAAAAGGTAACAATGGCAATCAAGTGTGGTTTCATATGTTTTTATTTGGTTTCTGTATTTCCGCTCCTGCTTACTAACGTAGCGAGTACCTGGCTGAGGAAGTTAATGCACAGTAGTCCGTTCTCGATCAAATGGCAGTAGCATCAAAGGAAGTATCAAACTATCCCGACAAGAAAGAGAATTTTAACTGTGGTGCAATTGCTGATTGTCGTATTTTTTTGCCGCTGATAGAAAGTCAGGCATGAGCGACGCTCACGCCTGTGCATGACTTCTTTTTAGAACTTCTATTATTTTATTTAATTAACAAGCGCGGCGCTATCACCAGCCTGGATTTTGTCCCAATGCGGGGTTTCGGATTCGATCATTTTCAGGAATGGGATAAAGATATTTTTTGTCCGACCATTCCCGTACGCCGGGGTTAAAGATCACTTCTCCGGAGGTCCCGTTGGACAATTGAAGCCTGCCTGGAGAAGTCGAGGGACTGACATCTACAAAGGCAATCGCGGGATTAGAGGAAGTGGGTTTTGATCCTTGATAGAAATATACATCCATCACACCATCACTATTGAGATCGTACTCGCCCAAAGCTGGGACGTACATTCCGTTCATGGGCGACTCGGCAAACAACTCACCGATATGCCATCTTCGCAGATCATCGGGGCGAAGTCCTTCAAAAACCATCTCCACAGCACGCTCCCGAAAAACTTCCAGCAAAATAGGATCGGTAAATTTCCCCTTATAGTAGCTTACCAAGTACGGATCAGCCTCCGTTGGCAGTGTAGTCAAGGTTGGCCCCGTGATTCCGGCACGTTGACGCAATGCGCCAATGGTCTCAGCCCAGTCGCCTGCGGTCATAGTACCGAGCTCGGCCAATGCCTCTGCCTTGTTCAGCAATACCTCGGCATATCGCATGACGATGTGGGCATTGTCATTTCTGCTTTCATCGTCGTAGGGAAAACGTTCGTCATAGCTCCATTTGATGGGCTGATATCCGGTAAACGTCTGGTTGAAGTTAGGAGGAGCCGGCACCGAGACACCATTCTCTGTACGAGTATAGTCCCCCAAACGAATGGTCTGCTTCAGTCGAAGGTCTCTGTCTTTCACTTCCTCTACAAAGGGCGTAGTGAAATACGCTGGATCGCTGGTGAATGGCGTACCATCCAGCTTCAGATAGGTATTCACAAAGTGTCGCGTCAGACTCGGGCGGTTGCCATACGTAGGACTGATGAAGCGGCGATTGGCAGAGCTAAACACCTGAAGGGTCGCGTCCAATGCCACGGCCAATATGGTTTCATCGGCGAAAGGGAGCTTCGTTATGAACAATTCCCGATACGAACGATCGGCTTCTGCTCGATGATGTAAGGTAGGTCCCTGGATCTCATTGGCTGTATTTACTACTTCTTGATACCAAGTATTAGCAGTCCCTTGCATCCCATAGCTTGCGTGGTATTTTCTAATTGATGCCTCGAAGAGGGCAATTCTTGTCTTGTACGCTCGGGCTACATTCTTGGTGATTCGAGTGGAAGATGCGTCGGAAGTTAAAGTGATATTTGCAATCGCATAATCGAGGTCCTCCAACACCTTGTCCATCACCTCAAACCGATCATCTCTCGGCCCGTACAGAGTGAGACTATCTGTAATTTCGATTGTCTTGTCAATCCAAGGAACGTCACCGAACCGCTTCACCTTATCGAAATAAAAGAGCGCTCTGAAAAATCGCGCCAATCCGATGTAATGGTTTTTCTCTGCTACTTGACTTTTTTCAGCATTTTCGATGAAATAGTTGATATTTCGTAGCTGTGACCAACTCCATCCCGAACTCGTGATTGGACTCAATGCATCGGGTGCTAAATAGTTGTCGACCCCATTTCGCGCTATAAGGTCAGACACATCGTCATCTTGAAAAACCCCTACATCGGTGTCTGGTAAAATATTATAAAAAGAATTACTGTAAAGCTCCAGCCCGTTAGCAGAGCCAAACACAGCGTCTTTGCCAGCGGTGTCTACAGGCAATTCGTCCAGATTGCAAGAAGTGACTGCTGAAATGAGGATTGCTGATAAGATATAATGAAGTATTTTCATGATAGTTCAGATTAGAAATTAACGGTTAAACCTGCAGAAATAGCCTTTAGCATCGGATAGTTGTAGCCATCCCCGCTTCCACCTCCGCTGAGGTCTCGGTCAGAGCCATAGATGCTGGTCACGTCGGTGTCCTTGGTCCACTTGTACATAGGAGACCAAGTCCAGAGATTTTCAGCCGAGAGATAAATCTTCACGTCGCTCGCATGAATCTTCGACAGCAAGTGCTGAGGCAAGGAATAGCCAATTTGGATATTTCGAAGCCGGATGTAGGCAGCATTTTGCAAGAAGCGGTCATTGGGCAAATTCAGCGCTCGTCCTGTACCTTGGGCAATATAGCCGACTAGCCGAGGCAAGTAGGCATCAAAATTCCCGAGCTCTTCCCTATACATGTTATTCTCGTGCCAGCTCGGATACTGGTTGTAGGGGCGATTGTATTGTCCCCAAAAACGGGATTCCGGAGAAGGATAGTAGTCCTGTTTCAACACGCCCTGAAAAAAAGCGCCAACAAAGAATCCGTTCCAATCCGCATTCAAGTTTACTCCATAGGCGTAGCGTGGCTCAGAGTTTCCTATGATGGATTTATCACCCGAATGGCCCACTTGGTTGAGATCGTGGTAGATGACATCGTCGCCGTCCAGGTTCTTAAATTTTAGATCTCCCACATAATTTTTCCGCGTATTTGTATTGGGGATATTGGCTTGAGAGGGCGAATTGAGGATCTCCTCTTCCGACTGGAAAAGTCCCTCGACCTGATATCCCCAGATTTCACCAATCTGTTGTCCCACATAGTAGTCAGTCAAAATTTTGTCGGCGTTGTTGTACTTGGTGATGAAAGCCTTGTAATCAGACATCACTACCCGGACATTGTAATTGAAGGATTTTTCAGCCAATGCAAATTCGTTGGCCCAAGCAACTGAAATTTCCCATCCGGTTGTCTCTAAGTCGGCGTAGTTGCCTTTGGGCACCGTTGTACCATAGATGGCAGGAAGTGTGGGTCCGACGGTAAACATGTCGGAGGTCCAGCGACGATAAACATCGCCGGTAAACTGAAGCTTATTGTTCAAACTTGAAAAATCCAACCCAACATCGCCCGTGGTTGACGTCTCCCAAGTCAGACCAGAAGGAACCACTCCGGGCATACCTGTAGATTGGGGGCGCTGTCCGTTGATGATTCTACCGGATTGGGAAATCTGAAAATTCTCCGTAAATGAATAGGGGCTGATATTACCATTACCTAAAGAACCATAAGATGCGCGCAACTTTAGAGTAGTCAGGAGGCTGGGTTTGACTGCCCAAAACGATTCCTCTGACACAGCCCAACCGACAGATGCCGAAGGGAAGAAGGCGTACTGTTGATCCGTGGGAAATTTGGAAGATCCATCATAGCGCCCGTTTACTTCCAGGAGATAGCGGCCCCGATAGTCATAATTCACTCTGAAAAAACTGCCCGCGATCGCCCATTTCTGGTAGCCGCCAGTGGTTACGATACTTTGGCCGAGCGCAAGGTTGAGATCTTCAGCATCGGGAAACACGATCCCGTTGCGTCTTGCGGTGAGATTTTCGTAAACCGAAGTTTCGTAGTTGAAGCCTACCAAGAATCCAAAATTATGGGCGTCGCCGAAGGATTTTAGGTAGTTAGCATAAAGGTTTGTAGCGTAATAATCTGTGGTATTTCTACGATCTTGCAAGTCATTGGTATTGGTGCCGGTATAGCCAATCACCCCCTCATATCTGCTATAAGGCACTTGTACACGCCTTTGAAAGGCGCTGTTATCGTTGGATTGAAAGGTGAAGTTTCCGTTTACAGTCAACTTCTTTTCAAAAAATTCAGCTTTGGCAGCTAAGCGATTTTTCAAGAAACGTTGCACTTGGTCGGTCGCATTTCTTCCGATGTAGTAGTCCCCTACCGTGTATGCCGCCGGAAAAGATAAGGTACGGTCTGGATTTAACAACGGAGCTAAGGGGTGCCCCTCATCAGCCATATTTCGCCAGATCCCACTGCCCTCTCCCACGTTCAATGGTTGATGATAAGCCATGCGAGAGTATTCGGTATTGTTCTCTACCTGCAGCCATGGCGTAAGTTGAATTGTACCTTTGGCTCGTAGGTTATACATGGCATAGGTGTCGGAATTATACCTGAACAAACCATCTTGACCATTGTAGCGCCCGCTCACATAGTAGGACGTCTTCTTGTCTCCACCGGTCAGCGTCAAATTGTGATCTTGGGCAAAGAAACTGTCCTTGTACAATTCACGATACCAGTCGGTGCTATAATAGTATTCGTATTCACCCGTTGATGGATTGACTTCGACACGCGGCAAGGAAGGATCCTCCCATCGCCGTTTGATCTCAGCCAGATAACCTGGAGAAAACGGCAGCGTCTTGTTTATAGCAGTAGGTGTATTTCCGTTGTCATTCCATCTGGACCAGGCATCATTGAATCCCTGAGCCCAAGGATATGATTCGGTGATATTATCCGGAACTGTTGTGGGTGATTTCGCGGAGAAATTAGCCGAATAACTAACGGTTGTTTTGCCCTCCGATGCTGACTTGGTTGTAATCAACACCACTCCAAATGCAGCACGCGCACCATATATCGATGCCGAGGCTGCGTCCTTCAGCACTGTGACACTCGCAATATCATTGGGATTGAGCATTCTCGGATCACTCTCCACTCCATCGATCAGTATCAAGGCACTTCCCTGTTGGCCAATGGAAGTCGTACCTCGGACGTTAAAACTGGGAGATTGAGTTGGCTTTCCATCCAGCATCCTGATGTTCAGGTTGGGAATAGCTCCAACGAGCCCCTGAGACGTATTCGATATGGGCCTGTTTTGAAAGACCTCCGAACCGACTTGATCTACTGCTCCTGTCAGATTGGCCTTCTTCTGAATCCCATATCCGACCACGACCACCTCATCCAATGCAGAGGTAGCCTCTGTCATCGTCACGTTGAGCTCACTTCTATCGCCAATAGCTAATTGCTGCGTATCATATCCGATAAAGGAAAACACCAAGGTTGCTCCTTCCGGCACAGATAAAGAATACCTACCGTCTAGGTCTGTGGTAGTGCCGAGGGCAGTCCCTGCAACGAGCACGGTGACGCCTGGCATAGGCTCGCCTGAGGCGTCGGTAACGATGCCGGAAATTTCCACATCCACGCGTCGATCTTCGGGAACTCCGACGTGTTCACGCTCGAACGTCCGTGCATCGGCGGCCTTGAGTTCTGATAAGCACATCGATTGAAATGCGATTGCCAGTGCTGCTATCTTAGAGACAGACATGACAGGCTTGGGTACTATTCTCACCATAAATTTATAGTTTGGGTTTAACTGATTTCAATTTGGCAGTCAATAGAAAGTAACTCTCTTCTTTTAATGGCATATTAAGTCGCTCGTTATCAACCTATATATAATCGAGTACTAGTTGCCTAGTAAATAACTCGAGCCTCGACCTCACATCGATTAAAAGTCAATTTTACTTCTGGCTGCAACATGCATAGATCTCTAGTCACAATCACCCGAAGGGTAATTATGTATCTATTACCAATATTTAATTTTGTTAACAGAAAAATCTACCAGAGGTAACATGGGGATTCGCCAATCGCCAACCAATACAAAACAAGTTTCTATACACAAACGACAAACGCCCGAGTAGAAAATATATCGGATCAAATCCGAACCAAAAACATATGTGATAAGATAATGGATTTCAATAAAGCATCCAACCCTCTCTGTCTGCAAATTAGAAAAAATGGTACAGCGTTGTCCCAGCCAAAACTAAGGGAGGAATCGTTTCTCTCCGCCTTAAAGGAGAATTTCAGATGAGTTCCGAGTAGAGAAGAGATTGTTTTTGCTGATATAATAACAAGCACTTATATATGCACCTCTTTACAAGTGTGCGGGTTTTGGACACTTTCTCCCTGGTGTGGATTTAGAAAGATCACAGGGAATAACGTTCGGGAGGATTAAAAGACCGGAATCGTGCTGCGTACTGACGATTGTAAGTCATAAGCCAAAAAAGCAGCCGCCCCTCATTCCCTCGACGTGGCAAGATAAGCCTCAGCCTTCCTTGCTAGGTAGCCATTTTCCGACTCAGCGATGCTCTGAACGGTAGCGATGGTATTGGAGTCACTTATCTGCTTCTCCCTGTACATATCCAAAATCCGGGAGGTTATTGGAACTTCCCACTCCATCAAGCCTTTGTTGAGTTTGGCTATAACCTCGGGTGATATCTGAGGAGTATTTTTTAGCAGATCAATAGTCCTGCTTTTCATTCCAAAATCGAAAGATTGGAATTTTTTTATCAATTTATTTTGGAAGTCTTCATCTGTCAAGTCACCAGGAATCAAGCTGTTCATGCATTTTTCTGCTAGGCTGTAGTCCTCTGAGCTCATCAGTTCTAAGACCATTTTTTTTGATTTGGGGAATTCCGATAGCCTCCCCTGCACCAAGCCTATCGCCCACAGTTTATCCTGATAAGGCGACTCATTAAGAATATCCTCCAAGTAGTCGTCGCTCATCACGTCATTGGTCCATGCCTCCACTTCAGATTGAGTATGCCCATATACTAATTCATATATTCTATAAGTAGTATATGCAGATCCCTTTATCACATATTCGAGCACATCTTTCGACGTGGCCCCGCTCACTCCATCTATCTTATAAAGAGAAGCTTTGCTCTTCGCCGCGATTTGATTGTAGGTAAAATCACCAAGTGGAAGGTCTGGGTCAGAAAGCAGGTTGTTTAGCCTGATGTACTCTTCCTCTGTAAACGGGACATGGTCATCTTTACTTAAAAATTCATCTTCTGGAAGCTCGAATCCCAGATATCTCCCGCTGGGATTCCAATAAAGAGTAATATCGAGCAGCCTGCATTGACCGTCGTAACACACTCCTGTGTGCACATTTCGGGAGTAATAAACCGGAAACCCATCCTTCGAAAGGTATTGATATAACGTAACATTTCTCTTCTCTACGTCATCATATATTTCCTTATCGATGATTCGGTCCACCGGAAAATCGAGAGTGGGCTCATTTTTATATTTAATATTCCTCAATTCTCCGCCGGCCTTCGAAATCACTCCAGAAGTCCCGCTTATTAAAATTACAAACAGAGAAACAAATACCATCGCTTTATTCATACGAGATTCATTCGTTTTTGGAAGATCTGATTCCTGCAGGCACGATTCCTCCATGGCTTTGAATAAGTTTTTTCAGATCGTTAATTACCAAGTTGGCAGGGGTTACCTTCTTTTCAATGGCCAACGCCGCCGCCGCTCCAGCCGCTTGCCCCATTGCCATACAGGAAGCCTGCACCCGGAGACCCGAATTAGCCAATTGGTCGCTGCAGATGGATCTTCCTGCGACGAGAAAGTTTTGGCTCCGCTTAGGAATCAGCGCTCTCAGCGGAATAGTAGGCACTATCCCCTCTCTCAATTGCTCCGGCACCACTCCTTCGGCATTGTGAAGATCCACGGGATAATAAGAATAGGCAATGGAGTCTGGAAACGTTTTGCCCGTGGTGTAATCCTCATAACTAATCCTGTACAATCCGTCAATTCGATATGTTTCACGTATTCCCGCTTCGGTACTCATCTCGACGACTTTGATCTTGCCCAGACCTGGCTGTTTTTTCAAAAACCTGAGGTGCTTCAGCAGGGATTCTCTTCCCTTGATATTTGCAGAGGTGTGAGTTTCGGAAGTGGTTGAGTCGGCTCCAAGAATGTGTTGGACGTTGTCCCCTTTTTCCTTAAGAAGTGCAACAATATCCCCACGAAACTCTCCCCTGATCAATTCCCCCCTATCGATAGCCATCTCATAGGCTACCTTCAGCCGCTCCAAGTCCAAACTTTCAAAATCATATCCTCCAAGGGTGAACATGAGAGTGCCTGGCTGGGTGTTTTTTTCCTTGTATAGATCGTATCCGGCTATTGACGCTGCTATGGCGTTACCTGAGCAATCGATGATCTGCTTACATTTGATTTGAGCACGGACTCCTTTGCCGATCGTCTCCACGTACCAGTGATTATCCCTGAATACCATTGAAGTTGGCGTTTCATAGTAGCGTACACTGACGCCAGCTTCGAGACACTTTTCTTCAAGCAGCATGGCGTAGAGATAGGGATTGATCCGAACTTGGTGCTTCCAATGCTCTCTTCCATGAGGAACAGAGAAGTTGGGCAAAGAGTCGCCATTCATCTCGACCACATTTTGAATCAGCTCCCATCCTACTCCGCTGATTACCTGCTTGCCCCAAGCAAAAAACAGCCCCGGAAACGCAACTCCGCCGGTCGTTACAGTTCCTCCCAATCGACTCTGGCACTCCAAGAGTGTCACCTGATGACCAGTCCTGCCTGCCTGAATAGCCGCAATTGATCCGGCCGTCCCTCCGCCCACCACCAGAATATCCGTCTCCAACTGCCGATCTATCGCGTGATAAGGCTGTCTTAAGACCTCCGCCTTCGAAACCAAGCTGCCTGTAAGACCAACTGAAAGTGCGCCGATGGTCGATAAAACGTCTCTTCTTTTCATCTTCTGCTCATTTACTGTCAAAGGTGGTCGTGTATGAAAGATCCCATCCTCCGAGTTCGACTGCGTTGACCTGGATTAATCCATCCGATTCCATTACCCACCCGAAGCCAATCTTCAAATCAACCTAAGTCGGCATTTGGCCTGAGATACAACGCGTTCTGTCCTAGTGCCCCAGTCCATTTGGACAAACCAAATGCGTACCAAGGATTCTTTGGCAAAGATTATCAACCATACTCCCACAGAGAGGGTAGAATCGACTAACATCGATGAATCCCGGGTTAACGCTCGGTCCAGCTAACAGCTGCTTCTAGATAAGCAAATTTGCCACCCACGTCTCAACTTCTTTGACGGGCGGTCTACTGTTTTTTTTAGCCGTAATGAGCAAAGGGTTTGACAGGGTGCAGTCAGGACCTTTCGGAAATAATAACTCGCTTACGCTTGGATAGGTTCGCTGGCACGATCGCGAGACATCTTCTCCGGGGGGACAATCCCTTGATTTGCAGCTGCAAAAATGCTCGCACCATGCGTTCCGGGCTTTTCTGATAAGCGGTCTCCAACGGCATCGCGTGAAGGATGGAACTTGCTCGCTTCCTAGTTCGCTATCCCTTGTCTACTCCGATTCGTTCTATGCAGCATTAACAATTTTTCTATCGCGGTTTCCTTTGCCGATTCACACATCCGAGCCCATCATAAAGATATTTCTAAAATGAAGAAACACTCCCGTCGTAAATGAAGTTACGATCATCAAATAGGCAGTTAAGCAAGGAACCGGTTTGGTCAGCGCGTGTCAAGCAAAAACTTGAAACTCTAACAGGTAGTTTACATGAAGCGGCTATTTTTTCTTATTTGTGTTTGTCTTTTTGGACATCGACTATCGGGTCAATCGATCTCTTCAGAAGAGTTGCAGCAAAGCGGCCAGGCTAGATTTATTGGGCTTTACTCGCAAAACGATCTCTATCAGTATTATTTCAGCACTGACAAATACTTCACCAACGGAGCGCAGGTCGTCGTTGCTCATCCGATTTTTGACAACAAACTGGCAAGATCCATATTGATAAGTGACAAAGGGGAATATAAAAGCGAATACTCCCTCGCTATCGGGCAGGATATTTTCACGCCTGAAGATATCATGACGGCAGACGTCGACTCCACGGACAGGCCCTATTGTGGACTCCTATATGCCACGTATACCCGAAACGCCAGCTATAGCCGAGTAGGTCGACAGATAGTTAGCAAATTATTTCTGGGTGTTCAGGGACCAATCTCGGGCGCCGAGACGCTGCAAAACTGGATTCATAAAAAAACGAACAGTGAACCTCCACACGGCTGGATGAATCAAATCGCCAACGGGCTGATGATAGACTACGAAATCAAGCAGCAGAAAATGTTGCCGGTCAAATCCCGACATCTGGAATTAAACACGAATGCAGTGGCCCATGTCGGGACAGTCTATAATTATGTTCAGGCCGGGATCACGGGTAAGCTGGGCTGGTTCAACAATTCCTATTACAATTTTGACGGCCTATACAATCGAAGGGCAAAGAAGGGCACGTACCTCCTCGACGATGTCCGTTGGCTCAGGAAGAAGCGAGAAAACCATCCCGAAAAAGCTAGGAGCAGAAGGACTTTTATCAACAGGGATTTCCAGTGTTATTTATTCACGGATTTCAATTTGGGCTACATGTTCTATGACGGTACCCAGTCCGGAAGTTTAATTCCATTAAGCAAAAGCCCATATGCCCTCGTTACCAACGAGCTGGACAAAGACTACAGCCATCTGACCCAGGGAATTACGCTAAACTATCGGTCGGTCTTTATCCAGTATGAGCGCGTGCTCAGACGGGATGTGGTCAAAGGCGAAGGATTTTATGGCTGGGGACAAATCAGGGTGTCCATATCGATCTAATCAATGCTGCTCAGAAAAAAACCGGCACGAGAAACACCGACTAGATCATGTAAACCGTGATCTCCGTCGATCGGCCGATCCCCTCAGTTGAACCTATGCTTGTACTCCAATGGTGACTGATTGGTTTTACTTTTGAACATTCTATTGAAAGACTGCACATGCTCAAAACCTAATCCATAGGCTATTTCACTCACCGATAGATTTGTCGACGTTAGCTTTTCCTTTGCTAGCGCAATCATCTTGTTCCGAATATGCTGTTGGGTGCTCTGCCCTGTATGAACACGGAGCATATCACTCAGATAATTCGGCGAAAGGTTTAGCTGGTTAGCGATATACTGCACAGTCGGCATTTCTGACGGTTCACTTTTGTAATGTCCGTCCAGCAATTGTTCGAGCTTCACAAGGATGTCTGCGTTAGCGGTTCGTCGGGTTAAGAACTGCCGGTGATAGAAACGATTGCTATAATTCAGCAACAACTCTATCTATGACACGATGAGATCTTGCGTAAAAATATCGATGACAGGAGACGAAATCTCCCTGTCAATGTTTTTCATCATCTCCAAAACCATCCCCTCCTCAGCAGATGACAAATGCAGGGCTTCGTGAGTTGCGTATGAAAAGAATCCATACTCATTTATCTTGGCCGCCAAGGTGTAACTGCTAAAAAAGTCAGGGTGAACGATGAGCATCAAACCATCCATCTTAGGTGGGTGGTCAGCATCAAGGTGCATCACTTGCTGCGGAGCAACAAAGCTCATCACACCTTCATGGAAGTCATAGTATTGCTGCCCATATCTGACCTTGCCTTCGACGTTTTTCTTGACAGCAATACTGTAAAAGCCATATGAAAGCGACAGTTCAGTCTCCTTAACAGGGGTGGTCGCAGTACTCAGATCAATGACACTTAC
>Ga0079224_100007503_pt1 | contig 14652 bp, 11 predicted proteins | sample Stecom2015_FD_80414 | JGI IMG/M metagenome (GOLD analysis project Ga0079224, IMG submission 80414) | Agricultural soil microbial communities from Utah to study Nitrogen management - Steer compost 2015 | ecosystem: Environmental > Terrestrial > Soil > Agricultural land | place: USA: Utah...
CGACAAAACTGCGGGCGACCGCGAGACGACGGGCGGGGGCGCAGTCAGGAGGTCGCCGCGGCGCTCTTCGGGGTCTCCCCGGTGGACCAGAAGTAGAGCAGCCCGGTGCCGTTCAGGAGCCGGTCACCGAGGGCCCGCTCCTGGTAGATGACGGGATTGTGGGAGGAGAGGGTGCGGGCGTTGCGCCAGTGACGATCCAGCGCCCGGGAGGTCGAGGTCGCGGAGGCGCCGCCCACCTCGAACAGCTCAGTGGTCACCGAGAGCACATCCGGGACGGCAGTGAGCTGCGCCTGGATGGTGCGCTGCTCGGCGGCGTCGATCAGCGCCTCGCGCTCGGCGTCCAGGACCCCGCCGTCCGCAGCGGAGCGCGCGGTCTCCAGCGCACGGGCGGCGGCGAGCACCGCGTCCTCCGCTGCGGCGACCCGGGCGGAGATCCGGCCGATCACCTGCTGGACCAGCGGGTCCTGGGCCGCGGTCGCACCGGAGCCCTGCGAGTAGACGCGGGTGCGGGAGCGGACGAAGCCCACCGCATCCCGCAGCGCGGCACGACCCACCCCGACCAGCGAGGACAGCAGCACGAGCTGCAGGAAGGCGGTCTGGGTGGTGGGCTGGCCGTCGCCGCCCTGGTCCCGCACCCGCACCTGGTCCGCGGTGACGTGCACGTCCTCAAGGAGGGTGGAGCCGCTGCCGGTGAGGATCTGGCCGAAGCCGTCCCAGTCATCGCGCAGGGTCACGCCGGGGGCGTCGGCCGCGATGGTGACGCGGGCGCGGCCGCCCTCCTCGGTGCGGGCGGAGACGTCGATCCAGTCCGCGAACAGGGAGCCGGTGGAGTAGTGCTTCTCGCCGCTGAGCCGGTAGCCGTCCCCGTCGGGGACCACGGTGGTGACGAGGTCGCCGACCGTCGCGGTGCTGCGCTCGTGGCTCGCATTGCCGATGACGATGCCGCCCGCGATCGCTTCGAGGCGCGCCACCGCGTCCTCGTCGAGCTCGCCGCGCAGCAGCTCCTCGACGTGGGAGAAGTGGGCGCGCAGAAGCTGGGGCAGGTTCGAGTCCGCCTCGCCGAGGTCGATGAGCAGGCGGAAGAAGGTCTCGATCCCCGCGCCATGGCCGCCCTGCGCGACGGGGACGGTGAGCGCGGTGAAGCCGGCGGCGGCGAGCGCCCGCACTTCCGCGTGGGGCAGGCGGCGTTCGCGGTCGCGCGCGGCGGCGCCCTCCGCGATCTCACCGAGGAGCGGGGCGAAGCGCGCACGCAACGCGGCGTAGTGCGCTGCGGGCGTCTGTGTCGATGCTGCGGGGGTCGATGTTGCGGGGTTCGACGCCGCCGGGGTGCGGTCGATGGTGGAGGTCATGCGGTCTCCTCGAGGACGGGATGGGGCAGGGCGGCGATGAGCTGCCGGGTGTAGGGGTGGCGGGGCGTGCGCAGCACCTCGTCGGCGGTGCCGGTCTCGACGATCCGCCCCTGCTGCATCACGAGCACCCGGTCGCTGATGTGGTGGATCACGCCGAGGTCGTGCGAGATGAACAGGTAGGCGGTGCCGAGCGCTTCCTGCAGGTCAGCGAGCAGATCGAGGACCTGCGCCTGGACGGAGACGTCCAGCGCGGAGACAGGCTCGTCGAGCACCAGCACCTCGGGGTCGGTGGCGAGCGCCCGCGCGATTGCGGCGCGCTGGCGCTGGCCGCCGGAGAGGGTGGAGGGGTGGCGTGCTTCGAGCGCGGGGTCGAGGCCGACGGCGCGCAGCAGCGCGGCGACCCGCTCAGTGCGGTCTTCGCCTCCGCTGCGGCGTCCACGGGCATCACGCCCGAGGCCGAGCCCCAGATCGATACCACCACCGGCGCTGGGGGCCGACGGGAGGGCGTCGGCGATGGTGCGGCCGATCGTCCAGCGCGGGTCGAAGGAGGACAGCGGATCCTGCTGGACCACTGCGATGCGGCGCCGGCGAGCGCGGCGCTGCCGTTCGGGGATGCCGGTCCACGGTTCTCCGTCGAGAGTGACGTGCCCGGTGGTCGGCTCGGTGAGGGCGAGTGACATCCAGGCGGTGGTGGACTTGCCCGAGCCGGACTCGCCGACGATCCCGAGGGTCTCCCCTGCGTGCAGGGTGAAGGAGACGTCCTCGACGACGGCGCGGGTGCGGCCGTCGGGTCCGCGGTAGCTCTTGCCGAGCCCTTCGGCGACCAGCAGCGGGCGGCGCAGGGCCTGCGAGGACGCGCCGAGGGCTGAACCGTCGGCCGGTGCTCCGACCGCACCGTCGGCCTCGCTGGTGGTCGTGCCGCTGACAGCCCCGTCGGGCGCGACCTCGCTCCCGGTGCTCTGGCGTGCGGCGAGGGCTCGCAGCGCGACGGGGTCCGGCGGGAGGTCGGAGAGGCGCTGCCCGCGGGAGTGCGCGGAGGGGATCGCGGCGAGGAGGCGGCGCGTGTACAGGTCCTGCGGGGCGGCGAGGACCTGCGAGGTGGGGCCGTCCTCGACGACGCGGCCGTGGTGCATCACGAGGACGCGGTCGGCGAGGCGCTCGACCACGGAGAGGTCGTGGCTGATGAGGATCAGGGCGCGGCCGGCGGCGAGGCTCTGCTCGAGCAGCTGAAGGACCTGCGCCTGCACGGTGACGTCGAGCGCGGTGGTGGGCTCGTCGGCGATGAGCACGGCGGGGTCCAGGGCGAGCGCCGCCGCGATGAGGGCGCGCTGACGCAGGCCACCGGAGAGCTCGCTGGGCAGCTGGCGGGCGCGCAGCTCGGGCTCGGGCACGCTGGCCGCGGCGAGCAGGTCCAGCACGCGGCCGGGGCGTTCGCGGCGCGGCACCCCGTGCACCCGCAGCGGTTCGGCGATCTCGGTGCCCACCTTCCGCAGCGGGTCCAGGGACACCAGCGCGTCCTGGAGGACGTAGCCGATGCGTCGGCCGCGCACGGCGCGCAGCTCGTGCTCGCTCGCGCTCAGCACGTCCACGCCCGCGTTCAGCGTGGTCGCGGTGACCTGGGCGGAGGGTCCGTTCAGGCCCAGCAGGGCGCGGGCGGTGACGGACTTGCCGGACCCGGATTCGCCCACGATCCCGAGGCACTCCCCGGGGCGGAGGGTGAAGGAGACGTCGTGGACCACCTGGTGCCCGTCGAAGGCGACGGAGAGGTCCTCCACGGCGAGCAGCGGCGAGGGAACGGAAGAGGTGGACGAGAGTGTGCGGGCGGTCATCGCAGGGCCCCCGCATCGGTGGCGCGCTGGAGGTGACGGCCCAGCACAGTCAGCGAGAGCGTGAACAGCACGATCGTGATGCCGGGGAAGAAGTCCATCCACCAGGCCTGCTGGATGTAGGTGCGGCCGGCGTTGAGCATCGCGCCCCATTCGGCGGTGGGCGGTTGCACGCCCATGCCGAGGAAGCCCAGCGCGGCCGCCCACACGATCGCCTGGCCCACCCCGAGCGTGATCAGCACGGTGAGGGGGCGGAAGGCGTTCGGCAGCAGAGTGCGCAGCAGGATCCGCGGGCTCGAGTGGCCGAGCGCTCGGGCCGCCTCGACGTAGGCGCTGTCGCGCACTGCCAGCACCTGGGAGCGGACCATGCGGGCGTAGCCGGGCATGGTCGCGAGCCCCACCGCGACCATCTGGGTCAGGGCGCTGTTGCCGTAGACGGCGATGAGGATGAGCGCGAGGAGGATCCCGGGGAAGGCGTAGAGCACCTCGATGACGCGCGTGACCGCGCCGTCGGCGAGGCGGCCGCCGAGCCCGCCGAGCAGCCCCAGCACGAGCGCGCCGAGCAGGCCCAGCGCCGTCGCACCGATCCCGATGACGAGCGACTGGCGGGCGCCGTGGATGACGCGGCTGAACACGTCGCGGCCGGACTGGTCGGTGCCGAAGAGGTGCTCGGCGCTCGGCGGGGCGAAGCTCTCCGAGAGGCTGATCTCCAGCGGGTCCTGCGGGGCGAGGAGATCCGGGACGAGCGCGGCGAGCAGCACCACGGCGACCACGGCGGATGCGGCGAGCAGACCGATCCGGCCGGCGAGGTCTCGTCGGCGCCGGGCGGGGCGTGGCGTGGGGGCGGCCTCCGGCGCAGTCACCGGGGCGGGCGGGGCGAGAGTGGTCATCAGGCGTGTCCGATCGTGTGACGGAGGCGGGGGTCGACGAGCACGGTGGCGAGGTCGGAAAGGATGTTGGCGAGCACGTACACGGCCGCGACCACGAAGGTCACCCCGATCACTAGCGGGAGGTCCTGCGCGGTGACGGCGGCGACGAGGATCTGGCCGATGCCCTGGCGGGAGAAGATCACCTCGACCACGACCGCGCCGGAGATGAGGGAGCCGAGCCCCCAGCCGGACAGGGCGATGCCGGGCAGGGCCGCGTGGCGCAGCACCTGCCGCCAGCGCACAGCCGCGGGGGACGCGCCGCGGGAGAGGGCAGAGAGCACGAACGGCTTCTGCAGCGCCGTCTCGAACTCGTCCCGGGTGACCTGGGCGAGGAAGCCGCCCAGCGGGATCCCGAGGGTGAGGGCGGGCAGGATCAGCCCGGCCGGGCCGTCGTCGACCACGGGCAGCCACTGCAGCACCACCGCGACGACGACGAGCAGGACCACGCCCAGCCAGAAGTGGGGCAGGGCCGCGAGGACCACCTCGAGGGAGGCGCCGAGGCGGGCGAGGCGTCCGCGCCGCCCGGCGGTCAAGAGGGTGAGACCGATCGCGAGCGCCCAGGCGATCAGGAGCGAGGCAGCGGTGAGCTGGAGGGTGGGGAGGATCTGCTCGCCGACGATCGCGGTGACGGGCTGCTTCATCGTGTAGGACTCCCCCAGATCGCCCCTGACGAGGCCGGCGAGGAAGTTCCCGTACTGGACGAGCAGGGGCTGGTCGAAGCCGTACTGGGCGCGGACCGCCTCGAGGGTCTCCTCGGGCGGGTTCGCGGAGGCGCCGCCGAGGATGGTCTGGGCGGGGTCGCCGGGCACGAGGTGCTGGAGGAAGAACACGATCGTCGCGACCGCCCACAGCAGCAGGGCGGCCGAGGCCAGCGTGGTCAGGGCCCGGCGGGCGGCGAGGGCAGGGGTCGTGGTCATCTCAGAGTCCGTCCCGGAGCAGGTAGGCGTCGTGGAGGACGGGCTCGCCCTCGCTGGGCTCGATCCAGATCCCCTCGACCAGGTCGGAGCGGATCGCGAGCCGGGTCTGGATCGGGTAGAGCGGGATGTGCCAGGCCTGGTCGGTCAGCAGCTGCTGCGCCTGGGAGTACAGCTCCTGCTGCCGCGCCGGGTCGGTGGTCGCGGCGGCGTCGAGCAGGGTCTGATCCAGCTCCTCGTCGAAGGCGTAGGAGACGTTCTGGCCGTTGTCGATCTCGAAGGTCTCCTGCGAGAACTTGATGTACATGACCCCGGCGGTGGGGCTGTTCCAGTAACCGGCACGGATGTCGAAGGCGGTGGGGTCGCGGCGGATCGCAGTGAGGGTGGCGGCATCGACCGGGAGCAGACGGATCTCCACCCCGACCCGGCGCTGCATGGCCTGGAAGTTCTGCAGGATCGTGAGGTCGGCGGGAGGCGTCTCCCCCGGGTCGGAGGCGTAGGGCAGGCGCAGGCTGAGGCGCTGCCCGTCCCGGGTGCGGTAGCCGTCCTCGTCGCGGCCGGTCCAGCCCGCCTGGTCAAGCAGGTCGTTCGCGCGCTGCTCGTCGTATGGGTAGGGCTGGTGGAAGGTCTCGTCGTAGAAGGGGGTGCCGGTCGAGATCGCGTTGCCCTCGTAGGGGAACACGCCCGCGTAGGCGCTGTGGACCATGCCGGGAGCGTCGGCCGCGTGGACGAGGGCGCGGCGCACCCGCCGGTCCGAGAGCGCGGGATGGGTGGTGTTGAGGTCCAGCGCGTAGGGGACGCAGGAGTGCACGAAGTCCTGGGTCGTGATGCGCTCGTCGGCCGTGGCGGTGGGCACCGACTCCGGCGGCAGGTTGAAGATCGCGTGGACCGCGCCGGAGCGCAGTGCCCCGAAGCGGGCGGTGTTGTCCTTGAGGAAGCGCCAGGTGAGGCGGCGAACGTAGGCGGGGCCCTGGTGCTGTGCGTCGGCCGGGGCGGAGGTGTAGTCGTCGTTGCGCTCGAGGATCACCTCCTGGTTGCGCCGCCATTCGACGACCTTGAACGGCCCGGTCCCCACCGGCAGCGCGCAGTTCTCGGTGAGCCCGCGCGCCATCGCCGCCGGCGACTCGATGCCGAAGAAGGCCTGGGCGAGGACGGTGAGCAGCGGCGAGTAGGGGCGCTTGAGCGTCACCCGCACTACGTGCTCGGACAGCGACTCGGCGGAGACGAAGTACGGGGAGAGGTAGAGCAGCGCGGTGGAGGACTGGGTGTCCGGGTCCATGATCTGCTCGAAGTTCGCGACCACCGCGTCCGCATCCAGCACCTCCCCGTCGTGGAAGCGCACGCCCTGCTTGAGGGTGAAGTCGTAGACGAGCCCGTCCTCGGAGATCTCCCACGACTCCGCGAGCCAGGGCACGACGCTGCCGTCGGGCCGCATCGACACCAGCGAGTCGAGGTATTGGCGGGCGATGTAGGTCTGGGGCATGTCGCCGCTGTTGTGCGGGTCCAGGCAGGTGGGCTCGCGGTCGGTGGCGAAGATCAGCTCGCCGCCCTCGCGGGTGCCGGGCGGCAGCTCCGCGGCGGGGGCGGGGCTGCCGCAGGCGGCCAGGACGGAGCCCGCTCCGGCGGCGGCGAGGCCGGTCATGACGGTGCGTCGGCGCATGGAGGCTCCTTCGGGTCGTGGGATGGGTGGTCGATGGGCTGGCGCGGACCCGACGGCTGGGGCCGACGGATGGGCCCGACAGAAGGGCCGTTAAGCGGGTCCGGCGAGCACCGAACATCGGGAACACTAAGCACCCTCCAAAGCTCGGCCTACGACCGTGACGGGCCGAGAACGATCGTGACGGCGCTGCACGCCATGTGTCGCCGCGCGTTGTTCGAGCGCCATGCGCCGCCATGCGCCGCCACGGGGAGCCATCGAAGGTGCGCGGGCGGGCCCGGCGCGGGAGGGTGCGGACACCGCACCTCCCGCGCAGCGCCGGACCGGCACCCCGCCCCCTGCCCCTCGACTGCCGACCGGCACCGACCCCGACTCCCGATTGGACGCGCCATGGCCCCGAAGCCCCTGATCCTGAACCTCTTCGAGATGAACTGCGTCGGCCACATCACGCACGGCCTGTGGCGCCTGCCGGGGAACAACCGCCACCGCTACACCGACCTGGACTACTGGACGGAGCTCGCGAAGATCGCAGAGGACGGCGGATTCACCGCGATCTTCATCGCGGACGTGGTGGGGGCGTATGACGTCTACGGCGGCTCGGCGGAGACCGCGCTGCGCGAGGGGCTGCAGATCCCGAACAACGACCCGATGCTCGTGGTCCCCGCGATGGCGGCCGTGACCGAGCGGCTCGGCTTCGGGATCACCTTCTCCACCAGCTACGAGCCGCCGTTCGCCTTCGCGCGGCGCATGTCCACCCTCGACCACCTCACCAAGGGCCGCGTGGGCTGGAACATCGTCACCTCCTATCTCCCGAACGCCGCACGGAACTTCGGCCTGGCCGAGGAGATCGAGCACGACCGCCGCTACGAGATCGCGGACGAGTACCTCGAGGTGCTCTACAAGCTGTGGGAGGGCTCCTGGGATGAGGGCGCGGTGGTCCGCGATGTCGAGGGGAACGTGTACACCGACCCGGCGAAGGTGCACCGCATCGACCACGCGGGCGAGAACTTCTCCGTCGCGGGCCCGCACCTGTCCGAACCGTCGCCGCAGCGCACCCCCACCCTGATCCTCGCCACCGCCTCCCCCGCCGGGGCGCTGCGCGCGGGCCGGCATGCGGAGCTCGTGTTCACCCACGGCCCGCTGCTGGAGCGGACCGTGCCCGCGGTGCGCGCGGCCGCCGAGGAGGCGGGCCGGGACCCGTCGGACCCGAAGTTCGTGGTGCAGGCGGCGGTGATCACCGCCCCCACCCAGGAGGAGGTCGACGCGAAGCTCGCCCAGTACCGCGAGCACCGCTCCACCGAGGGGATGCTCGTGCACCAGTCGGTACCGATTCGGGCCCTGGATCATCCGCGCGAGCGCACCATCGCCGAGGCGCTCGAGATCGAGGGCCTGCCGGCGGACACCCCCGTGGGCCGCAAGGGCGCGCAGGAGACCATCGGCGACCTGCTCGACGCGGTGGATGAGGCCTGGCAGGACCGGTTCTTCGTGGCCGGCACGCCCGAGGTGGTGGCCGATGCGATCGAGCACTGGCTGGATGTGGACGGGATCGACGGGATCAACCTGCGCCAGTACCACTCCTTCGACACGGTGCGGGACTTCGCCGAGCTCGTCTCCCCGATCCTGCGCGAGCGCGGCCGCCTGCCCGAGCAGGGCACGACGCTGCGTTCGCGCCTGAGCGGCACGGACCGTCTGCCCGCCGAGCATCCGGCGGCGGCGTTCCGCGGCGCGTTCACCGGCCACGGCGTCTGAGCTTGCTGGGGCGGGGCTGGGTGACGCCCGCGCGGCGGGGGCCGACAATGGGTGAGGACCCGCTGTCGGACGAAGGAGCCCGCTCTATGACCGCCCCCGCCCCAGCGCTCGCTGACGTCGTCCCGGTCATCGACCTCAACGCTGACCTCGCCGAGGGCTATGGCGACTGGTCGATGGGCGAGGACGCGGCGATGCTCGAGGTGGTCACCACCGCGAACGTCGCCTGCGGCGGGCACGCCGGGGATGGCCGGTCCATGCGCGCCGCCTGCCGGGCCGCGGCTGCGCGCGGGGTCGCGGTGACCGCGCATGTCGCCTATCCGGATCTGCGCGGCTTCGGCCGGCGCTTCCTCGACATCTCCCCCGACGATCTCGCCGACGAGGTGATCGTGCAGACTGGGGCGCTGCAGGCGATGGCCCGGGTGGAGGGCACGCAGGTGCGTGGCGTGAAGCCGCACGGAGCCCTGTACAACGCGCTCGCCCACCACGAGGGCCAGGCCGCAGCGGTGGTGCGGGCACTCGGTGAGCTCGGGGGGCTGCCGCTCGTCGCCGCGCCCGGCGCGGTCGTGACCCGGCTCGCGGAGGCCACGGGGATCGAGGTGGTGCACGAGGGCTTCGCCGACCGCGCCTATCAGCCCGATGGCACGCTCGTCCCCCGTTCCCGCCCCGGCGCCGTGCTCACCGACCCTGCCGCGGTCACCGCGCAGGCGCTCGCGCTCGTCACCACCGGCGGCCTCACGGCGGCCGACGGCACCCGCCTCGACCTCCCGATCCGCTCCCTGTGCCTGCACGGCGACACCCCGGGCGCGGTCGCACTCGCGAAGGCGGTGTGTGCCCGGCTCGAGGAGGCTGGCGTGGTGCTGCAGGCGGCGCTGTGACCCCGAGTCCGGCTCAGCGCTCGTCCTCCGCAGTGCAGTCCGCGAGCGAGCTGCTGCCTCCGCCGCTGGCTGTGCACCAGGCTGGGGAGACAGCGCTGCTCGCCGAGTACCCGGATACCGTCGCGGTGCTCGCCGCCGCTGCCGCCGTGCGCGCGCTCGCGCCGCCGCATCTGCTCGACCTCGTCCCCGCCGAGCGGACCCTGCTGCTGCGCGGCACCGCCTCCCGGGACGTGCCCGCCTTCGCGGAGCTCCTCACAGCCCTGCCGCACCTCGAGGGCGAGGGTTCCGAGGCGCGGGAGGTGCGCGTGGACGTGGTGTACGACGGGGAGGATCTGGACGACGTCGCCACCGTCCTCGGCCTGACGCGGGAGGCGCTGGTCAGCGCGCATTCTTCGGCGGTGTGGACAGCGGCCTTCGGCGGCTTCGCGCCCGGCTTCGCCTATCTCCTCCCGGAGGATGCCTCCGTGGGCCCGCCGTGGGAGGTGCCGCGCCGCGCGGAGCCGCGCACCGCGGTGCCGGCGGGCGCCGTCGGCCTCGCCTCCCGCTACTGCGGGATCTACCCGCGCTCCTCCCCCGGCGGCTGGCAGCTGATCGGGCGCAGCGACGCACCGCTGTTCGAGGTGGACCGCGAGCCGCCCGCGCTGCTCATCCCGGGCACGCGCGTGCGCTTCAGCCCGCAGCGCACCATCTCCCGCTCCTCGGCCATGACCGCCGCGGCGCTCTCCCGGGCCGCACGGGAAGCCGCCGCGGTCCGGGCACGCCTCGCACGGCGCCGCACCGAGGTCGCCGTCGCCGATGCACGCGAAGCGTTCGAGGTGCTCTCCCCCGGCCCTCTCGCGCTCGTGCAGGACAGCGGCCGGCCTGGTCAGGCGGCGATCGGGGTGAGCCCTTCGGGTGCCTTCGACCAGGGGGCGCTGCTGCGCGCGAACCTCGCTGTCGGGAACCCGTCAGGTGCGGCGGCGCTCGAGGTGGTCGCAGGCCCGCTTCTGCTCCGGGCGGTCTCGGCGAGCGTCGTCGCCCTCGCCGGAGCCTTCGCACCGGTCTCGATCCATCACGCCGATCCGGAGCTAGTGGACGTGCACTTCGAGGCCGACGCAGCGAGTGGTCGCGCGCTCGCGCTGGACCCCGGGGACCGGCTCGAGGTGGGACTCGCCGCGAGCGGGCTGCGGCTCGTCCTCGCACTGCGCGGCGGGATCCGCGCGGTGCGTCCCGCCGACGGGTCGGCCGACGCTGCGGGGACAGGTGCTGCTGGCTCGGGCGCCGCCAGTGCGGGCGTTGCGGGAACGGTGTGCGCCGAGGTGCTCGGCGCGAGCTCCCGCGACACGCTCTCGGGCCTGGGCCCGGCGCCGCTGCGCACCGGCGACCTGCTGCTCGTCGGCCCCGGACGAGGGCTGGAGGCCGTGCCCGAAGCGGAACCCGTCGCGCAGGTCGAGACGGAATCCGAGGCGGAACTCGACGCAGGCGACAAGCCGCTCGAGATCCCGGTGCACCTGGGCCCGCGGCACGAGCTGCTCGGCGCCGAGGCGGTCTCAGCTCTGCTGGAGACGACCTGGACCGTGCGCCCGGACTCGGACCGGGTGGGAGTCCGCCTGGACGGTCCCGCCCTGCCGGTGCCCGACGGCGCCGGGACGGTGCCGAGCGAGCCGATGCTGCCCGGCGCCGTGCAGGTCCCGCCCTCGGGACTGCCGGTCGTCTTCGGGCCCGACCATCCCACGACCGGCGGTTATCCCGCGATCGCGGTGGTCACCCGGCAGGGCCTGGATGCACTCGCCCAGGCCGCGGCGGGCACGACGCTGCGCTTCGTGGACGCGGCCGTCTCGGCCAGCTGACCGCGATGCGGTGCTGGTGGCGCGGTGATCGTGTCGCAACGGTCGCCGCGCCGCAGCCGCATCGCCGGGACGGCCTCGCGGAGCCGCACCGGGCGATGACACGATGAGGGCATGCCTCGCCTCCTGCCCGACCCCGCCTATTTCGCCAGCCTCCCGAAGGTCATCTCCTCCGGCGCCGTGATCCTGCGCGACGAGCACGGCAAGATCGTGGTCGAGAAGCCGAACTATCGCGACCACTGGCTGCTGCCCGGCGGCGGCGTCGACGCCGGCGAGGACGCCCGGGAGTGCGCGCGGCGCGAGGTGCTCGAGGAGCTCGGGCTCGAGGTGGAGATCGGCCGGTTGCTCACCGTGGACTGGCTGCCCTCGAACACTGTCCGCAGCGCCCCGATGGGCGTGCATTTCCTGTTCGATGCCGGGGTCATCCCGCGCGCCGAGCTCGAGGCCACAATCGTCCCGCAGGCCGAGGAGCTGGACGGATGGGACCTCATCGACGAGGCCGGCGCGGAGATCCTCTCCCCCTGGGGCGCGGCCCGAGTGCGGCGCGCGCTCGCGGTGCTGCGCGGCGAGGCCGACGTCGACTTCGTCTCCTACACCCCGCGCTGAGGACGAGGCCGAGCGCAGTGCGCATCCCGTGCCAGAGCAGGTGCCTGAGCACCGCACCGAGCGGGAATCCGACCCTTTCCGTCTCGCCCCTCGAACGCAACCGATTCGAGACCTGACCCTTTTTCTCACAGCGACCAGGAGTCTCGTCAGCCGCAGCGCCCGCAGCCTCGCATCGATGTGACCTATGCCGCACGGTCTGCGACGGAAGTGCGCGATGCTGTGGCCACCCCACTCCCCGGCACCGGAGATGAGCATGAGCCCCGCATCCGTCCCCACGCAGGAGCCGACCGCCCCCGTCGGCCCCGAGCTGACCAGGTCGCAGCGCCTGGATCGCCTCCCCTTCACCCGCAAGCACGGCAAGCTGCTGGGCGCCTCCGGCATCGGCTGGGCGCTCGACGCGATGGACGTGGGCCTGATCAGCTTCGTCATCGCCGCGCTCAGCGTGCACTGGGACCTCGCGAAGTCCGATGGCTCCCTCATCGCCTCCGCCGGCTTCGCGGGCATGGCGATCGGTGCGAGTGTGGGCGGCCTGCTTGCCGACCGGCTGGGCCGACGCTCCGTCTTCGCACTCACCCTGCTCGTCTACGGGCTCGCGACCGGCGCCTCCGCCCTCGCGATGGGCGTGGGCGCGCTGATCGCGCTGCGCTTCGTGGTGGGCCTGGGCCTCGGCGCCGAGCTGCCCGTCGCCTCGACGCTCATGAGCGAGTTCGCGCCCGCCCGCATCCGCGGCCGCGTCATCGTGTGGCTCGAGGCGTTCTGGGCGCTGGGCTGGATCCTCGCCGCCGTGATCGGCACCTTCGTCGCCGCCTCCGGGCCGACGGGCTGGCGCTGGGCGCTCGCGATCGGCCTCATCCCCGCGGTCTACTCGCTCGTGATCCGCCTGGGCATGCCCGAATCGGTGCGCTTCCTGGAGTCCAAGGGCCGCCACGACGAGGCCGAGGCCGTGGTCCGCGAGCTCGAGGCCGCCGCCGGGATCTCGGCCGACGCCGCCGCGTCCGCCGACGCCTCCACCACCGGCTCCGGCGCCGCTGTGGTCGTCGATGAGCGCGTCGCGGCCGGCGAGGTGGGCGTGATCCCCGCGGCCGACGAGGTCGCCGAGACCGGCGGCATCTGGTCGCCTGGCCTCCGCCGCCGCACCGCCGGGCTGTGGGCGGTGTGGTTCTGCATCAACCTCTCCTACTACGGCGCCTTCATCTGGATCCCGACGCTGCTGGTGGACCGCGGCTTCGACCTCACGAAGTCGTTCACCTTCACGCTGATCATCACCCTCGCCCAGATCCCCGGCTACGCGGCCGCGGCCTGGCTCATCGAGGTGCTCGGGCGGCGCTGGACGCTGACCCTGTTCCTCGCCGGGTCGGCGCTGTCCGCGGTGGGCTACGGCCTCGCGGGCTCGGAGGCGATGATCATCGCGGCCGGCTGCGCACTGAGCTTCTTCAACCTCGGCGCCTGGGGCGCGCTGTACGCGATCGGGCCGGAGCTCTACCCCACCCGCGTGCGCGGCACCGGCACCGGGGCCGCGGCCGCCTTCGGCCGCCTCGCCTCGATCATCGCGCCGTTCCTGGTGCCGGTGCTCGTGCTCACCGGCGGTCAGGGCCTCGCGTTCACGACCTTCGCGCTCGCCTTCGCCCTCGCGGCCGCCGCGGCGTTCACCCTCCCCGAGCAGCGCGGCAAGGCGCTCGCGGAGTAAGCAGGGTACGGCTCAGGCCGGCCCGATCGAGCGCGCCTCTTCCCCATGCAGCAATCGTGCACGGAGGGACTTTCCGCCTCATTGCTGCACTGAGGGCCTCGAGGGGAGCCCCTCATGGCGACATCGGCAGACTGGGCCGTCGGCCCGCGTTCCGAGTACAACGAGGTCGACCTTCATGACCTCAGCCCCGCTGACCTCCAGCGCGCGATCGATCTCTTCCGCAAGGTCACCGACCAGCGCCTGGAAGAGCGCATCGCCCTCCACCACCGCCTCAACGCAGCGTTCCTCGAGGGCGGCGTCGAGCTCGTCTCCCCTGCCGCGCAGAGGCAGGCGCTGAAGAGCGCCTCCCTGCGCAGCCGGCTCCTCGAGGAGGGGGCGTGGAGACCTACGAGTCCCTTGCGGCGCTCCGCGACGCCACCGAGAGCTCCACCCACCCGGACCTGGGTGGCGCGTCAGCGCACTGCGGGCCGCCTCGTCACCGTGGAGGTGCAGGGCCGGACACTCATCCCTGCCATCCAGCTGACCGAGGACGGCGCACTGGATCGGCCCGTCGCACAGCTCGTCGAGCCGCTCGTCGCCGCGGGGCTCGGCTCCTGGGGCGTCTGGTCCTGGCTCACGGCCCCGGATGGCAGACTCAGCGGCGACGTGCCCGTCAAGATCGTGCACGAGGAGCCCGAGCGCGCCCTGCGTGCAGCGCAGCGCTACGCCCGCGAGCTCGAGACGGCCCGGACTCTCGCGTGACTCGCACTGGCGTGCCAGGTGCTGGCGTGACAGATGCTCGCGCGTGAGGGGAGACTTCCCGTGACGACACTGCCCGTCGGGAGCTCGTGGCATCGCGTCTACCACGCTCGCTTCGGCTGCGCCGAGCCGAACCCCGGGTACGGCGACAGCCGCTTCGCACCTTTCGACGCCGCGCACACTGGACAGAGAATCCCTGGGCAGCGCGTCCCCACGCTCTACCTCGCGGCAACCCCGGAGGCCGCGCTGCTCGAGACCGCTCTCCACGGAGTCTCCGAGTGGGAACCTCGCGAGGTCGCCGAGCTGAGCCTGCTGAGTCTGCATCATGCACAGCTGCGCCTCCCGGAGGGGCTGGTCTTCGCGGACCTTCGCGATCCGCAGCTGGACGCGTTGACGCTCGATCGCTCGAGCATCGCCTCCAGCAGCGCGGAGCACTACCCCTGCACGCGGTCCGTCGCGAAGGCGATCCACGCCGCGCCCCAGGCAGTGGACGGCA
>Ga0079224_100007504_pt1 | contig 14652 bp, 8 predicted proteins | sample Stecom2015_FD_80414 | JGI IMG/M metagenome (GOLD analysis project Ga0079224, IMG submission 80414) | Agricultural soil microbial communities from Utah to study Nitrogen management - Steer compost 2015 | ecosystem: Environmental > Terrestrial > Soil > Agricultural land | place: USA: Utah...
CGCCGCCGGTCATGTTGTCAGCCAGCGGGATCAACCCGAGCACCCGCACCCTCGCCCCCACCGCCGCGATGGCTCGGAAGGCGCCGAGGACGGCGCCGGCGCCGCCCATGTCGCCCTTCATCCCGGCCATGGCGTCGGCCGGCTTGAGCGACAGGCCGCCGGAGTCGAACGTGATGCCCTTGCCCACGAGGGCGACGGTGCCGCGGGGCTTCTCGGGCTCGTAGCGGAGCTGGAGGAAGCGGGGCTTCTGCTCCGAGCCCCGGTTCACGCCGAGCAGGCCGCCCAGGCGCTCGGCCTTGATCTCCTTCTCCGTCCAGACGGTGACCTCGAAGCCGGCCCGCTCCCCCACCTTGACCGCCTGCTGCGCGAGCTTCGTGGGGGTCAGCGAGCCGCCCGGCTCGTTGACGAGGTCCCGCACCCAGCACACCGCCTCGGCGATGGCGAGGCCCCGGTCGATGGCGGCCTGGGTGCGCCCGGCGCCGCCGGCCACCACGACCACCCGCTCGAGCGCCGACGGCTTCGGGTCCGACTTGAAGGCGCCGTAGGTGTAGCCGCCGAGCACGAGGCCCTCGACGATCGCCTGGGCCGCCTGCGGCGCGCTCACGTCCGGCGTGGCGTGGCCGGCGAGGTCGACGGCCAGGGAGGCGTGGCGCTTGGCGGCTCGGGCCAGGGAGCCGGCGGCGTGGCGGAGCACGGCCGCGTCCACCTCCTCGGCCGGGCCGAGGCCGACCACGTAGGTGGGTCGCCCGTCCGCCCCGGGCAGCGCCCGCACGTCGCCCCTGGCGGCCTCGAAGCCCTGAGCGGCGAGGAAGGCCTCGTCGACCCCGCCGCCGACGGGGGCGCCCTTGACGGCGCCGACGGCGACGGCCTCGACGTCGTCGGGCAGGACCTTGGAGACGGAAGCGGTGATGGGCAACGTTCCTCCCTGGTGGGGTTGCGTCAGCCTCCGCGGGCGGTCAGCGGCTCGCCCTCCACCCAGCGGGCGAGGGTCCACACGACCGACGAGAGGCGGTTGAGGTAGGGGACGACCTGCGAGCCGGGGACGGCGACCGCGGCGGCGGCTCGCTCGGCTCGGCGGACGACGGTGCGGGCGAGGTCGAGCAGCGCCGAGGTGCGGTCCTGGCCGGGCACGACGAACTCGCGCGGCGGCTCGAAGCGCCCGCCGACCTCGTCGGCCAGGCGACCGAGGCGGTCGACCATCCCCTCGGTGACGAGCGACGCCTCCGGCACCAGCCGGTCGCGGTGCTCCTCGGCGGTGGCGACCTCGGCCATGAGCACCCACAGGTCGCGCTGCAGGCCGACGAGGATCTCGTCGAGCTCGCTGCCGCGGGGCACCTCGGCCCGGGCCACGCCGAGCGCGGCCTGGGCCTCGTCGACGGCGCCGATCGCGTCGAAGCGGGGGGCGTGCTTGGGCTCGCGGCCGCCGTGGAGCAGGCCGGAGGTGCCGTCGTCCCCCTTGCCGGTCCAGAGGCGAGCCATCGCTGGCACGGTAGCGCCGCCGCCGCTCACCACGTGTCGATGTGGGGGCGCTTCTTGCCCGTCCGGGGCGCCGTCGGCGCGGCGGCGAAGGCGCTGGCGATCCAGCGGCGGGAGTCGGCCGGGTCGATCACGTCGTCGATCTCGAAGTGGCTGGCGGAGCTGATCGCCTTGCCGTGCTCGTACATGCGGTCGACCATCTCCCGGAACGTGCGCTCCCGCTCCTCTGGGTCCTCGATCGCCTCGAGCTCCTTGCGGTAGCCGAGCCGCACGGCCCCCTCCAGGCCCATGCCGCCCACCTCGCCGGTGGGCCAGGCCACGCAAAAGAGGGGGGCCTTGAACGTGCCGCCGGCCATCGCCTGGGCACCGAGCCCGTAGCCCTTGCGCAGGATGATCGTTCCAGTGGGGACCGTGAGGTTGGCGCCGGTGACGAACAGGCGGCTCACGTGGCGCACCAGCGCGGTGGCCTCGGCGTCGGGCCCGACCATGATCCCGGGCGTGTCGCAGAGGAACAGCACCGGCAGGTCGTGGCCGTCGCAGAGCTGGAGGAAGCGGGCGGCCTTATCGGCGCCGTCGGCGTCGATCGCACCGCCGAGGTGCATCGGGTTGTTGGCCACGATGCCGAGCGGCCGCCCCTCCACCCTGGCCAGCGCGGTGACCATCCCCTCGCCGAAGGCGGGGCGGAGCTCGAGGACCGAGCCGACGTCGGCGATCGCCTCGATGGCCCGCCGGACGTCGTAGACCTCGAGGCGCCGCTCGGGGACGGCGGTGCGGGCGGCGTCGGGATCGGGCGCCTCCCAGTCGTCGGTGGGGCCGAGGAAGTAGCCGAGGTACCGCTTGGCCACCTCGACGGCGGCGGCCTCGTCGGGGACGAGCACGTCGACGACGCCGTTGGGGACCTGGACGTCCATCGGGCCGATCGCCTCGGGCGGGAAGGTGCCGAGGCCGCCGCCCTCCACCATCGCCGGGCCGCCCATGCCGATGTTGGTGCCCTCGGTGGCGATGACCACGTCGCAGCACCCGAGGAGGGCGGCGTTGCCGGCGAAGCAGCGGCCGCTGGCGATCCCGACGAGCGGGACGAGCCCGGAGAGCCGGGCGAAGAGGTGGAAGGCGAGGGTGTCGAGGCCGGAGACGCCGATCCCGTCGGTGTCGCCCGGGCGCCCGCCGCCGCCCTCGGCGAAGAGGACCACCGGGAGCCGCTGGCGCTCGGCCAGCTCGAAGAGCCGGTCCTTCTTGCGGTGGTTCTGCACGCCCTGGGTGCCGGCCAGGACCGTGTAGTCGTAGGACATCGCGACGACCGGCTGGCCGGCCACGGTGCCGGTGCCGCCCACGAGGCCGTCGGCCGGCGTCCGCTCGATCAGCTCCTCCACCGGGCGGCGGCGACGCTGGGCGGCGATGGCGAGCGGGCCGTACTCGACGAAGCTGCCCGGATCGAGGAGGTCGGCCAGGTTCTCCCGGGCGGTGCGCTGCCCGGTGCGGCGGCGCCGGGCGACGGCGTCGGGGCGGGCCTCGTCCAGGCCGATCTCGTGGCGGCGCCGCACCTCGGCGAGGTCGGCGCGCTCGGGGCTCGGATCCTGGCCACCGTCGTCGGCCTCGATCTCGGCCGGCTCGCCCGGGGTCATCCGGGCCAGCAGGTCCCCGGCCTGCACGACCTGGCCGACCTCGACGAGGACCTCGGCCACGGTCCCGGGCGCCGTGGCATCGACGGCGTGCTCCATCTTCATGGACTCGATGACGACGACGGGGGCGCCCGCACCGACGGACGTCCCGGTGGGGGTCGCCCGCACGACGGTTCCCTGGAGGGGTGACCGGATCTCGAGCATGGGCCCGTGTCTAGCCCCCGACCGCCCCGCAGGGGTCGGACCCGGAGGCGGCGAACGTGATGGGGCCCGGGTACCGGGCCACCGGTACCCTTTGTCCCCCATGGCTGGCGTGCCCTACCTCGAGCGCGTGGCCGAGCGCGTCGTCGTCTACGACGGCGCGTTCGGGACCTACGTGCAGACCCTCGGCCTCGGCCCCGACGACTTCGGGGGTGAGGCGTACGAGGGCTGCAACGAGCTCCTCTGCGTGACCCGGCCCGATGTCATCGCGGGGATGCACGAGGCCTTCTTCGAGGTCGGGGTGGACGTGGTGGAGACGGCATCGTTCGGCTCCTTCGCCGTGCCGCTCGCCGAGTACGGGATCGCCGACCGGGCCCACGAGCTGAACGTCGCCGCCGCCCGCATCGCCCGCGAGGTGGCCGACGGCTACGACGGGCTCGTGGCCGGCTCGATCGGACCGGGCACGAAGTTCGCGTCGCTCGGCCAGATCCGCTTCGCCGAGCTGCGCGACGCGTACGAGGTCCAGGCCCGGGGTCTGCTCGAGGGCGGCGTGGACCTGTTCCTCATCGAGACCCAGTTCGACCTGCTCGGCGCCAAGGCGGCCATCGTCGGCTGCCGTCGGGCGATGGCGGCCGAGGGGCGCGAGGTCCCGATCCAGGTGCAGGTGACGATGGAGGTCACCGGCACGATGCTGCCGGGCACCGAGATCGGCGCCGCGCTGGCCGCGCTCGACGCCATGCGCCCGGCCGTCATCGGCATCAACTGCGCCACGGGCCCGGCCGAGATGAGCGAGCACCTGCGCTACCTGAGCCAGCACTCGCGGATGCCGATCGCCGTGCTGCCCAACGCCGGGATGCCATCGGTGGTGGACGGCCAGATGCACTACGACCTCACCCCCGAGGAGCTGGCCGACTTCCAGCGCCGCTTCGTCACCGAGTTCGGGGTGCAGGTGGTGGGCGGCTGCTGCGGCACCACCGTCGAGTACATCCGCGCCGTGATCGACGCGGTGCGGGACCTCACGCCCGCGCCCCGCAACCCCGAGCACGTCCCCGGGGCCACGTCGATCTACTCGTTCACCCCGTTCGAGCAGGACCTCACGTACCTGTCGATCGGCGAGCGGACCAACGCCAACGGGTCGAAGAAGTTCCGCGAGGCGATGCTGGCCGGGGACTGGGACACCTGCGTGGCGATGGCCCGAGAGCAGGAGCGCGAGGGCGCTCACGTCATCGACGTGTGCGTGGACTACGTGGGCCGCGACGGCACCGCCGACATGGAGGAGATCGCGTCGCGCTTCGCCACGCAGGCCACCGTGCCGCTCATGATCGACTCCACGGAGCCGGCCGTCGTCGAGACGGCGCTCCAGTGGATCGGCGGCCGCCCGATCCTCAACTCGGTGAACCTCGAGGACGGCGACGCCCCCGGCACCCGCCTCGACCGGTTCCTCTCCCTGGCCCGGGAGTACGGCGCCGCCGTCGTGTGCACCTGCATCGACGAGGAGGGCCAGGCCCGCACCCCGGAGTGGAAGCTGCGGGCGGCCAAGGCCATCCACGACATCGCCGTGGAGCGCTACGGGCTCGAGCCGAGCGACCTGTTCTTCGACCCGCTCGCGCTGACGCTGGCCACCGGGATCGAGGAGAGCCGCAAGGACGGCATCGCCACGATCGAGGGCATCCGGCTCATCAAGGAGCACCTGCCCGGCGTCCACACCACGCTCGGCCTGTCGAACATCTCCTTCGGCCTGAACCCGGCCGCCCGCCACGTCCTCAACTCGGTGTTCCTCCACGAGTGCGTGCAGGCCGGGCTGGACTCGGCGATCGTGCACGCCGCCCGGATCCTGCCCCTGGCCCGGATCCCCGAGGAGCAGAAGCAGGTCTGCCTCGACCTCATCTACGACCGGCGCCGGGACGGGTACGACCCGCTCCAGGAGCTCATGTCGATGTTCGAGGGCGTGAGCGCGGCCGACGCCACCGCGAAGGAGGACCGCTCCGACTGGCCGGTCGAGCGACGGCTCTCCACCCGCATCATCGAGGGCGACCGCGACGGGCTGATCGAGGAGCTCGACGAGGCGCTGGCCAAGGGCCTGGCGCCCCTCGAGATCATCAACGACGTCCTCCTCGAGGGGATGAAGGTGGTGGGCGAGCTCTTCGGCAAGGGCGAGATGCAGCTGCCGTTCGTGCTCCAGTCGGCGGAGACGATGAAGGCCGCGGTGGCGCACCTCGAGCCGCTCATGGACAAGGTCGAGGGCGACTCCACCAAGGGCCGGATCGTGCTCGCCACCGTGAAGGGCGACGTCCACGACATCGGCAAGAACCTCGTGGACATCATCCTCACGAACAACGGCTACGAGGTGCACAACCTCGGCATCAAGGTCGGCATCAGCGACATGATCGAGAAGGCGACCGAGGTGGGCGCCGACGCCATCGGCATGAGCGGCCTGCTCGTGAAGAGCACGCTGGTGATGCGGGAGAACCTCGAGGAGCTGAACAGCCGGGGCCTCGCCCACATCCCGGTCGTCCTCGGCGGCGCCGCGCTCACCCGCACCTACGTGGAGCGGGACCTGCGCGAGGTCTACGAGGGTCGGCTCTTCTACGGCAAGGACGCCTTCGAGGGCCTCCACGTGATGGACCGGCTCGGCGCGGTGAAGCGCGGCGAGCAGCCCGACGACCCCGACTGGGGTCGGGTCCCGGTCGACTCCACCCTCGAGCTGCGGGGCCGCTTCGCCAAGCCCAGCAGCGAGGACGCCGCGCCGGTCGACCTGCCCGAGCGGTCCCCGGAGGTGGCCACCGACAACCCGGTCTTCCGGCCGCCGTTCCTCGGCACCCGGGTCGTGAAGGGCGTGCCGATCGACGAGATCGCCGGGTTCCTGAACGAGACGGCGCTGTTCCGCAACCAGTGGCAGTTCCGCCCGGAGAAGGGCGAGTCCGACGAGGACTTCAAGGCTCGGATCCGCCCCACCCTGCGGGAGGAGCTGGCCAAGGCCAAGACGGCCGGGCTGCTCGTCCCCCAGGTGGTGTACGGGTACTTCGCGGCCAACGCCGACGGCGACGACCTCGTCCTGTGGACCGACGAGTCCCGCACCGAGGAGCTGGCCCGCTTCCACTACCCCCGCCAGACGAAGCCGCCGTTCCTCTGCATCGCCGACTTCTTCCGACCGGTGGCGAGCGGAGAGGTCGACTACGCCGCCTTCCAGCTGGTCACGATGGGGCCGCTCGTGTCGGAGGCCACGGCCAAGCTGTTCGCCGACGACCGCTACCAGGAGTACCTGCTGCTGCACGGCCTGGGCGTGGAGATGGCCGAGGCGCTGGCCGAGCTGTGGCACCACCGGATCCGCACCGAGTGGGGCTTCGCGGACGAGGACGGCCCCACGCTGGGCGGCCTGTTCCGGCAGCAGTACCGGGGCGGTCGCTACTCGGCCGGCTACCCGGCCTGCCCGGACCTGGCGCAGAACGAGACGATCCTCCACCTCCTCGACGGCGGCCGCATCGGCCTCGAGTGCGACGAGGACACCGGCTTCCAGTACCACCCCGAGCAGAGCACCTCGGCCCTCGTCTGCCACCACCCCCAAGCCAAGTACTTCGTCGCCCGCTGACCACCCGAACACGAGATCTGTGTGCGGTTTCGTGCCGTATCTGCACGGAACCGCACACAGAAGTTGTTTAGCCAAGGTAGTTATCTTGGGTAAGGACCGGTAGCGTCGGGGGCGTGAGCGCCTCTCGAACCTCCCCCGCCGCCGACGTCGACCTCGGGGAGCTCGCCGCGCGCCTGCGCCTGTCCGTGACGCGCCTGGCGCGGCGGCTCCGCCAGGAGTCGACCACCGGGCACACGCCGAGCCAGCTGTCGGCCCTCGCGGTGATCGTGAACCACGGCCCGCTCACCCTCGGCGCCCTCGCCGACCACGAGCGGGTGGCCCCGCCGTCGATCACCAAGCTCGTCACCAAGCTGGAGGCCGACGGCCTCGTCGCCCGCCGCCGCGACCCCGACGACGGGCGGGTCACCTACGTGAGCGCCACCACCGCCGGCCGGGCGCTCATCGAGGAGACCCGCCGACGCAAGACCTCCTGGTTGGCCGCTCGCATCCGAGAGCTCCCGCCGGAGGAGCAGGCCTGCCTGGCCGAGGTGCTCGACGTGCTGGACCACCTCACCCAGCAGGACCCGCTGCCGTGACCCGCTTGCGACTCGGCGCCGCCGACACGTTCCGGTCGCTGCGGATCCGCAACTTCCGCCTGTTCTTCATCGGGCAGGGGATCTCGCAGGTCGGCCACTGGCTGACCCTCATCGCGCAGACGCTGCTCGTCCTCGACCTGACCGACAGCGGTTTCGCCCTCGGGCTGCTCGCCGCTGTGCAGTTCGGGCCGGTGCTGCTCCTCGGGGCGTGGGCGGGCCTGGTGGCGGACCGCTCCGACAAGCGCCGCCTGCTCATGCGGGTGCAGACCTTCGCCATGGCGCAGGTGTTCGTCCTGGGGGCGCTCGCGTTCATGGACGAGCCTCCGCTCGTGGCCATCTACGCCCTGGCCATGGCCGGTGGCGTGGCGACCGCCTTCGACAACCCGGCCCGGCGCTCCTTCGTGGTCGAGATGGTGCCGGAGGACCACGTCACGAACGCGGTCAGCCTCAACTCGGCGCTGATGACCGGCGCCCGCATCGTGGGACCCGCGCTGGCCGGCCTGCTCGTGGCCGCCGTCGGCTACGGCTGGACGTTCTGGCTCGACGGGCTGGCCTTCACCGCCGTCCTCACCGGCCTGCGCCGCATGGACCCGTCGCAGCTGCGGTCGGCGCCCGCGCAGCCGCGGGGCAAGGGCCAGATCCGGGCCGGGCTGCGCTACGCCTGGAGCGAGACCGACCTGCGGGTCCCGCTGGTGATGATGGCGCTGCTCGGCGTGCTGGCCTTCAACTACCAGACGGTCTTCCCGCTGTTCGCCACCCGCGACCTGGGCGGCAACCAGCTCACGTACTCGCTGCTCATGTCGGTGGTCAGCCTCGGCTCCCTCACCGGTGCGCTCACCGCCGCTCGACGCAAGCACATCCACGTGCGCCTCGTGAGCGTGGCCGCGCTCGCCTTCGGCACGGCGATGGGCCTCCTCGCCCTGGCCCCCAATCAGCCGGTGGCGTTCGCGGTCGGCGTGGGCATGGGCTTCGCCAGCATCACGTTCATGACCACCTCGACGGCGATCGTGCAGCTGCGGGCGAAGGCCTCGATGCGGGGTCGGGTGCTGGCCCTCCAGGCGATCGTGTTCCTCGGGAGCGCCCCGATCGGGGGCCCGCTCGTGGGCGCCGTGTCGGAGCGCTTCGGTGCCCGCTGGGGCATCGCGCTCGGCGCCGCCGCCGGCCTGGTGGCGGGGGTCTACGGCCTGGCCAACGCCCGCCGAGCGACCGTCACCGAGCTCGCCTCCGCCGAGCGCGAGCCGGTGGTGCCCACCCGTCGCCCCGAGCGCGACCGCCAGCCCGCCCCATCGGGCCGGACGCTGCAGCCCACCGCCGGCCGCTGACGGGCCCGGGGGTCGACGCCGGCGGACCGGGCCCCGCCACGGGCCGCGTAGCGTGCGGGGATGGACGTCGATGGCATCTCGCTGCTGGAGGGCATCGCAACCACCCGGGCCATCCGCCGGTTCCGGCCGGACCCGATCCCGGAGGAGGACCTGTCGACGATCCTCTGGCATGCCACCCGGGCCCCGTCGGGGTCGAACCGCCAGCCGTTCCGGTTCCTCGTGCTCCGCGACGGGTCGGCCGCGTCCGAGGCCCGTCCGCTGATGGGTGAGGCGTTCCGGGCGATGTGGGCGGCCAAGCGGCGCGCCGACGGCTACGACGCCGGCAGCGGCGCTGCGGAGGACTCCCCCAAGGCCCGCATGGCCCGCACGATGCAGCGCTTCGTGGACCGCTTCGAGCAGACCCCGGTCATCGTGCTCGCCTGCCTGCGCCGCTACCGGGAGCCCAACCCCTACGAGGGGGCGAGCATCTACCCGGCCTGCCAGAACCTGCTGCTCGCCGCTCGGGCCCTCGGCTACGGCGGGGTGATGACCACCTGGCAGGCGATGGTCGAGGACGATCTGCGCCGCATCCTCGCCATCCCCGACGAGGTGGCGCTGAGCGCCACGATCGCCCTCGGCCGCCCGGAGGGGCGCCACGGCCCCGTGCGGCGCCGCCCGGTCCGCGAGCTCGTCTACGACGACCGCTGGGAGGGCGAGGCGCTCTGGGCGGTGGACCCGCCCGGCACCCGCTTCACGAGCGCCGGGCCGCCGCGGGACCGTCGCTAGCGCCGCGGTCGCCGACGGCGGAGCAGCCGGCGCCAGGGTGGGCGCCGGCCGACGAGCACGGCGGCGAGCGGCACCAGGAGCCCGAACAGCAGCGCGGCGGCCAGCGCCGCTCTCAGCACGCCGTCACCGGGCCCGCTCGAGCTCGGCGAGCGCCCGGCGGGCCTTCTGCTCGCTGGGGCCGCCCTTGGCCCCCACCGCCTGGGCGAAGGTGGCCACCCGCAGCTCCTCGAGGAGCGTGCGGACCGCTCCGTCGTGGTCGTGGCGGGCCACCGACCGGTAGCGGCGCTCGAGGTCCTGCACGACGAGGGTGCGGGCCTCGTCCTTGCGAGGGTCCTTCACGGCCCGCTCCACCCGGTGGGCGATGGCGTCGACGTAGCGGCGCAGGTCGGCCAGCCGATCGGCGCCGGTGGTGGCGATCCAACCCGGGTGCAGGAGCCGGTCGAGGTGCGCCCGCACGTCGAGGACCGTCTCGTCGAGCGCGGCGGACAGCATCGTGGCCAGACGGCGGTCGATCTGGTCGACGACGGCGAGGATGCCGCCCACCTCGTTGGCGATCGCCGCGGCGGACGCAGCGAAGCCGCGCCGCACCTCGGCGGCGAGGCGCTCGAACGCCGCCTCGTCCCACACGGGCCCGCCGGCGGCGAGCAGCAGCGCGTCGACGGCCGCCTCAGCGCACTGCACGTAGGCGTCGGCCGCCCGCACCCGCTCAGACGATGCGATGGCCAGCTTGGCCCGGTTGGTGAGCGCCCGGTCGATCGTCCGCAGCGGGGACCCGATGGCGAGGAGCAGCAGCCGACGGGTGCCGCCCCACATGGCGCTGCGCTGCTCGGCCTCGGTGGGCAGCACCCGCAGCGCCACCGAGTCGCCCTCGTCCACGAGCGCCGAGTGGGCGGTGAGCCGCTGGCCCTGGTAGGCGACCTCGAGCGTGCGGGGGATCGTCCCTCCGGGCCAGGCCCGCAGCCCCGTGCGCTCCTCCAGCGGAGCGGCCGCGGCGAGGGCTTCGCGCTGGCGAGCCCGCATCCGGCGGCGCAGGGCGTCGAGGTCCTTGCTCCAGGCGAGGGGTCGGCCCCGGTCGTCGACCGCCCGGTAGGTGACCCGCAGGTGGTCGGGGACCTGCTCGAGCTGGGCCCGGCCCAGCCGCACCGGCATCCCGGCGTGGCGGGCCAGCACGGCGGGCAGGACGTCGAGCAGCGGACCGTCCTCCGGGCCCGCCTCGGCCAGCGCCCGGGAGGCAGCGTCGGCCACGGGCCCGAGCGCCCGCCGGACCTCCTTGGGCAGGGTGCGGATCAGCGCGGTGACGAGCTCGTGCCGGTGACCGGGGACCTGCCAGTCGAGGCGCAGGCCGGCGGCCTGGTCGAGCAGCGCCACCGGGACGTCCACCGAGACGCCGTCGAGGTCGTGGCCCCGCTCGTCGACGTAGGTGACCGGCACGGTCACGGCGCCGAGCGTGAGCCAGTCCGGGTAGGCGGCGGCGTCGACCGGCCCCGCGGCCGGGTCGACGAGGTCCTCGCGGCGGTAGGTCAGCAGGTCTGGGTGGCGCGCCCGCTCGTCGCGCCACCACCGGTCGAAGCGCTTGCCGGTGGTGACGTGGGCGGGGAGGCGCTCGTCGAAGAACACCTCCCGGGCCTCTTCCGACACGAGGAGGTCCCGGCGGGCGCGGTGCTCGTCGGCGAGGACCTCCACGACCGCGGACCGGTTGGCCTCGAGGAAGGCGTGGGGTGCGTCCCACTCCCCGAGCACGAGCGCGTGGCGGATGAAGAGGCGGCGGGCCACCTCGGGATCGACGCGTTCGACGCCGATCCGGCGCTGCGTGACGATCGGCAGGCCGAAGAGGGAGACGCGCTCGTGGGTGAGCGCCGCACCTCGCTGGCGGTCCCACCACGGCTCGCCGTAGCTGCGGGAGACGAGGTGGGCGCCGAGCTGCTCGAGCCACTCGGGCCGGATCGGGGCCACGGTGCGGGCCCGGAGGCGGTTCGTCTCGACGAGCTCGGCGGCCATGACCCACTTCGGCCGCCGCTTGCCGAGCGCGGTGCCGGGGGCGAGCACGAACCGGCTCTCCCGGGCCCCCCGGTAGGTGCGGTCCTCGTCGTCCCAGTGGCCGACCTGGGACAGGAGACCGGCCAGCAGCGAGCGGTGGACGGCGTCCGGGTCCGGCTCGTCGCGCAGGGATCCCACCTCGAGGCCGATGCCCCGCACGATCTGCCGGAGCTGGACGTGCAGGTCCTGCCACTCGCGGATGCGCAGGTGGTGGAGGTGCTCGTCGCGGCAGAGGCGCCGGAAGGCGCTGGAGCCCAGCTCCTTCTGCTTCGCCTTCACGTAGCGCCACAGGGACAGGTAGGTGAGGAAGTCGCTGTCGGACTCGACGAAGCGGCGGTGCTTGGCGGCGGCCGCCTCCTCCTGTCCGGTGGGCCGCTCCCGCGGGTCCTGGATCGACAGCGCGGCGGCGATGACGAGCACCTCCGCGACGCAGCCGTGGCGGTCGGCCTCGAGGATCATCCGGCCGAGCCGGGGGTCGACGGGCAGGCGGGCCAGGCGACGTCCGAGTCGGGTGAGCCGGACCCGGCCGCCGCGGCGCTCGCCGGGCTCGATGGCCCCGAGCTCCTCGAGGAGCAGGATGCCGTCGGTGATGGCCCGCTGGTCGGGTGGCTCGACGAACGGGAAGCGGGCCACGTCGCCGAGGCCGAGGGCGGCCATCTGGAGGATGACCGACGCCAGGTTCGTGCGGAGGATCTCGGGCTCGGTGAACTCCGGCCGGCCGGCGAAGTCCTCCTCCGAGTAGAGGCGGATGCAGGTGCCGGGGGCGACGCGCCCGCAGCGGCCGGCCCGCTGGTTGGCGGAGGCCTGGGAGATCGGCTCGATCGGGAGGCGCTGGACCTTGGTGCGCCGGTTGTACCGGGAGATCCGGGCGGTGCCGGGGTCGACGACGCCGACGATGCCGGGCACGGTGAGCGAGGTCTCGGCCACGTTCGTGGCCAGCACCACCCGCCGGCCCGGGTGCGGGGCGAACACCCGGTGCTGCTCGGCGGCGGACAGCCGGGCGTAGAGCGGGAGCAGCTCGGTGCCGGGCAGGTCGAGGCGGCGCAGCGCGTCGGCGGTGTCGCGGATCTCCCGCTCGCCGGAGAGGAAGACGAGGATGTCGCCCGGCCCCTCGCGGGTGAGCTCGACGACGGCGTCGCAGATCGCCTGGGTCTGGTCCCGCCGGTCGTCGGGGTCCTCGCCGAAGGGGCGGTACCGCACCTCGACGGGGTACGAGCGGCCGGACACCTCGACCACGGGGGCGTCGCCGAAGTGCTTCGAGAACCGCTCGGTGTCGATCGTGGCCGAGGTGATGATCACCTTCAGGTCCGGCCGCGTCGGGAGGATCTGCTTCAGGTAGCCGAGCAGGAAGTCGATGTTGAGGCTCCGCTCGTGGGCCTCGTCGACGATGATCGCGTCGTAGGCCCGCAGGTGGCGGTCCCGCTGGATCTCGGCCAGGAGGATCCCGTCGGTCATCACCTTGACGGCGGTGGCGTCGCTCACCCGGTCGTTGAAGCGGACGCTGCAGCCGACCAGCCCGCCGACCTCCACGCCGAGCTCCTCGGCGACGCGCTCGGCCACGGCCCGGGCGGCCAGGCGGCGGGGCTGCGTGTGGCCGACGAGGCCCCGGGCTCCGAGCCCGAGCTCGAGGCACAGCTTGGGCAGCTGGGTGCTCTTGCCGGACCCGGTCTCGCCGGCCACCACCACGACCTGGTGGTCGCGGATGGCCTCGAGCAGCGCCTCGCGGTGGGCGACGACGGGCAGGTCGGGGTAGCGGGGGGTCGGGAGCTCCCGGGGCGGGCGCTCCCGGCGGGGCTGGGCGGTCATCGGGGCGGACGGAGGCGGCGTCGCCTCGAGAACCGCTTCGCCGCGGCGGCCACCTCGGCCCGCAGCCGCATCCAGGCCTCGACCCGCTCTGGGCTGACGTCGCCGTCCTCGATGGCCAGCGCGATCGCGCACCCCGGCTCGCCGGCGTGCTGGCAGTCGCTGAAGTGGCACTGCTCGCCGAGCTCGTCGAGGTCGGCGAAGGCCGCGTCGACCGCCTCCTCGTCGGCGGCCAGCCCGACCTCGCGGATCCCGGGCGAGTCGATGACGACGCCCCCGCTCGGCAGGACGTGGAGCTGGCGGTGGGTGGTGGTGTGGCGGCCCTTGCGGTCCCCGTGGCGGACTCGGCCGACGAGGGCCACCTCCTCGCCGGCCAGCTCGTTCACGAGCCGGCTCTTGCCGGCACCGGACTCGCCGAGGAGGACGCTGGTGGTGCCGGCGAGCCGCTCGCGCAGCTCGGCGATGCCGGCGCCGGTCTCGGCCGAGGTGACGATCACGTCGAGCCCGGGGTGGTCCTCGGCCACCTGGCGCAGCACGCCGTCGAGGTCCTCGGCTAGGTCGGCCTTGGTGAGGACGAGCAGCGCGTCGGCGCCGGCGTCGTGGGCGAGGGCGAGGCCCCGGCGGATGCGGCCGGCTCGCACGGGACGGTCGAGGCCGGCCACGAGGAGGACGAGGTCGAGGTTGGCGGCGAGCAGCTGCTCCTCCGCACCATCGACCGCCTTGCGGCGCAGGAGGGACCGGCGGGGCAGGATGCCGAGGACGTGCTCGCCGTCGAGCGCGAGCCAGTCGCCCACCGTCACGGGCGGCAGGCCGCGGCGCAGCGGGACCACCCGATCGCCCGTCGCGGTTCGCACCGCCACCGCGACGCCGTCGTGGCGGAGCACCCGCCCGGCCTCGGCCGCCGGGCCGTGCTTGGCCAGCAGCGCCTCCCAGTGAGGCGAGAACCCGACGAGGTTGAGCGCGGACACGACCTAGGAAGGGTACGTGGCGCTGGGCCCGCTGCCGCAGGCCGGGCGCGCCGACGGCCGCCCGAAGGGGCGGCCGTCGTCACGGTCCGTTCCCGCCCGCCGACCGTGACGGCGACGGGGACGGGGGGCTACTTGGCGGGCGAGTAGACGCCCTTCTTCAGCTTCGGGGCCAGGCTCGGCTTGTTCACGGCGTCCTTGAAGGCCTTCAGCGGCGTGACCTTGACCGTCTTCGAGGCCTTGATCTTGATGGTCTCGCCGGTCTGGGGGTTGCGGCCGGTGCGGGCCTTGCGCTCGCCC
>Ga0079224_100007505_pt1 | contig 14649 bp, 15 predicted proteins | sample Stecom2015_FD_80414 | JGI IMG/M metagenome (GOLD analysis project Ga0079224, IMG submission 80414) | Agricultural soil microbial communities from Utah to study Nitrogen management - Steer compost 2015 | ecosystem: Environmental > Terrestrial > Soil > Agricultural land | place: USA: Utah...
GCAAACTGCCCAGCAACGCGTTGCAAATTAGCGCCCGCCAACAAGCCACCCAGCGATTCACCGTCTGCCCATTTATATGCCGGCATGGGAATCGTCATGCCCCACACGGCGACTAAAATAAGGATAAACCCCATGGCTACGACGGCCCAATCTTCTGTTAGCTTGCGTTTTAAAAACATCATTCTGATTTTGCGCTATAGGCTAAAACAAATCCCTGAGTGTTTGCACGGCCGCCTGGTAACCCGCCATACCGTGTACGCCACCACCCGGAGGAGTAGAGGCGGAGCAAATATAAACTCCTTTTGCTGAAGTTCGATAAGGGGAAAAGCGCAACGCTGGACGATTAACCAACTGTGCGAGGTTAATGACGCCACCGTTGATATCGCCTCCTATGTAGTTTGGATTATACGCTTCCAGTGCTATCGCGTTCTGTGTATGGGTTGCCAATATCGTATCGCGAAAACCGGGCGCGAAACGCTCGACCTGCCCCGTGATCGCCTCGGACATGTCTACGTCCGAACCGTGCGGTACATGACAGTAGGCCCAACCCGTGTGCTTGCCCTCCGGTGCGCGCGAATCGTCGAAAATGCTTTGCTGTGCAAATAAAACGAAAGGCTGTGTCGGTACCTTGCCCTGCCATACCCGCCGCTCACTCGCCGCGATCTCTTCAAACGTCCCGCCCAAGTGCACCGTACCGGCCAGCCGGGCATCGGCAGCCAGAAAAGGAGGTGGATCGCTCAACGCCCAATCAATCTTAAACACACCCATTCCGTAACGGTGTTGGCGTAATTGCCAGCGATATAATCCCGACAGGTGATCGCCACATATCGTGAGCAACTGTCGCGGTGTTACATCAAATAGCAACGCGCGACTGTGCGGCAAGTCCGCCATTCGACTCACTGGCGTATTGGTTTGTATTCGACCACCTAGCGACACGAAATAAGCACCCAGTGCGTTGGCAATACCTTGCGACCCGCCTCGGACAACGGGCCAGCCACTACGGTGCCCTGCAATCGCCAGCACCAGACCAATAGCCGCGGTCGTGCGCGCCTCAAGCGGCACCATGCTGTGGGCGACCAAGCCGGCCCAAAGCCCACGTGCAGCCCGCTGCCTAAAGCGCGAAGCTATTTGCTTGCCTGACTGCATAAAGCGTAGCCCAAACCGTGTAAGTGCCAACGGATGCCGAGGCCATTGAAGAATCGGTCCAAGAAGGTGCTGTTCCACCAACGGCCATTGGTCAACAAGTGGCTCCAACAGCGAACGGTACGCATCGCCGTCCACTCCCAGCCGACTGGCGGTCTGGGCCAACGAGGAATACAGCGCACCGGCCGATCCATCGTCAAACGGATGGGCTGCCAATACTTCGGGATGAATGAACTCCAAACCAAACTCGCGCAAAGGCAACTCGCGAAAAAAGGGCGAGGCCGCCCCCAAGGGATGAATGGCCGCACACAGGTCGTGGAGGTATCCCGGCAAGGTCAGCTCCGCCGTGCGTAGCCCTCCGCCGATCGTATCTTTGGCTTCCAATATCAGGACCTGCAGACCTTGTCGCTGCAATGTAATCGCAGCTGCCAATCCATTGGGGCCGGAGCCTACGACTACGGCATCATATTGCGATGGTGACGGCATGGTCTACAATAATACGCTAAAAATCCAAACTATGGTCCGCAAGGAAAGGAAAAGGAATGGAAGATGATGTTATGCATAAAAAAAACGGAGACCCGCATCGTTCGAATTGGAATCTCCGTTTTTAACCTTAACTGTGGCCATAGCCACTGCCAAGGATCAAGCCGCTACTTAATCTCGAATCGTACACCTCCGGCTGTTGTTCTAGCGAACAGCTGATTTTTGCAACCAGCTACCTTCAGCGATACTATGCAGGTACTCTCTTGGCCCCATAGGGCACTTGCGAACACCGCAAACGCTTGACCATGACACGATGCTGACCGAACTGGCACACAACTTACAAGAAGCTGTATTGCACATGGATTCGTCTTTTAGGCTGGAGCCTCGCGGTTTCCAACATCAGCTGGCCTTTGAGAAGTTTCCCGGGCGTGCTTCCGGTAGGTCGCTTTCCCGTTTAGATGGATACTTCTACGATCAAGACAGATTCAAAGAACGTTCGTACTTGATATTGACTAAGGTAGCAACAAACATCTTAGTTGTCAAGTAAATAATGATTTCTTTTATGCACAAGTTTCCCACCGCCGAACAATTGGAAAGACATTTCGATATCACTACAAAACAGACGATTACACACAACACCTATTACATTCTCCACATTTCCACAACTCATTTATCCACACGGCAGCGGAAAAACTGGTGTTGAAACGCACAAAAATTCGGCATGAATGTCCGCGTCGACGCGAATGGATTGGACATTTTGCGCCTAATAATCCCCTTTCCAAACGGACAATTCGTCCAAAAACCCGTACATTTAGACCCGGAAGTTCATCGCACGCTATGCAACAATCGAAGCCATCGGCGACCTCTAATAAGATATTTGTATTGGACACCTCGGTCCTGCTGTACGACCACAACGCATTGAATAATTTCAAGGAGCACGATGTAGCCGTGCCCGTTCAGGTCTTGGAGGAAATCGACAACCACAAGGATGGCAATGAAACGCGCAATCTGGAGGCGCGGCAATTTATCCGATTAATGGATAATCTCTCCCGCCACAAGCTCATTAGCGAGTGGATTCCATTGAAAGGTACGCACCGCGGCAAGTTTAAGGTGCTGCTAGATGCCCTTCCGAAAGATGTCGACGCCCGACAGATCTACGGCAGCGACAAGGTGGACCATCAAATCATTAATTCCGCGCTCAAACTCGCGGCGGATTATCCCGATAAAAAAGTGATCCTGGTATCCAAAGACATTTGCCTACGCCTGAAGGCACAAGCAATGGACCTGTACGCCGAAGACTATGAAACCGGGAAAATTAAAGACGTGGATGCGCTGTACACCGGCGTTACAACCGTTTCCGACGTACCCCCGAAAATTATCGATCGGCTACGGGATGGAGAATCCGTGGAGACCAATGGCTTCCCATTGCCGGAGAACGGCGCCAATCATTTCTACATATTCAAAAATAACCGAAAGACGGCCAATGCCTTCTACTCGCGCAAAACAAAACGGCTGACTCCTGTCTCCACCGATCCCGTTTTCAAGATTAAACCACGCAATCCACAGCAAGCGTTTGCCATACACGCGTTGCTCGATCCCGAAATCCGACTGGTGAGCCTGCTGGGGCAGGCTGGAACGGGGAAAACCCTGCTGGCTTTGGCGTGCGCGTTGCAGCTACGGCGCGAATTCCGGCAGATTTATATCACCCGACCCGTTGTTCCCTTGAGCAACAAGGAAATTGGGTTTTTGCCAGGAAACGCCAAAGAAAAAGTAGACCCCTTCCTAGCGCCCATCTGGGACAACTTACGCTTCATTAAGGACCAGCACGCGGGAGACACGAAGACGTTGGAAAAAATCGACGAGCTTATCGGGACTGACAAAATAGCGATAACGCCGCTGGCCTTTATACGAGGTCGTTCGCTTACTAAGATATTTTTCATTATTGACGAGGCTCAAAATTTGACTCCACACGAGGTAAAGACTATCATTTCGCGTGCTGGAGAGCACACCAAAATTGTCTTTACGGGCGATATCCACCAAATTGACACACCCTATCTGGATGCCGAAAGCAACGGACTGTCCTACCTCATCGACAACGCAAAAAACCACCCGCTGTATGCCCACATTAGTTTGCAGAAAGGCGAACGGAGCCAGTTAGCCAACCTCGCGAACGATTTGCTGTAAACGGAGTGGTTTTCGTTATATTTGCGGGATAGCCGATGAGCAGGCTGCATGCCAATCGGCTAATTTTAGCACTTACAAAGTACCGGACCATGAGCAAAGAAAGCAAGAGACAGCAACGATTCGCTGGCGTGATACAACAAGACTTAGCCGAAATATTCCATCGAGAGGGCAATGCTTGGGCTCCGGGAGCCTTCGTCACCGTAACACGCGTGCGAATGACACCCGACTTGGCCATAGCGCGGGTCTACCTCAGTTTCCTCAATGCAAAGAGCGCACAAGCCGATTTTGCGGCAATACAGTCACATGGCAACGAAATCCGCTATAAGTTGGGCGCTCGAATCCGCAACCATGCCCGCGTGGTGCCACAGCTCGAATTTTTTATGGACGACACCAACGCATACGTCGAGCGCATGGACAAGCTATTTGACGAAATCAGTAAGGAATCCCGACAGGATGAGGAATAACTGCCGACCATGGACCGGCACTTCAAATGGTTGGGCATACTCGATTTGATAAGCCTGCTGCTTCTAATCATCCAATTTGCGGCGGCCGTACCCATGTTGGCTGAAGGCCCGCTAGACGCTTCGCGCCACGGCATGTTGTGGCTGAATCAACTGATTCTCATTCCGCAGCTAATGCTAGTACCCTTGCTTGCACTCTCGGCCATGGGCCATTTCCAAGGCAAAGTATACGGGCTTGTCGTCTACTACATTCAATTTCCCCTGCGTTTTCCTGCACTCGTATTCACCATTGGCTTCGTCACGTTCATCGACACATGGTTTCCCCATATTGATATCAGCAGGTACACCCTTGCTGTGGCTGTGTTTGGCGAACTACTCCGACTCACCTACAGCATCCAAATCCACCGCCGTATTCGTAAAGAAAGCTTATGATTTTCCGACTGCATGAACAGGACATTCGGTTCCCTGACCCCGCGCTCGCCGAGGAGGATGGACTGTTGGCTATCGGTGGCGACCTGCACCCCAACCGGCTCATCAATGCATACCAAAACGGGATCTTCCCTTGGTACCAACACGAAGGTGTATTCTTTTGGTATGCGCCCCACGAACGATTTGTCTTATTCCCCGATGCCTTCAAAATCAGCAAAAGCATGCGGCAAATCCTGCGGTCGGGACGATTTTCTATCACACAAAACCAAGCGTTCAGCGAAGTTATCCAAGCTTGTGCCCAGCAACCGCGGCCTGGCCAGGATGGCACGTGGATCGATGGCGACATGCAGCGGGCGTACATCGCCCTACACGAGGCGGGCCACGCACATTCTTGGGAATGCTGGACGGACGGAAAGCTGATGGGCGGCCTGTATGGGGTCGAGGTAGGCCGCGTGTTTTGTGGCGAAAGCATGTTCAGTAGGGTCTCCAACGCTTCAAAGCTGGCCTTGGCAGCACTCTGTGGCAGCGGGATATATTCGCTGATTGACTGCCAAGTTTATTCGTCCCACTTGGCTACCTTGGGCGCCACGATGATCCCCCAGGACGAATACATGTCGTATCTAAAATAAAGGCTGTCTACGTTGGCGTAGACACCATACCTGAATCAATCTCCGCCAGGCTACGACACCCCGCCAGCCGAGCGGTCAGTTCGAAACTGTTGGCGAAATTGGCGATCACGTCCTCGACGCCTTGCCGACCAGCTATGGCGAGACCATACACATATGGTCGGCCCAGGAGTGCCGCTTGGGCTCCCAAGGCTATCGCTTTAAAGATATCGCTGCCCGTCCGGATACCACTGTCCAACAGTAACGGAAATGAACCGGGCACGGCCTTACGTATCTCCTGCAAGGCCCGCAAACTCGCCATGGCACCGTCCACCTGCCTTCCGCCGTGATTGGAAACAACTACTCCGTCCGCTCCGCTGTCGATCGCGCGCAACGCATCGTCCGGTCTGCTTAAGCCTTTGATGATGATGGGCAAGCTTGTGCGCTCTCGCAACTAACGTACGTTGTCCCAACTGAGCGCGGGATTGCTGTAGGTGTTAACGAAGTGCCGAACGGCCTCCAGCGGCCGGGCCGAGAACAGATTTTTCCAGAGCCCGCCCGGATAATTACGTTTTTGGCGGAGCAAGTTCGTAAGGGTCGAGAAGTTGACAGGCGGCTTGGCGGCACTGCCTGACGCTTTGCCCATACCCGTATCTAGCAAGTGTTGAAAAACATTATCTGAAGTGTATTGGGCAATACCCAGTCCTCGCAAGAAGGGCAAGTGGCCGCGTGCCAAGTCGCGACTGCGCCAGCCGAGGAGGGTGGTGTCTACCGTCAACATGATGCCACGGCAACCGCTTTCTTCCGCGCGTCGGACAAATGAGAGTACGAGTTCATCAGATCGGCTCCAGTAGAGCTGGAACCACCGAGGCATTTCGCCCATATGCGCGGCACAGACTTCCATAGGCACGCCGGCCTGGTTGGAAAACACAAACGGCACGCCGGTATTTCGGCATGCCTCCGCTACCATGACGTCGGCCCGCGGATGGATTAGGTCCAATGCGCCAATCGGAGCCAGCATCATGGGAAAAGGCAAGGGTGTATCAAAGAGCGTGGATGAAAAGTCGCAATACTCGTTGTTTCTCATCATCCGCGGACGGATAACGGTGTCCCGGAATGCACGGAGGTTGGCGGACGCGGTGCGTTCATCGCCTGCGCCACCGTCGATATAGTCCCAGCAGGACCGTGAAAGCCGGTCGCGAGCCGCTTGTCGGAGGTCGTCGGCATGGAATGGCACCACAGGTCTTTTGCCAGCCATTCCCCGGATGTAAATAGCCTGTTGCCTGGCCAAGGCATGTGGGAACGCCATGAGGTTGGATCTTTAGGAGATTTATAATTGCTTCCGCAAAATACGGATTTCCGAACAAATGGGTTGGCTACTTGTTGCCGAAAACAGTCGCGCCAACAAGCTACCGCTGCACAGGGCGAATGCTAAATTGGTTGTAACCGAGGCCGACCTGGATATCGATAAGTTGTTGTTGGAGCATCTCCAATACGGCAAGGAAATTATACACAAAATGGACCCGATTTTCCGAATGCTTGAGAATTTCGGCAAAATCCAGCCGTTCGTTGGCCTCCACCAGCTTCGCGATGACGTCCTTCTGCTCTTCGATGGTATACGGATAGCGGACTACCGTATGCCGCACGTCGCGCGTCCGGCCCTCGTAAGCTTCCATCGCACGCTCGTAGGCCACCATCAACTTGTAGAGGTCTAGCGTACCCAACTCTTCGCCTACGTTCGCCCCTGCGTCAATTTCCTTGAGATCGGCGGCTATATTCCCGCGCTTCGCTTGGGAAAACCGTACGGACTCCAGCTCGCGCAAGTCATCAACTACCAGTTTAAACTGCTTGTATAGGATGAGTTTTTGCACCAAGTCCTCCCGAAGATCTAGCTCGCTCTCTCCCTCCTCGGGTTCGGGCCGGGGTAGCAGCATCTTTGCTTTTATCCGCATCAGCGTAGCGGCCACGATGATAAACTCGCTAGCCAGCTCCATATTGAGCGCTTGCATCTGCTGCACGTAATCAAGAAAATCGGTGGTAATCTTGGCGATAGGAATGTCATGGATATTCAATTCGTCCCGTTCGATAAAGAACAGCAACAAATCGAAGGGCCCTTCGAATTGCGCAAGTTTTATCTCGTAGCCTTGGTCTTCCATCCGCGCCCAAACTTAACTAAATCAGCTTACTAGTGCAATACGTCGGCGAGGACGCCACAACCATCCGCGGGCTCGCACTGTCGTATAAACAGCAGCCTAACCGAGAATGGGCCTAAAAACTGCAAAACACGCCCATACGCAACGAGAAAGGGCTTTTTTTGCATATAGCGAACTTTTCGCATAAGTTTGGACCGTAGTTTGATTACTACAAAAAACCTTAAACAGAAGGTGTTTGTCATGCTACCGCTTGAATACTCGTAACATTGTATTTAAACATCGATTACCCGACTGAACATCGCCTATAACGACCTAATGTAAGAAATTTTGTGTTATTTTGTAACGACTCATTTAATATAAAAGACCACGCATCATGGATGAGAAAAAGGGCCAGATACTTGAGCGAATCCACAGTCCCGCTGATTTAAAGGGACTAGATGGCAACGACTTAGTTGCGCTGTCCGATGAGCTACGGCAATACATCATTGACGTGGTATCTCGCTATGGCGGACATTTCGCGGCTAGCTTAGGCGTAGTAGAACTGACGGTAGCGCTGCATCACGTATTAAATACACCTTACGACCAGCTCGTGTGGGACGTGGGACATCAAGCCTATGGCCACAAAATATTAACTGGGCGCCGCGAGCAGTTCCACACTAATCGAGTACTCGGCGGAATCAGCGGTTTCCCCAAGCGTAGCGAAAGCGAGTACGACGCATTCGGCGTCGGGCACTCCTCAACCTCGATTTCGGCAGCGCTAGGCATGGCCGTGGCATCGCACTACAAGGGCGAAACCGACCGCCAACACGTGGCAGTGATCGGCGACGGCGCCATGACTGCGGGCCTAGCCTTCGAAGCGCTGAACCACGCCGGGATTGAAAAGTCTAACCTGCTGGTTATCCTGAACGATAATTGCATGTCTATTGACCCCAATGTGGGCGCACTGAAGGAATACTTGACCGGCATCACCACGTCCAAACCTTGGAACCGTTTCCGTGAGGACTTGGCCCACGTGCTAACAAAAATCTCCGAAAAAGGACCCGATGCCCTAGGCATCATGAAAACCTTAGAGCGTAGCATCAAAAGTACGTTCTTGGATAGTACAAGCAACTTATTCGAAGCGCTCAACTTCCGTTATTTCGGGCCGGTAGATGGTCATGACGTCAAGCGCTTAGCCAAAGTACTGGAAGACCTGCGAAGCATTCCCGGACCCAAGCTCCTGCACTGCATCACCGTGAAGGGAAAAGGTTACGCGTTAGCCGAAAAAGACCAAACCACATGGCATGCACCCGGCTTGTTTGACAAGATTACGGGCGAAATCAAAAAAAGCAAATCCGACAAGCCTGTCGCTCCAAAATATCAGGATGTATTCGGCCATACCTTGGTCGAGTTGGCTGAAACGAATGAAAAAATCATGGGTATCACACCGGCAATGCCGTCGGGTTCGTCCATGAATATCATGATGAAAGCCATGCCCGACAGCGCGTTCGATGTGGGTATTGCCGAGCAACATGCCGTCACCTTCTCGGCGGGCCTGGCAACACAGGGAATGGTGCCGTTTTGCAACATCTACTCCAGTTTCATGCAACGCGCGTACGACCAGGTCATCCACGATGTAGCGCTACAAAAACTCAACGTGGTATTTTGCCTCGACCGCGCAGGACTGGCAGGCGCCGATGGGCCAACGCACCATGGTGCCTATGACTTGGCGTATATGCGCTGCATCCCGAATTTGATCGTGTCCGCACCGATGAATGAAGAGGAACTCCGCAACCTCATGTATACGGCCCAGCTAGAAGACATGGGTCCCTTCGTCATTCGTTATCCGCGCGGGCAGGGCGTCATGCCAGACTGGCGCAGGCCTTTCAAATCCATCCCGATAGGCAAAGGGCGGCAGGTGTTCGAAGGAGAGGATGTGGCCATCCTGACAATCGGCCATATCGGAAACGAAGCAGTAAAGGCCTGCGTGCAACTTAACGAAGAAGGCATCTATCCCGCCTTATATGATTTAAGATTCGTGAAGCCACTCGACGAGGAATTGCTACACGGCGTGTTTGGGAAGTTCAAGAAAATCATCACGGTAGAGGACGGCTGTATCCAAGGCGGCATGGGTAGCGCCGTGCTGGAATTCATGGCCGACAATCAATACCAAGCGCACGTCACCCGTCTCGGCATCCCCGACACCATCATCGAGCATGGCGAACAGGCGGAATTGTGGGGCATCTGTGGCTATGATGCGAGTGCCATCAAGGAACAAGTATTGCAACTTTCAGTAGGGCGGAAAACAGGCGCACTGGCTGTCTAGTCCAACGGAATTCCCGCGGCGTCACTCGGAGAACCATCCGTAGAGCGTCATAAACGATATTTTACAAACAAAATATCGGCAATATTTGTTATTATTGTTTGGTAAAGCATTTTACTCACACTAATTTTAATTAAAAACTATAATACTATGGCATTTGAACTACCGGCGTTACCTTACGCTGCCGACGCACTTGAACCGCATATTGACAAAGAAACAATGGAGATCCACCACGGCCGTCACCACAAGGCGTATGTGGACAACCTGAACAAGGCGATCGAAGGTACTGATGCAGCCAACCTATCGTTGGAAGACATCAACAAAAACATTTCCAAATATTCGGCTGCCGTCCGCAACAACGGAGGTGGACACTATAACCACAGTCTGTTCTGGACGGTACTGTCCCCCAACGGAGGAGGTCAACCAACTGGCGAGCTCGCTGACGCGATTAACGAAGCTTTCGGATCATTCGACGAGCTGAAAAACCAACTGAAGGCAGCCGGAGCATCCCGCTTTGGCTCGGGTTGGTCATGGCTAATCGTTAACGGTTCCGGTCAACTGGAAGTAACGTCAACGCCGAACCAAGACAACCCGTTGATGGACATCGCCGAGGTGAAGGGCACGCCCATCTTCGGAATCGACGTATGGGAACACGCGTACTATTTGAAGTACCAAAACAAACGCCCTGACTACCTAGAAGCTGTGTTCAACGTAGCGGATTGGGACGCTGTAGCTAAACGCTACGCAGACGCGAAAAAATAAGCACGAAAACAACATTTCGACAAACGGCGGCATGGGCAAACCCATGCTGCCGTTTTGATTTTAATGTACTTCAACCATGAAAGCAATTGTTTTAGAAGGTGTTCAACAGCCCCTGCGCATACAAGAAACGGCCATTCCAACGTTAAAAGAAGGCGAAGCCTTGGTACGCATTCGGGCAGCCGCATTCAACAGGCGCGACTGGTGGATTCAACAAGGCAAATACGCCGGCCTGCAATTCCCCCTCACGCCGGGCTCCGACGGTGTGGGCATCGTCGAGGAGATTAACGGCTCGGTCGCCGCACGGCAACAGTGGCTAGGCAAGTCCGTCATCATCAATCCGTCCCTCTACTGGCAAGCGGACAGTGCTGCCCAACCACCCACGTTTAAAATTCTCGGCCTACCGGATCCGGGTACCTTTGCCGAATACGTGAAAGTTCCATTGGAAAACCTTTTTCTGCAACCTACACACCTTAGCGATGTCGAAGCCGCCGCCCTACCCCTCGCGGGGCTGACGTCTTACCGTGCGTTATTTACGAAAGGGAAGTTGCAAAAGGGAGAAAAAGTACTCGTCACAGGCGTAGGCGGTGGCGTAGCGACCTTCGTGTTACTTTGGGCGACACATGCGGGCGCGGAGGTCTACGTGACCTCGGGGCAGACCAGCAAGATCGAAGCCGCAAAAAAACTGGGCGCCGCGGGAGGCTCAAACTACCGATCTGAGGGTTGGCAAGACCTGCTAAAAGCGGAAGCCGGTGGCTTTGACGTCATTATCGACAGCGCACTCGGCGACCAATTCAGGCACTTTCCGGACTTGGCCAATCCGGGAGGGCGCATCGTCTTCTTTGGGGGAACGGCCGGAAATATTCCCGAGCTCGACGGAAGGAAAATCTTCTGGAAGCAACTCACCATAGCAGGCACGACCATGGGTTCGGCGGGCGACTTCGCCAACATGCTTGCCTTTGCAACAAAACATCAAGCCAAACCCATCATTGACAGCGTGCATGCGTTGGACGAAGCGGAGCAAGCCATCCGACGGCTGGACGACTCCGCCCAGTTCGGGAAGATCGTGCTCGAGGTGCGCTGACGGCACGGCAAGCATATGACGAATGGTAATACAATCGCGCGACGTCATGTCGCCCGCGGTAACGCAACGTGCTAGTCGTCGATACCCAGAAAATCGACGATTGCCTTTTTATCTTTTTGATACACTTTTATTGCAAAGTCGTGCATCTTGCTCAACACCTCGGGATCGGTGGTATCCATGGGAATGGACTTGTTCCAGAGGGACTTGTGGGCAAGTTCTTTATCGTTGAAATTCGGGTCGAGCCGTAGGAAACGTTCGGCACCTAAGATGTTTTTGACGTAATAGATCGTGCTCTGCACATTGCTTTCGGTGAGTAGGTCCGGCAAATACTTGATCCACTGTATGCTACCCCAGTTGCCCGCTCCCACTTTGCTTTCCTCGATGCGATTCAGGTTGCTCGTACCTGTGCTGAGTGAAAAAACGCGGAGGTTTTTCAGTTCTTGGCAAAGACCTTTATAGCCGTTATCGAGGTATTTGCCCTCTTCTTCTCCTTTCGCTTTGGAGTCGTTGACGGCATAGGCGACAGCCGCCATTGCGGGGTTGTTGATGGCGATGCCACCGTCGACATATTTTTTCTGATATACAGGAAAATAGGTGGGACCCGCCGAGGTGCGGAGCGCCAGGTCCATCAAGGTTTCGTTTTGGTCGCGAATGAACGACGAGTGAAAAATAGCCGGCCGATAATTACAGTTCCGGTCCGATTCCTTGTCGGGGCTAAGGTCAAAGCTACACACCATCACTTCTTTTCCGAGCTTGCCAAAGCTAGGGTCCTTATGGACATCGCCGAGGGTCTTATTCCCGAAAATGCCTTCGAGGATTTTCGTGAAGCGCTTATGCTGGTAGTTAGCCCGGAGATGCTCGTCGAGGCCAGTCAGCCGGTCTAGAAAATTTTCGTGAAAAATGTTCTTGGATTCGTTGAGGTATAGTTCAACGAGACGCTCAGGTTTCAGGCCCGCCGCCAGTCCCAAACATATGATGCCTCCGGTAGACGTACCTGCGTACATGTCGAAAAGATCGCTCGGCAATTTGCCGAACTCCTTGTGGATACAGTCCAGAATGACTGCAGGAAGAAGGCCTCGGGTTCCTCCACCGTCAATCGAGAGGATCCGGTAGGGTGCGGGGTTGGTTTTCTTTGCCATGGGGTGCGGGTGAGGTTAACTATTCGGTTGATGTACAACTGCGGCGCCATCTCATCAGCATTGCCTTTTGTTGCCCATCGACAGTGTCAAAAGGTTTGGGATTGGAGGTAGAAACCGCTACTCAGGTTGCATCATCAAATATATTTCCTATAATGCGCGGCAGCAATACCCAAAATGGTGTATTTTCGGGTAATGGTTAAGCTAATTACAGTCCACATCATGAATGCATCCACACGCCAGTACGTCATTTTGGGTGGCCTACTGCTCGCCACCATCGCCTGCCAATCGGCTGGACCGAAAACCCAGCAATCGACTGCACAGCCTATGTCCCCACAGATAGCAAGTAGCGGGCTAGACACCGCCACGTTTGCAGGAGGTTGTTTTTGGTGTACAGAGGCATTGTTCCAACAACTGGAGGGAGTTGATACCGTGATATCGGGTTATATCGGCGGGCACGTCGGGAACCCCACCTATCGGCAGGTAATTCGAGGCAATACGGGCCACGCCGAAGCGGTAAACATCATTTACGACACCGAGGTTCTCTCGTACGAAGAACTGTTGGAAGCTTTTTTTATGGCACACGACCCTACACAGCTAAACCGGCAAGGCAACGATGTGGGTCCGCAATATCGTTCGGCGGTATTCTACCACACGGAGGAGGAAAAGCGGCTCGCGGAGTTTTATATTCGACGGCTGAAAGAAGAAAAGGTCTACGCCAAGCCCATTGTGACGAGACTAGAGCCGTACACTACCTTCTACGTTGCCGAAGATTACCACCAGAACTACTTTCGGCTTAATCCGGAACAGGCCTATTGCCAATACGTCATCGTTCCGAAACTGGAAAAGTTTCGGGAGGTATTCGCGGAGAAACTCAAAAAATAGTATAATGGCCGGCCAGCGGAACTGGCCGGCATTCTGGTATTACAGACTAACAATCTGGGTCAGCTGCTAGGAGACCTTCTGGAGGTATTCCCGATCTCCAGCGCCTAATTCGGCAATAAGCCATTCACCTTCGTAACCGGTATCCCGAACCGTCTGCATCACTAAAGGCCAGTTGACATCGCCTCCCAACAAGTCCACATCAAAGCCCTTCCAAAGGCCCTCGTCGTTCATCTTGGCTCGGCTAAACTCTTTGGCGTGAAGCTTTACGATACGGTTACCAAGCGCTTCTACCCAATGTTCGGGCCAACCATAACGGAGAATATTCCCGATATCGAAATACCAGCCGATAAGTGGGTGATCGATTTCGTCAAGGAATCGCTTGGCCTCGACCGGACTGAGGATAAAATTGTTCCAGACATTTTCAAGCCCGACTTTCATGCCCGTACGTTCTGCGTGCGGGATTAACTTGCGAACCGACTGCAGGGCATTTTCGTATGCTTGCGCATAGGACACCTTATCATTCACCACGCCTGGCACCACCAACACCGTATCTCCACCCAACTCCTTGACTTCTTCCAGCGTTTTTGCGACCGAATCAATGGTAAATTGCCTGACAGCAGGATCTGGATCGGACAGCGGCTTTGACCAATGATCTTTATTTACCAAACTGGGAATCCGCACGCCCGTCTTGTTGACCGCATCCTGCAGTTCCTTCACCGGGATGTCCACGGGTCCGTTGAATTCGATACCATCAAAACCCAAATCCTTGACCAGCTTGAACTTATCCAATAGAGAAAGATCTTCTTTGATCATTCCAAATCCGAGTCCTGTTTTGAGTTTACCCGATGTATCGGGGGCAGTCGATGTCAGACCGCTTGCCGCTTGGGCCAAGGCGGGAGAAATCATTGCGCCACCAGCCAATAAAGACGCAGATTTGATAAAGTGTTTTCTGTCCATGTTATAAAATGTAGTGAAAGTCGAAACGCCTAAGATAGGATTTTTTGAATACCCAAAACACGAAATTA
>Ga0079224_100007506_pt1 | contig 14649 bp, 12 predicted proteins | sample Stecom2015_FD_80414 | JGI IMG/M metagenome (GOLD analysis project Ga0079224, IMG submission 80414) | Agricultural soil microbial communities from Utah to study Nitrogen management - Steer compost 2015 | ecosystem: Environmental > Terrestrial > Soil > Agricultural land | place: USA: Utah...
GTTAGACTTTCAGAGCAATTCAATAGCCTAAAAACAATTCCAATTGCAGCCAAGTTTGGAGGAGCAACCGGAAATTACAATGCACATTTGGTAGCCTATCCCCAGGTGAACTGGAAAGCATTTGGTGGAAAATTCGTAGAGGAAACTCTTCAACTAAGACATTCCTTCCCTACTACTCAAATTGAACATTACGATCATATAGCTGCTTTGTTTGACGCCTTAAAACGCATCAACACCGTTATTATAGATTTCAACAGGGATATATGGACTTATATTTCCATGGATTACTTTAAACAACGTATTAAAGAAGGAGAAGTTGGATCATCTGCAATGCCTCATAAAGTAAATCCTATTGATTTTGAAAATTCAGAAGGAAACCTAGGAATAGCAAATGCTATTTTTGAACACTTATCTGCAAAACTACCAATCTCAAGATTGCAAAGAGATTTAACAGATAGTACAGTACTTAGAAATGTTGGAGTGCCATTTGCACATACCCTCATTGCCTTTGAATCTACTTTAAAAGGTTTGAATAAATTGTTACTCAATCAAGCGAAGTTTGAAGAGGATTTAGAGAAAAATTGGGCGGTGGTAGCAGAAGCTATTCAAACTATCCTTAGAAGAGAGGCGTATCCAAATCCATATGAGGCTCTTAAAAACCTAACAAGGACCAATCAGGTAATTAACCAAGAGTCCATCTCAAATTTCATCGATACCCTTGAGGTTTCGGATGCAATAAAAGCAGAATTGAAACAGATTACTCCTTCAAATTATACAGGTATTTAAAAACCGTAAAAAACAATTAAAAAATGCCCGAAGATATTATCTCGGGCATTTTTAATTATTGAAGCTTTGACCGTATTTTAATCAAGGACTATTATTTGTCAAAAACTCCTTTTAGTTGACCTTCAAGTCCAGAAACATCAATGCTTCCGTTCTCCAGGGCTTTCACTAATGTTATCATATTCTCAGGCTTCATATCCTTTCCAAGAACCCGTATCAAGGCAAGACCTTCATCATCACTACTGCCAAATATAATTACCTCATCAATGGCCTCATCGGTACCTAAGTACTTAATGGTGCCTCGGTGAATTCCACTGTTCATCACCATAAGGTCTTGATACTTATCATCTTTTAAAATCTCGCTAATGGTTTGTTTTTCCTTTTCGTATTCTAAGGAATTTTCCTGGTTTAATCTAAATGCCAATACATTTAGCTTTTTGACAGATTCAAAAGCTTGTTTCTGTTGGTCAGAAAGTAAGGTGTTATCGACACTCAAAATACTAGATGGGATGTCTAAAGAAATGAAATTTGAATTCTGGTTTTGGCTTACAAAGTATTCCTGTAAACTAGGAGTACCATTTGAACAGGAGAAAAAAGCTATACTAAGCACCAAAACTGCTATGTAATTACCTATGTATTTCATATGGATAAATTGATGTTGATTAATTAAAGGAACTTCCATAAATCGGAGGTTCCTATTTTGTTATTTTGAATTATTTATGTTTTTGTCCTGCCTTACCGAGCTGATCACCTCCTGGCAGGTCCATTTTTGAGGTAAGTTTAGAGATCTGACGTAAATCGATATTACCTGTTAAGGACAACAATACTGTTTCTGGCTTTCTTCCAGCGATTTCCAAATCTTCATAATTTAGATCCGTAACTAGCATGATCAATTCTTTGACATGGAACTCATCACCACCCTCCTTTACATAGAACTTAACATTGGCATCACCATCGCGAACACGCATCAATTCTTCAAAATTAGACTTGGTTAAATGGTTGGTCACCCAATTATCCAAATCTCTAGTGATGTCTGGCTTCTCAGTGGTGATCACCTTGAAACTAGTGATGTTATTGACCAAATCGTAAACCGCCTGCGCATCTGGATCATCCGAACTGACACTTATTTTGCTGAGCATTTGAAACATTTTCGGCTGTAAGGCTACATAGGTAACCTCTGAATTATCAGCATACTTATCAAAAATACTTTGCGCTTGTGTCAATAAAGGAGACAATGCGACCATAATAATTACTAAATACTTTTTCATACTTCTGAAATTAAATCTTATTAATTTTAATTATTTAAAATGAAACGGTTAGTGCTTTTTTCAAACTCCTCCAGATAGCTTGCCCCTTCTACTCCTTTTTTAAAATTATTTGTGAATAGTGAGATGGCCATCTGTGCAGATTCAATTTCTTCCTCCGTATAACCTTGTGCAAAAAGTTTTTCATAAGGGGAAGAAGGTTCTTCACTGCCAAAATAAACACCAAAGGCAAGTACGGCTACAGCTGCGATGCTAGCCCAGGCTAAATAATAACGATTTTTTCCAGGTTTTACTGGGATCTCGCGTGTACTTCGTTCTTCTTTGGCTACGGAAAAATAATTGAACATCATACTGTAATGCTGCAAATGCGGTGCTACATCATCACTAGCGAAATATTCCTTTAATTCGTTTTCTTCAGCTAGAGTGGTTGTAGCCTCCAAATATTTTTCCAATAATTTTTCTATTCTATTTACTGATTCCATAACTGTGCGTCTTTGTTAATTCATCCCGTACTGCTTTTCGTGCCCTTGATAAAGTCACACGCACTGCAGTAGCTTTCATCGATAACATTTCTTCTATTTCATTAAATTCATATTGTTCGATATCCCTTAACTGCAATACCATTCGTTGCTGCTCGGGGAGCTTACTTATTATTTTACTCATCCATCCTAAACTATCGCGCGTCTCTATACTACCTTGTAGCGACACACTCTCATCGGCATAATTCGAATGTACAAGTTTTAAATTTCCAGCTTGTTTAGACTTTAACCGATCTAAACAGTAATTCTTAGTCATTGTAACAGCAAAAGCTTCCACATTGTTGTACTGTTCAATCTTACTTTTGTTTTTCCATAGCTTCAACAGTACTTCTTGAGTGGCGTCTTCAGCCTCATCAGTGGAAACTAACAAACGCTTCGCAAGTCGGAATAACTTATCCTTAAAAGGCATAACTGTATTTAAAAATTCCTTTTGTTGCATTTTATTGGTTGCGTAGTGCTTGTTTAATTGCGTTATAATATGAAGACGATGATAAGTGAATTTTGTTACAATTTATTTTTTTAATTCACTAAATGTAAGTAATCTTACACTTCTAACATTAAACTTACTATCGCTTAAACTCAATAAATATTGATTTTTCCGCGTTTTACCTCAAATAACCAAAATTATGAATAACAAATTAAAAAACTCTTGGATACTTCTTCTTCTACTTGCAGTAAGCATTAGTTGTAGCAAAGATGATGACGACATCAATAATCCAGACCCCGGAACAGTAGAACTCAACAATGAGGTCAATGACTTTATTTGGAAAGGTATGAATTACTGGTACTACTACCAAGATAAAGTAGAGGACTTAGCAGACACCAAGGATGACAATCAGGATAATTATTACACTTATTTAAACAAGTATTCAGATCCTGAAGATCTTTTCGATGATTTAGTCTATGCTCAAGAAGATGATTTTTCTTGGTATATAGAAGATGTAGAAGCCCAAGCTGATGCTTTTAGAGGCATATCGGAATCTTATGGAATCAACCTAGGGTTTGCAGTTTATATAGACGACACCCAAACTGATGTAGTGGTCTATGTTGGCTATGTCACAGAAAACTCACCAGCGAGTGATGCAGGTATACAGCGAGGGGATTTAATTTATAGCGTCGATGGAACCACACTTAACGGAAACAATGTTAATCTTATCAATAAATTGTTTACCGAAAGCTCGATTTCTCTAGGATTTGTTGAAGTTGTAGGTGGTGAATTTGTATACGATGAAAACGAAATTGCGCTATCTCCTGTTATACTAAATGAAAATCCAGTGCACTACCATGATATTATAGAAACTGCGGGTTCAAAAATTGGGTATTTGGTGTATAATAGTTTTGTCCATACTTATCATGAGGAACTAAATGATGTGTTTGCTGAGTTTAAAAATGAGAACATTAACGAGTTGGTATTAGATTTGCGGTATAATGGCGGCGGTTCCGTTATAACCTCTGCGTTTTTAGCAAGTATGATCCATGGGGGGGCAAATTCTAATGCGACATTTGCAAACCTAGTTTACAACCAAAAAAGAGATAGTAGACAAGGTGCTACCTATCCATTTTTTGATCAAGCTTGGATCTATGACAAAACAACTGGCGCATACATAGATGGTGGAGATATTGATATAAATCGATTAGGGAGCCTTAACCGCGTATATGTAATTACCACAGGTTATACTGCTTCTGCAAGTGAGATGATCATTAACGGTTTACGCCCATATATGGAAGTAATTGTGGTAGGAAGTACAACAGTGGGGAAAAATGAAGGCTCCATTACCGTGTATGACTCACAAGGGGATTTTACCAACCCTGAAGAAAGAAATCCAAATCACAACATTGGAATGCAGCCTATCGTATTTCAGATAACGAACAGTGAAGGGCAAAGCGACTATGACAATGGTTTTACCGCTGATCTAGAGATAGAGGAGGGTAACTTCGCTGCCTCGATTAAGCCTTTCGGAGATCCAAGCGAAGCTCTACTTGCTAAAGCCATTAACGATATTACTGGGGTTAGTGCCAGACAAAGTTTATTAAGTACCATTACCCTTGAAAAAGCTGTTAAAATAAAAGGGCCAAAGTTCAGTACAGAGATGTATATGCTTCCTTCGGATTTACAGCTTTTAGAAAAATAGGGAGCTATAATACTATAACACAATATTAAAAAATCGAGTAGACGCATCTTTTAAAAGCTCTACTCGATTTTTTTTCTATAAAGTTAGACGAAACCCTAACCGTATATTTCTTCCCCTTGTGGTGTAACCCACAAGTTCCTGGTAATTTTCATTTGTGATGTTATCTAGGTTTAAAAACACTGTAAACTGATTGGAGACCTGATGGTTAACAGCAAAATTTAAAAGGGAAAAAGCCTTGAGATTCACATTTTCAAAGGTGCTAAAATCAGTATCCAAACGTTGCCCAGTATATTGATACCCTAGGCTAAATGCGGTGGTTGGAAGCAATTGATAATCCACATGAGCATTAATTTTATGCTTTGGAATTCTTAGTACCACCTTATCCCGATTCTCGGTAAATGTATAATTTGCGGTAATACTTAGTTTGTTCACAGGATTGTATGCAGCCTCTAACTCCACGCCATGAACAGTAAAATTATCTTCAATATTAGTGTAACTCCACTGTCCTGTTTCTATACCAAGCACATAATCAATAAAATTTTCTTCTTCACGGTTAAAATAAAGTCCACTCCATCTAAAGATATTACTTTTAAACTCCACTCCTGCTTCAAGAGTTTGATTTTCTTCTGGCTTTAGATCTGGATTTGCGCCAAATGCGCCGAATAATTGCGGCAGGGTCGGTGCAATATAGGAGCTACTATAAGATCCAAGAAACTTTAAATAACTCCCATCAAGCTTTAAGGTATAAGAAGGATTAAAATTGTATGTGAAATGGCTGCCATATTCGCTATGATTATTCCATCGACCTCCAAGGTTAAGATTAAGACCAAAGTCAGAAACCCATACTACATTGGCATAAGGGTCTGTAGTGGAAAAATCAGTGTCAGCTCCCAGAGTTGCAGTGTGTCGAACATAATTCACCCCTAAAATGGTGTAGAACTGATCATTAAAGTTATACCTGTTATAGGCATCCACCACAGTGCTTGTTGCCTTATAAGAGTTAGGAAATTCCGAATAAATATCCCGCTGAATTTCATTAAAAGAGGCGTTGATATTTAATTGTCCTTGTCCATAACGGTATTCAGGGGACAGAGTCACTCTGTACTGCTCACTTTGAGAATAATTATCATTATCACCCATTGGAGAGGATGAGTCAAAATCAGCTTTAAACTTATCGTAATACCCCAGCACATTTACAGAAAATCGATCCGAGAACTGATAACCAAAATTGACATTAGTGTTAATACGGTTAAAAGGATCCTCTTCTTCTGCTATCACTGCGGACAAACCATCGGTGTATTGCTGACCAAAACCTACCAAATAGCTAAACTTATCCAACCGTCCATTGACATTGAGATTATTTCGAAAGTCTGCAATTGAATAAGAATCCTCATCTGAAGATTGATTACTTGCTATACTACTTTGAAAACTCGCTGAAATCTTATCAGTTCCTGCTTGTTTTGTTTTGATATTAATAACTGCGGTAGAAGCACCATTTCCGTATAAGGTACTCGCTGCTCCCTTTAAAATCTCAACGGATTCTACATTTGCTAAATCCACGAGTTTTAAATCAAAATCACCCGCTATCTGAGAAGGGTCGCTAATGGCAATACCATCGATTAAGAAAAGTACTTGTCTGTTATTCCCACCCCGGACTAGATACGATAAATTCTGCCCTGCATTACTGCGACTTCCGTTGATTTCAATACCACTTTTGGTGTTGATTAGTTCTGCCAGAGTGCGTCCTTGATTTCTTTGAAGCTCCTCAGTGGTGATCGTAATAATCGTTTTTCCTGAGTTTTCGCGCTTTAATTCAAATCTAGAATCACTGACAACAACAGCATCTAATTGATTAATTTGAGTGTCATCTAACACACTAATTTCTTGAGAGTAGCCAAGGGTACACAGTACACCAAGAGCACAAAAAGAAAGAACTCTTTTGTTCATTTTTTAAGGTTGTAAAAAGGGAAAAAGTATGGAAAAACCATACACCAACTTTTATCCCGAAAGTTTGACAATGTATTTGTGAATTTAGGCAGGTCTCCTGGCTTGCTTTTGTTTTGATTAGCCTTCCCATCCAAATCCTATAGAAATTGAACAGTGGCATAAATAAGACACCAAAACATTAAATTAGTAGTTACTCGTTTGACTACTTAAAGCTTACAGTTGCGGGAACAGCTACGGATTTACACCGTATTCCCTTTTCATCCTATTTGAATTCTCAAAATTAGGAACCATAAATTCATGGCAAATGTAAACATTTTAGACAACAGAAGCCTTACCCAATAAATTAATCTTAATTTTACACCTAGAATCAGCGATAGAAAATACACAATTAAGCTTCTCATGATTAAATACCTTTGCCTTTTATTGGTTGTTGCGCTTATGGGTTGTAATGAATCCCAGCAAAAGAAGGAATCCCCTTCTTTAGAACAAACTACAACATTGCAAAGCACCCAGGATGCAGAAATTGCAGTTCTTTACGCCCAAGGGTTTACTATAAAAAAACAAGGTCACATTACCTTTATCCAAGTGAAATCTCCATGGCCTAATGCAAATGCTCCCTTTAGGTACGCCTTGATTGAAAAAAAGCATAAAAACCAATTAAAGGACAGTATAAATTACCTCAGAGAAAACTTTGATGCTGTTGTATTTACCCCAGTTAAAAGGGTAGCTGCCACATCGACTACCCATATTCCCGCCTTCGAACTTTTAGATGTTTCAGATCATTTAATCGGTTTTGCAGAAACAGACTTTATTTCCTCTCCAGAGTTAAGAAAACGAGTTGAAAGCGGGCAAATAATTGAATTAGGCTCCAATGAATCTTTAAATGAAGAGGTTATTATTGCTGCCCAGCCAGAACTTTTTATAGGCTTTGGAGTTTCGAATCAAAACAAGAGTTATGCCACCATCTCCAAAGCAGGAATTCCAGTGGTATACAATGGGGATTGGGTAGAGGAAACACCGCTTGGTAAAGCGGAGTGGATTAAATTTATGGGAGCTTTCTTTGGCAAATCCGAGCAGGCTAATCAAATTTTTAACGCCGTTGTTACAGAATATAACAAAGCAAAGAAACTTGCCCTAGAAGCTACCTCTAGACCAACGGTAATTAGCGGTTCGATGTTCAAGGATATCTGGTACGCGCCAGGAGGGGAAAGTTGGCTTGCACAATTCTTCCAAGATGCTAATGCTAGTTATCTATGGAAAGACTCCAAAGGAACAGGTAGTCTTTCTTTGAACTTTGAAACAGTTTTAATGCAGGCGCGTGATACTGAATATTGGATAGGTTCTGGACAATTTATTAGTTATAGCCAGTTAAAACAGGCTAACCCGCATTATCAACAATTTAATTTTTTCAAGAAAAAGAAGATTTTCACCTACGGCCTAAGCACTGGAGATAAAGGTGGGATGCTCTACTATGAGCTAGCCCCGACTAGGCCTGATGTTGTTTTAAAAGATATAATTCATATTTTACATCCCAATTTGTTACCCAATTACACAACAGTATTCTTTAAACCGTTACAGCCTTGAATACCACAAAATCATATTATCCTTCACTGCTTATTCTAGGGGTATTTCTTATAGTAAGCTTTGTAGTAAACTTATCTCTGGGATCAGTGAGTATTCCTGCTAAAGAAGTGATTTATGCGCTATTGGATCGTCCTGTGGCTGATGAATCTTGGAGGTATATAATTGTAAATTATAGGCTTCCAAAATCACTGACGGCAATTTTAGTAGGTAGTGGATTATCTCTAAGTGGACTCTTAATGCAAACCCTTTTTAGAAATCCTCTAGCAGGGCCTTTTGTTTTAGGAATTAGTTCAGGGGCTAGTCTAGGGGTGGCCTTATTGATTATGGGAACTTCAATATTTGGAGGAGTTATTGGATTTGGCCTTGGGTACTCAGCAGGTACCATTATTGCTGCAACCGTTGGAAGTTTTTTGGTCCTATCCGCCATTATGATTGTAGCTAGTGCGGTCAAGGATACCATGACTCTATTGATTATTGGCTTAATGTTCGGAAGTATTACCAGTTCAGTGGTAAGTGTACTGTCTTATTTTACTCAGAAAGAACAGCTTCAACAATATATTTTCTGGTCCTTTGGCAGTCTAGGTAATCTTTCTTGGAATCAATTGTTACTCTTATGTGTATTTGTTGTATTAGGAGTTTTAATTGCGATATATTGCATCAAGCCTCTTAATGCTCTTTTACTGGGGGAACACTATGCCTTTAGTCTGGGAATTAACGTTAAGAGATCTAGATATTTAATTATCATTTCTACAAGTCTCTTGGCTGGAAGTATTACCGCATTTGCTGGTCCAATTGCATTTATAGGTTTAGCTGTCCCACACCTGAGCAGACAATTATTTCCGACTCAAAATCACAAAATAATGATACCTGCAACCGTTTGTTTCGGAGCCATGATTATGCTTCTTTGTGATACGGTTGCTCAACTTCCTGGAAGTACTTTAACCCTACCCATTAACGCCATTACCTCTTTAGTTGGTGCTCCAGTAATTATTTGGCTATTGGTTAGAAAACGTAAAATGATTTTTTAAATATCGATCCTATCAAGACAAAAACAACAAATAGCGTCATTCAAGCCAGGGATCTAAAAATAGGATACCAGCATAAATCTATGATTAGCCCGGTGGCGGAAAACATCAATTTTAATGTGCAATCTGGTGAACTAGTTGCCCTAGTCGGTACCAATGGCGTTGGAAAGTCTACCCTACTTCGGACCCTCTCTGGTATTCAACCAAAGCTTTCAGGTGAGATCCTACTCCATAACACGTTGTTATCTTCCTACAAGTCTAATCAACTCGCCAAATCCCTTAGCATAGTTCTTACAGAAGGAATCCCGACTAAAAACCTGAGTGTTTTAGAGGTCATTGCTTTAGGAAGACAACCTTATACTAATTGGATTGGCAGTTTGAGCTCCAAGGATATTGATGTGGTTAAAACGATCCTTAACGATACTGGACTCAACGAGCTCCAAGATAAAAAGTGCTACCACCTCAGTGATGGACAATTTCAAAGAGTTATGATTGCAAGAGCCCTTGCTCAGGACACCTCTTTAATTCTATTAGATGAGCCCACTACGCATTTGGATATTTATCACAAAGCTTATGTTCTTAAGATGCTTAAAAACATTGTTAAAACAACTACTAGGTCCATTGTTTTTTCAACCCACGAAATTGGATTAGCCTTACAGCTTTGTGATAAAATTGTAATACTTCAGAAAGAAAAATCCATCTTTGGTACTCCAGAGGAACTTATAAAACAAGAAGTTTTTTCAGATTTATTTGGCAGTGATCTCATCAGTTTTGATCCACAAACTGCAAGTTTCAAAATCAATTGATCGATAATTATTTAAAATCCAAATCTACCAATACAGGAAAATGATCCGAAGGATATTTACAATCTTGGGAATCACTTAAAATGCCACTTTTAAGCACTTTAAACCCACCCTCTGAAATAAATACATAATCGATTTTATCAGTAACAGGCTTTTCAAAATGAAAACCATTAAAGGTACCCTTTGGTCCAAAAGCATTATCTCCTGCGGCTTTATGTGTATCAACCATTTGGCTTGTAATGATCCGAATACCCTCCTGTTGATCAGTTAAATTAAAGTCACCTGTAAGTACGACGGCTTTGTTATCTGTATTTACTTCATTTATTTTTTGAAGTATTAATTTCGAACTCTCCAAGCGCGCAGTTTCCCCCTTATGGTCGAAATGAGTGTTAAATACCCAAAAGCTATGATCAGTGTCCTTATCTTTAAACAAGGCGTAGGTACAAATTCTATTTAAAGCAGCATCCCAACCTTTAGATGGCTTATCTGAAGTAGGAGAAAGCCAAAATGTCCCTTGCTTTAGAACTTCCACTTGTTGTGTGTTATAAAAAATGGCTGAATATTCACCTTCTGTATTTCCTTTATCCCGACCTATACCTACGTAATCATAGCGGTCTAAAGCTGCTTTAATATCTTCGAGTTGATGGTGTAATCCTTCTTGAGTTCCAATTATATCTGCATCGTAATAATTAAGTTGAGATGTTAGAAAAGTTTTGCGATTTTCCCAATTGTTGACAGAATCCGATGTGTTGTCGTACTTGATGTTGTAAGACATCACTTGAAGGTCTTGAGCATAAGTTAAACTGCATAAAAGCGCAGCTAAAAGTAAATTTAAAATTCTCATAATTCTTGTGTTATAGCCAGTAAAATTTATTATTCTCAAATATACCAAACCTAGTTTTAGATGTTGTAAAAACTGCTTGTTTTATTTTATTTGCTATGTGTAAGCCATCACTTCCAATAGTTGGAACTTTTGTCAAAAATTAGTTGATAATATAATGCTAACCTCACCTCTTTCTAAACCAAAAGGTCACTTTACTGAATCGGAGTCCCTCTTAAGCGTTCAAAAACCTTATAGGCATTATCGACTTTTTGTTTTGGAGCCTGCTCAAACTCCTTATCCGTTACCTTATAAACCTTCTGTAGTGAATCCAACTTTTGATGCATCATTTCAATAATTTGTGTATACCGCTTATCATCGATGGCATTATACTGCTCTTTAGGATCTTCTTTTAGATCATAAAATTCCCAAGCATCAATGTCATCATAGAAGTGCATCAACTTATAGCGTTTAGTTTTGACCCCATAATGTTTTTTAACCATATGAAAGGCTGGGTAGTCATAGTAGTGGTAATAAATAGCATCTCTAAAATCATCATCAGATACCTTTCCTTGAAGAAGCGGCTTAAACGACTTTCCTTGCATTGCAACGGTGGCGGAATCAGCAGCCCCTGCGTAGTCTAAAAACGTTTGTGCAAAGTCTAGGTTTTGAGTCAAAGCGCTTACTTTGCTTCCTGCCTCTATCTTACCTGGATACTGAATCATAAAAGGCATTCTAAAGGATTCCTCATACATAAAGCGTTTGTCGAAAAAACCCTTTTCTCCAAGATAAAAACCTTGGTCTGAAGTATACACCACAATAGTGTTCTCCATAAGTCCATTTTCCTGAAGATAATCAAGCACCTTCCCTACCCCATCATCAACGGCCTTAACTGTTCCTAAGTATTCTTGAAGATAACGTTGTAATTTCCAAATCGCCAACTCTTTTCCCTTTAAATCCTTCTCCCAAAAAGCATTATTCTTTGGAAGGTAAGCCTTGTCCCAAATTTCCTTTTGCTCCTCAGACATACGATCAAAATCATTTGTCCAGGGATTGTTGGATAATTCTGTACTTCCATACTCCTTACTTAATTTCAGATCATGGCCCTCATACATATCCCTATAGATGGTCTGCAACTGTTGTTGAGCTGCAATTTGATTGTCATGCTTATCGAAATAAGTTTCAGGAACGGGAAAAGTAATAGAATCAAATTCATTTAAATAACGTAAAGGAGGCATAAAGTTTCTATGTGGAGCCTTGTGATGTAACATCATAAAGAATGGTTTGTTCTCCTTCCTACTTTCCTTTAACCAACTCAAGGCTTCTTCTGTAATAATATCTGTAGCATAGCCCGGGATTCGAATAGTGTCTCCCATTTTTATAAAATCAGGATTGTAGTAATGTCCCTGATCTACCACAATGTTCCAATAATCAAATCCCTGAGGGTACCCATAAAGATGCCACTTTCCAATCAATGCCGTTTGGTAGCCTATTTGTTTTAATTTCTTAGGTAGGGTAGGCTGATTACCATCAAATCGCTCGCCATTTTGACGAAATCCATTTACATGACTATGCTTACCTGTGAGAATTACAGCCCGAGATGGTCCACATATCGAATTGGTATTATACATATTGGTAAACAACGCTCCGTTGTCTGCAATTCTATCAATATTTGGTGTAGGGGCCAATTTACTCAACTCACTACCATAAGCACTTATTGCTTGATATGCATGGTCATCCGACATTATAAATAGAATGTTTGGTCGGCTATTTTGGATATCTTCCTTTGTTTGCGTAGAATTATTGTCTTTACTTTTTGTTTGACATGAACTCACAAAAATTAACAGTGCTCCTAAAACAAAGAAATTAAAAGTTCTAATGGTTTTTGAGTCCTTCATAATTATTTTTTAAGTGTTCTATTTATTTGCGTTAATTGCTGCTTTATGATTGCCTCATTAATAAAATTAGCTATAGAATCTGTTCTTGAGAAAGGAATTCCAGCCCATTGATGGGTCCCACTGGGGTCCATACCAAGGTTATACGAAACCTTTAATTCTTTTAATTTATCAGCCATGGCTTTAGAACCATAAAGCATGAGATAGCCAGGGGCATCCTTATCACAGTAATGGTGTGCTGCGACATCATAGGGCACCAAACGATCTTTCATACCATGAAAAAACATAGATGGTTTAGCGTTTGCCTTAGTTAAACTCCCGAGTTCTAATAAAGCTCCTGCAAAAGATACCACCCCCGCAAACTCCAGGTCCCCGTAGTTCAAGTCATTATATAAATCGCTGTCGCGCATATACGCCAAATTAACCACAGCTTCTGCCCCCGCACTACTGCCGATGAGAATCACACGATTAAAATCAATTTTAAAAACGTCATTTCTTTTCTTTAGAAAATGTAGTGCCTTTAAAATATCCTCACCTGACATTTTGATAGTTTCTATTTTATCTTCAGCTGGACAATCACATCCGAAACCTGTTGCTTTTCCTTTTCTTGTTAGCCTGTAGCTTACAGAGGCTACTGTATAGCCCTTTTTTGCCATGGCTTCAGAAAATTTAACCTCTGTTGGGTTATCCCTTTGTCCTACAGAAAATCCTCCTCCATGAACGACAACAAGTAAAGGTCGTTTATCTAAAAGATCCTCCTTAGCATCATAAAAGTCTAATTTTAGGGTGTCGGCATAGGTATAAGTTTGTTGTTGTACCTTTTCAAAAATTGGTTCGATATACCTGTTTTCTTGCGATGGATTACAAGAAATCAACAATAAAAAGGTCCAAGAAAGTAGTAAGAATCTTAACAGCATGGTAAAAGTAGTTTTTTAGTTCTACTGTAAATTAAAGGATTTTTTTAGAGTTGCATTGGAATCTGCACCTATAAATACCTCAAAAACACCAGGCTCTGCAATAAATTCCAATTCATTGTTGTAAAATTTTAAATCATCAGCTCTTAAAGTCAATCGAACGGTTTTTTGCTCCCCTTTTTTAAGGAACACCTTTTTAAATCCTTTTAATGTCCGTTTGGGCGGGGTAATACTTCTAACCACATCTTTAAGATATAGCTGTACTACCGTTGCACCGTCATACTCCCCAGTATTCTTAATTTCAACGGAAACCTCTATGGATTGATTTTGACCAATTCTATCGTGGCTTAATTTTAAATTTGAATATTCAAAAGTTGTGTAGCTGAGTCCGTAACCAAAAGCAAACAAAGGCGTGTTAGGAACATCAAGATAATTGGATCTAAATTTCTGAAATTCTTCAGGATCCTCAGCAGGGCGCCCCGTATTTTTCATGCTGTGGTATATTGGAATCTGCCCTACTGTTCGCGGCCAAGTCGCAGTTAATTTACCCGAAGGATTATAATTACCAAACAACAAATCAGCAATAGCATTTCCTGCTTCCACTCCAGGATGCCAGACTTGTAAAATACTTACTGGCATTTCAAATTCTTCACTAATATTTAGTGGTCTACCACTCATAAGAACTAAGACTACAGGTTTACCTGTTTCCACCAATGCTCGAATCATTTTTTTCTGTGCCTCTGGGATACGGAGATCAGTTCGACTCGCCGCCTCACCACTCATCTCTGTGGCTTCCCCAACAACAGCTACCACTACATCCGACTTGGATACACTAGCCAAAGCCTCCTTTAGTAATTCCTCTGGTGAGGATTCACTAATGATAACCCGTGGCCCAAAGACATTAATTTTTTTTGCCATTTCTGGGTCGTCCAATATATTCGA
>Ga0079224_100007508_pt1 | contig 14647 bp, 11 predicted proteins | sample Stecom2015_FD_80414 | JGI IMG/M metagenome (GOLD analysis project Ga0079224, IMG submission 80414) | Agricultural soil microbial communities from Utah to study Nitrogen management - Steer compost 2015 | ecosystem: Environmental > Terrestrial > Soil > Agricultural land | place: USA: Utah...
AGCATGTTCGCCTTGACGGATCCGGCGATGAGGATCGCGGTCCGCAGGAGGCCGACCAGTGCCTCGTCGGCGGCGAGGTCCTGGACGTCGATCTCCTCGGCGTTGATCTTGTGAGCGCCGAGCACCTTGGTCCACATCGCCTCAGAGGCGGTGATGTGACGGGCCTCGATGCCGCCATCCACGATGAGCTCCGGGCCGGTCTTCGGTCGCATGTCGACGTTGGAGATCGCAACGGTCGCGGAGCCGGTGCCGAGGATCGCCACGACGACGAACTCCATCGTGACCGAGCCGTCGTCAGGGACGACGAATGACCCCTCGAATCGCTGCCACACGTTGCCGGTCGACGGGACGATGACTGTCGCGCCATTGTTGGCGGGCTCGCCATCCCGGTCGCGGAAATTGATCCCGAAGATGACACCGGGGCCATCCGGGACCTTGACATCGGCGGCGACGCGGATCTCTTGGCCAGGCGTGACTGCAGCACGGCGAGTGTTGGGCATATTGATGAGAAACCCGTTCTCACCGTCAGACATGAACCGGACGGCGTTGGCGTCCAAGTCGTCCGGCTTGTAAAACTCCGCCGTGCCGCGCGCGGTAGGGTCTTCAGACGGATGTAGCCAGCCCGGACCCCACGTGCCGGATTCGTCCGGCTCGAAGATGGGGTTGTCGATGAGGCGCGTACCGCCGATGACCAGCATATCCGAGGTGATCTTGCGGGCGCGGATGACATCCGTCCACAGCTTGTCCACAACCGCTGTGTCAATCGCGGCGCTCCCGGCGACGAGCTGGTCGGTAGAGAGCGTGATGAACGCGCCGACGGCGGCGGCGATGTCCTGCGCGTCGATCTGCCCGGCGGAGATCTTGCCCGACGTGATCTGCCCGGCGGAGAGCTCCAGGAACTGACCAACCGCTGCGGCCACCTCGGAGGCGTTGAGCCGCGCGGTGCTGATGGTCCCTGACGTGATCTGCTCGGCGGACAAGTCGAGGAACGTACCGACGGCTGCGGCGACGGATTCGGCGTCGACCTTTTCGGCCGTCACGGCGCCGTCGACGATGAGTGCCGGGCCAGTCATGGGCCGGATCTCTGGAACCGCGAACATGACTTCGTAGTTGTTGTTGCCGGTCCGGATGACCTCGATCTCTAGCTGACCGGAGAAGGCACCGGCGGGGGCGGTGGCCGTCGTGGACCGGTTGGTCCACGCGTGACCATGGGCGGACAACTCCGTCGAGGCGTCCAGGTCCGCGCCGTCAGAGTCGTACCACCTAATCCGCGCGATCTTGTCTCCCGATCCCGCGCCACGGATGGATACCGTGAACCGGTACTGGTCGCCGGGGACACAATCGAAGCGTCGGAGGTTCCGGATCAAACCGCCGCCAAAAATGGTGGTACGGAGGACGTTACGCGTCTCGAAGCTGACGACAGACCATCCCCCGCTGACGACCTCCCACCCGTCCATGCTGCCGCCGGAGAGGCCGGGGTTGTCGACGAGGTTGGAGGAGTTGCCCACAACGAGCATGTCGGACGTGATCTTGCGGGCGTGGATAACCTCGGCCCATAGCTTTTCAATCACGGCCTCGGAGATCGTCGCCGAGCCTGCCGTCAGCTTGCCGACGTCGAGGTTCGCGATGACCTCGGAGCGGACCTCGCGCTGCTCCCACTGAGCACCGGTGTTGCTGGCCTCGACCTGCTGCCACTGACCGGTGATCTGACCGGCGGCGTTGGTGCGGAACCATACCGAGCCCTGCGGGGCCGTGCCGGACGGTTCGCCGGTGCCAAACAGCATGACCGGGCGGGATTCGACGATGGGGGCGAGCTCATCCAGGCGCTCGTCCAGGCCCGCGTCCGCCTGCTCCAACTCCTGCCGGGCCGTGGCGAGGTCGTCGGCGATACCGGGGACGGTGACGTCGCGGAGGTTAGCGACCTCGTCGGCGTTCGCGGCGAGGCCGGACTCCAGCCCAGAGAGCTCACCCTCCAAATCGGTCAGGGAGGAGTCGAGTGCGGGAAGGGTTTCGTTTTCGAGGGTGTCGACACGGCCGGTGACGTTCGGCAGCGTGACGTTCTGGAGGTTGTCGAGGTCGTCGCGCAGGGTCGAGAGGTTCGTATCGAGCTGGGCGCCAGTGTCGGCGATCCACTGCTGGGCCTCGTTGAGACTCTGCTCCGCATCCCCGAGACGGTCGTTGAGCTCGTCGAGCGCGCCTTGATCGACGACGGAGGTCACCTCGACGGTGGTCAGCTCCGAGACATCGGAGCGCCGCATCGCGGTCGAGACAGCGACGAGGCCGATGTGCCAGGTGCCGACGGGGCGGGAGAAGGTGACCCGCCCGCCATCCTCGTGCGGGATGACGCCGACCAGTGCAGCATCCTCGATGGCGGAGAAGGGGGTCTGGGCGGCGTAAACCTCCACGCCCTTGAAGTCCATCGGCGTCGCGGCCTCGCCGACGTACGTGCCGCCCCAGAACGCCGTGACCGTCAGTGGCCCACCCTCGGCCTCAGGGGCGAGCGGCGTAGGCGGCTTCGGTCCGGTGATGACGTAAGAGCCGTGAGATCCGTCGGGCTGCTTGCCATAGCGGGCGACGAGGTTACCGTCGGCGTCGTACTCCGGGAGCGTGGAGTCCTCGATCGAGGTGTGCGCCAGCCGAGGGGACGTCGAGAGTGCCCGGTACTGGCGGTCCAGCCGGGCGATCTCCTTCGCGAGCTTCGCTACACGCGGGTCGGTCACTGTTCCTCCGCTGCCACGACGGAGAGCTGAGCGATCTCCCCGCTCTCGGGACTGATGCTGGACTCGACGATGCGCACCCACATGTCGAGGTCGCTCCATCCTGCCCTGCCGACCACGCGGATGTCGTCACCGACACGCCATGAACCGATCGGGGCGTTCGGATGGTCGCGGACGACGAGGGTAGTGATCTCACGGACCCCCAGGCGGCGCTTGCGCTCCTTGCGTGCCCGAGCGACCGCCGCCGACTCGCGCTTGATCGTGTCGTCGACGATCACGGCCACACGGCGCAGGCGCCCGGTCGGGCTACCAAGCACCTTCGAGTCGACCTTCTCTCGCCCCTCCCCGGCGCCGAGCACCCGGACATACCCCGCGTAGCCCTCCTCGACGAGGGACTCCTCGGGGATCTCGCCGACGTTCTCGCCAATGACGAAGCGCAGGTCGTCGCGCCGCCTGCCGATGCGTGGGTAGCCCATGCGCAGACGGTGGACGATCTGGCCGTTCTCCCAGGCGGTGTGCTCGGCGTAGTCGAAGTGGCCGCGCTCGGCGAGGTCGTCGATGAAGCCGCCGAGATCGTGCACGTCGTACCAGTTGAGCCGGATCGGCCCCTCATCGAAGGTAGTGTCCGAGCCTGCGGCCTCGGTCCAGATCGGAACGTACTCCTCCTCACCGAGGCGAACCGGCGAGGTCGTGTTGTCGACGATGACGCCGAGGTTGCCGTCGGGGTAGGACTGGGCGTGCTGCCAGATATGGCGTACCACGTCCATCGGGTCGACCCGTGTCCATACCTTGCCGTTGCCGGTGTATGGCAGGCCCTGGAGGTAGCCGGTGAAGCCAGTGCACTCGACGGAGAGCTGGGGGCCGCTCTTCGCGGTGCGGGTGATGATGCCACCGCCCCGGATCTCACCGTCGGCTTCGGCCCAGATAGCGGCCGACCACTCATCGAGGTGCGTCTCGCCGTTCGGCTTCTTCAGTTGAGAGAGCTCGATCGGCAGGGAGCCGGACAGGGCGCGTGGCCCCGAGAGTGTGTCCGTGATCGAGGCGTTCTGGAGAGGAAGCTCGGACTCGATGATGTCGCCGGACGGGAGCGCCTGAAGGATGTAGCGCCACCCCATCGGTCTATGCCCGCCTCTCGTGGAACTCGATGTCGAGGCTGACCGAAGACTGCCCATCGAGGCGGAGGTTGCCCGTGCCGCCGGTCAGGACGCTGCCGCGCAGAAAGACGTCGATCGTCGTGCCGCGAAGCTCGGCTGGGATCCCCCGCGAGGCGGCGTGGCGGATGCCGATCCGCGAAGTGTCCGGGGTTCCGACCAGGTCCCAGCGGTTCGGAACCGTTTCGACTGAGGTGGACCCCCTGGTGAGGGTGGTCCAGACCTGCCCGGCGCGGTCGCCGCCGTTGACGCGGACCTGGTCCCAGGTGGCGATGATGTTCGCGTATGTGGCCCAGTCAGGAACGTCGACGCTGAAGCCGTCGTTGGGCCAGGTGTCGTTCTCGCCACCGAGGAACTCGCTGTATCCGCCGGGGAAGTTGCGGGCCTCCAGGGTGCGATCCTTGCGCGGGTTGGCGACCTTGCGTAGGTCGGTGATCTGTCCTTCGGTGACCTCGGTGGCCCCGGCGGGCATCCGGACGCGGGCCAGAGGGATCGCCGGGGAGGAGATGGTTGGCTCGGTCGCGTTGCCTGCAACGTTCTGGATGACGTCAGTAAAGACGTACTGGAAGTTGAAGGGATCCTCGGGTGCCTGGCCCTCGAACTGCGGATCAATGATGCGAGCGATGACCATGTCGTGCCGGACGGCGCCGCCGGTGTTCGGCTGGATGTCGACGGTGTGCGCGTTCGGGTTGCGGGCGATGTAGGTCTGGCTGGGGAAGTGACCGAGGATGGCGGCGCCGCCGGTGCCGATGTTCACCGCGCCGCTCACCGGGCTGGTGGGCGTCACGCGCAGGTGCGTGGGACGGATGATACCTTCGGCCCCCTTGGTGGCTGCCCAGGCGAGGACTCGACCTACGTCGGCCGAGTGCCTTGCCCCTTGGATCATCCAGGGGGTCGCGTCCCACATGTTGTCTCCCTACAGCGAGTAATAGGCGTTCCGCCACCTCATCGTAGCCTGGGCAGAAGCCGAGTCTCCCCAGCCTCCGTAGGCGAACGTATTGGGGCCGGGACGCAAGACGATGTCCTCCAGGAGGGTCCTCGGAGGGAGCACTCCGGTGATCGGTACTCCGTTGCGCATCACCATGCGCGCCCAGGGCCTCGTGTCGATGGTGAGTACGTCTGTCGGGGCGAAGGTGCCTTCGAGCTCCAGGCGCCAGTCCTCGGTGGCCACCCACGGGTCGGCGCCCGCCTCGGTGATCTCGATGACCGGGTACGTGGGGGCCTTGCCGCCGACGGTGAACGCGCTCGGCATGTAGCCCTCAGTCGGCTGCTCCAGCACGATCGGAGCGACGAACGGGACGAGGAAGCCGCCGACGGTCGAAGACCTCTTCCGGACAGTGATCGACGACTCCTCATCGTCGTAGTGCAGCCGGTCGGCGCGCAGGAAGTCGGCGGTCAGCTCGGCGCGCCCCTGTGCGGTGACGATCCCGCCATCGGGGCCAACCAGTCGCCGTGGTCTGCCGTAGACGCGGCGCCAGCGGCCACCGATGCGATAGCGGCAGGGCATGACCTCGTTCGGCTCGAAGCGAGTGCCGTGCCAGACGGCGGAGAACTCTTCGGCGAGGTCGAGTGCCTGGACGTAGTTCTCCTCCAGGTCACCTTCCCAGGCGTCGGTGAAGATCTCCCACGTCCAGGTCTGAGAGCCGAAGAAGTCCCGGCCGAAGAAGGCGCCGTCACCGCCCGCGCGGTCGCTGTCCTGCGTGCGGATCTCGACGTTGCCGGGGTCGAAGCTGGAGACCCTGATCGGCTCGGACCCGCCGAAGCGCAGATCTCCGAGCTCGAAGACAGGCATCCCGTACGCCATGCCCCCTACCTCTCTGCGTAGACGCCGCCACGCCGGGCTCGGCGTAGTGCGAACAGCATCTCGTCTGCGATCTCGCCAGCCGTAGCGCCGGGCCGGTCGATGTCGATGTCAAGAATCGTACCGGCGCCGCCGCCGACTCCTCCCGCCTTGGCCAGGGCTTCGAGCTGCTCCTGGTTGAAGACGTGCTCGCGCTGGCCGGTGGCGTTCAGGATGTAGTTGAAACCGGGCTCGATCGGGCCACCCGAGTCGCGCAGGCTGACCCCACGCGCCCGCATGAACTGAAGCGGGTCGACCGCGTTACCAAGACCACCCTGGTGGGTCTCGAAGTGGAGGTGCGTGCCGGTCACGTTACCGGTTGCACCCTGGGCGCCGATGCGCTGACCAGCTCGCACTCGCTGGCCGGGACTCACGGCGACTCCGTTGACCGGGTTGTGGCCGTAGTAGGTGTACGTGCCGCCGCCGTGGTCGACGACGACACCGATACCGGTACGGCCGCTCAGGACGTTCCAGCCAACGCGCTGGACGCGGCCGTCGGCGGCAGCGAAGGTCGGGCCACCACCGGCGATGTCGACACCGGCGTGGAAGCCTCCCCAGCGTGGACCGAACAGCGACGTGAGTGGACCAACCGAGGGACGGCGCCACTTGCCGCTGCCAGGCGCCGGGGCGCCGAACGTGCCACCGCCGCCGGTGAAGCCTGGCGCCTGAGCCATCTTCGAGATGATGCTCTGGACGTAGGACTGCACGGTCGGGTTGCCCGGCGAGGGCCTCCGGCTCCACATGTTGCGGTTGTCGGCCCAGGCCGGGTAGAAGTGTGCGGCGGCGACCTGCTCCCAGTTGCCGTAGCGCTGCCAGGCGCGCATCGCATCGCGCCGGGCGCGCTCGTCCTGAACCTCGCGCGGTGCCAGGTAGGAGCGGGCATAGCCGCCGTAGTTGGCCCACGTCGAGTCGATGTACTGGTAGGCGCCCGAGGCGGAGGAGATCGGGTTCCGCGCCCGGTAGTTGTTGCCGGACTCGTGCAGGCGCAGCGCGTAGAGGTAGGCACCAATCGCACTGGCGTCCATCGGCCCACCGCCGACCCCGCCGAGGAGACCGGAGATGGCGTCGCCGATCTTGTCGATGGCGAACTCTGGGATGCCGGTGACCAGCTTGCCGAGGGTAGTGTCCTCGGAGAAGTTGCTCAGGCGCCCAACAGCGTCGCCAACCATGTCCTTCAGTCGGCCGACGGGGTCGGTGATGAAGTCCATCGCGAAGCTGGCGATGTCGGTGATCCGGTTCCAGACGTTGCTGGCCGCGTTGCCGAGCCAGTCGACGACACCGCCGAGGAAGTGGCGGTGCTCGCCGCCGGACTCGTCCCGGCCGGTCTTCTTCGCCACGCCCTGCACACCGCCGGTCAGGGCGGCGTTGTTCAGCTCATTGATCGTCTCGCGGCCGAGTGCTCGGGTGACCTCAGGGCGCAGGATGGCCTCACCACCGCTAAGGTGCAGCGTGCCGCCGGTCGGCGAGACGAAGGTGTGCACATCCTGACCGGGCGTGTAGCCGGGCAGGATGCCGCCGAGTGCGAAGTTCCCCTCGGCGGCGTTGCGGATGCCGCGCGGCACAGTAACCTCAGAGACCGGGGAGATGTCGAAGTGGTCGAAGACCCGGTTCAGAGTGCCGAGGATGCCGTCATTGATGATCGTGTCGACGACCCAGACGATCGGGCGGGCAAACGCCTGGCGCAGGCCGTTCCAGATATCCTCCAGGCGTTCGACGCCGCGCCGGAAGACCGGTGCGACATGCTCCTCGATGAAGCCGCCGAAGGCGTTGAGAACCGGGCGGATGTTGTTCCGCCAGACGTTGCCGATCCGCTCAGAGATCCATCCCCAGACCGGCTTGATGATCTTGTCGTAGAGCCAGCGGAAGATGCCTCCGAGGATGCGGATCCCGACCTGGAAGAGCTTGAAGATGACCTCGACGGCTGCCCAGCCGATGCGTGCCGCCAGGACGATCAGATCCCAGACCGGCTTCATGACGTTCTCATAGAGCCAGCGGAAGACCGGACCGAGGATGTCAGCGATGAAGCGCCACATTGCCGACAGGGCCGGGTAGATGTACTCGTTCCAGGCGGTGACGAGCACGTCGCGGATGCCGTTGACGAAGTCCCGGAACGGCTTCCACTGGTCGTAGAGCACCACGAGGAGCGTCAGGAGGGCGGCGACCGCGATGCCGAGCCAGCCCGCACGGCTAATCCCGGCGATGGCGCCACGGATGCCGCCACCGCGCAGGAGTCCTCCACCCTTGGCGCCGCCCTTGGTGCCGCCCTTGCCGATCCCGAGGAAGTTCGCCAGCCCGCCGAACATCTTGCGGAGGTTGCCGACCAGGCCCCCGACGTACTTCAGGTTGGCCCAGAGCTGGACGGTGGTCAGGATCAGGGACATCGCGGCAGCGAACATCTGGAAGGCGATCACGAGCCCGATGAGCGCGACCGTGTACCGACCAACTTCCTCAGGGTCCTGGTCGGCGATCCACTCGAAGATCGTTGTGAAGAAATTGATGAGATCCTCGGTGTAGGGCACCAGGCCGATCAGGATCGTGGTCAGCGCGCCCATGGCGGCGGCGAACAGCTCCCACAGCTCGGGAGAGACGTCCTGGAGGTAGTTGAAGAAGGCTGCGATGGCCTCCTGGCCCTCTTTGCTGTTCGCCCACTCGGCGAAGGCTGCCGACAGGTCGATCATTGCCTGGCCGAACGCCTCCGAGAACGGCAGGAGCCCTTCGAGGATCGGGATCATGCCGGTGGCCAGGTTGCGGAAGATCTCACCACCCTGGCCGAACAGGACGAGGAGCGTGTCACCGAGCTGCTGGAAGAACTCCTGCACCTCGGGCTGGACGAGCCAGTCGGACCAGGCAACCGCCTCGGAGCCCATGAGCTCCGAGATGTCGGTGACGAACTGCTTCACCTGTGGGAAGTAGACGTCGATGAGCTGCGCCATCGCATCCTGGAGGCCAGGCAGGAACGCCTCGGCGGCTGCCCACCGCAGCTCGTCCAGCAGGGGGCGCAGCGAGAAGAGCCACTCGGCGAACCGCTTCTGCGCCGGGGAGAGGTTGTCCATCGCCTCGCGGAGGTTCCGCTGCGCGGTGGCGAGCGCGCCAGTCCCGGCAGCGGCCTCGGCGGCAGCGAGCCGCTGGTCCTCCAGGGCATCCCGGAGCGCCTCCTCGGCACGGGCAACCCGGTCGGCCCCGTCGGCGCGGGTCTGTGCGACGTTCTCTGCCGCGTACCCGGCCTCGCGCTGAGCGTCGGCGATCGACCGCTGGGCGTCGGAGATCCGGCGGGCCGCATCTTCCTCGGCCCGAGCACGATCCCGGACGGCGTCGGCAAGCGACTCCTGGGCGTCCTGGACGAGACGAGCGGCATCGCGCTCGGCGCGGGCGCGATCGACGGCGGCGTCGGCAACTGCGTCCTCGGCGTCGCGGATGCGCTCGTTGGCAGCCTCGATGCCCTCCTTCGCGCTGACCACTGCCTCAGAGCCTTCGACGCCCTCATCGGCGACGGCCTGGGAGTCCTCGCGCAGGCGCTTGTTCTGGAGCTGGAGCTCACGGAAGTTCTGCACCTGGATGTCGTAGGCGAGCTGAGCGCGGTCCCGCTCACGCTGCGTAGCGCTGCCGTCCTGCATGATGCGGAACAGCGAGTAGCGCGCCTCCTCCAGGTCATAGAGCGCGTCCTGCTCGGCCAGCGTGCCGGAGATCAGGGCATTGTTCATGTCCTCGATCTCGCGGCGCGCCATCCGGCGGGCCTCGGTGAGCTGTTCCTGGGCGCGGCGCGAGTCCTCCTGCGCGCGGGTCAGGGCCTTCTCGGCGTCCTGCTGGCGCTCCACCGCGCTGGTGACCATGTCCGAGGCGCGCTCGCGAGCGTCCCCGAGGGCCTCCTCGGCGTCGGCCTGGCGCTCGATGGCGTTCTGCACCATCTCAGCGGCCTCGCGCCGGGCGTCGGACAGGTCGCGCTCAGCGTCAGCAACCCGACGGGCCGCGTTCTCCTGCTGCCGGAGCGCCTGGGTGAGCTGCCGCTCCGAAGACTCGCGGGCGTCGCGCACCCCGCGCCGGGCGTTGCGCACGGACCGGTCGGACGAGCGCGTCTGGCTGGTCTGCTGCCGCTGACGCTGTGGCCTGCCGTACTCGCGCTCGGACTCCAGATCCTCCATGGCGCCCATAGCCTCGCCGATGCCGGACAGGCCAAGCACGGCAGCACCGATACCGGCCCCCGCCGCCAGGCCCATGGTGGCGATCGACGCGAGCGCGCCAGCGATGGCCAGCAGCGTCGGAACCAGCATCGGGCCGAACACGGCGGCGGCAAGGAGCACGCCGTTCATGGCGCGGAACGCGTTGGCGGCAGACGACGCCTGGCCACCGCTCTCTCGGAAGCCACCGGCGAGGTCGGCCTGGCGCCGCGCGGCCGAAGAGGTCGCCGCGTCGATGGCGGCGAGCTGGGCCACCGCCTGCCCCATGTCGACGTCGACCTTGATATCGACGTCCTCGTTGTCCAGGCTTCGTGCCATCTGCATGATGGCCATGAGCTCCGACACGGCGGAGGCGCCGTCGATGTCGACGCCGATCCTCATGTCGCGGATGCGCTCCAGCCTGGCGCGCAGCGCAGCGATCTCCGCGTCGGCCTTCGTCGAGTCGACATCCAGCTCGACCTTGGCCAGCCGGGACTTCTGGAGGGCCTGCTCGATGGTGCGGGTCAGCGCCCGGTCGAAGCTGTCCGGGTCGCCCATAGCGCGCTTGATGAGGGTCGACTGAAGCTTCTTCATCGACACCTCGGCGCGACGCTCAGCCTGGCGCTGGTCACGCTCCTGAGCGACCTGAGCCGCAGCGCGCTGCTCGGCGAGCGCGTTCTGGCCGATCCTGTCCAGCTCCAGGAGGCGGTTGTTCAGCCGCTCGCGCGCGGCCGCACGCTCCTGGTCCTGCTTCTTGTCCAGCTCGATGAGCCGGTTCGCGTGAGCCTGGTTCGCCTTCTCGATCGCATCCCGATGGCGTCGGTCTGCCGCCTCGCGCGCGGCAGCGCTACGAGCCTGCTGGCGCTCCGCGTCGGCGAGACGCTTCGCCTCGATCTCGGCAAGCCGCTGAGCGTGCCTGTCTGCCGCCTCCTGGCGCCCCTGCCAGTAGGCGTCCTCGCGACTCTTCGCGGTAGCGCGGTGCTGCTCGCGGATCGCGTCGAGACGCTTCTGGTGAGCGTCCTGCTGGCGCTCCAGCGTGCTCTGGAGCTTCTTGTCCTCCACCGCGAGGCGTTCAGCGTGCCGCCGCTGTGCCATCTCCTCACGGGCCTGGGCGGCAGTGAGGGCCCTCTCCTTACCGAGGGCCTGGGCTCGCGCCTCGGCCTCACCAGCCTGGCGGGCGCGCTGTTCGGCCTTCTTCGCGTGCTGCCGCTCGCGCTCTTCGTAGCCCTCGGCCCACTTGTCGGCCGCTTCGCGCCCGGCGCGACGTCCGGCCTCGTGGATGCCCTCGAAGGAGGGGATGACCTGTAGCCAGATCGCACCGAGCTCGTATGCCACGGGTTACCCTCCTCTGCTCACACGCGAGTCTACTGGCCGTCACCTGCCGCTTTTCCGGGCAGGACACGGGCCACGAGAGAATCGTGCTGGGCCTGCCGGACGTTGAACTCGGCCTCCTTCAGGAGGGTGATCGGCCCCTCGTAGGGCTCTGGCGGCTTCGAGCCGCCACCAGCGACAGCGAGGACAACGGCCCTCAGGGAGCGGATCTCCTGGATGAGGTCCCGCCCGATGCCGACCACTCGGGTGTACTCCGAGACGGGGATACCGGACTTCGACTTCTTCTTCCCGTCCTTCTCCTGCTCCATCTGGCGCTTCATGATCATCTCGACCATCTCGGGGTCGTTCAGCATCCGCTCGCGGAAGTGGCTGGCGTAGGGAAGGTGGTCGATCGCATTGATGATGCGGCGCCAGCGCCGCTCTCGGAAGTCGGAGATCAGGTCGATGCCCCGGTCGCGCAGGTCGATCTCTAGCTCGCTGCCGTAGCGTCCGAGCATGGCGAACATCTGCTCGACGTCGGCCGGGTCGAGGGGGAGTCCCTGGTGGATGCAGTAGGCGTCGCGCACCTCGCTGACGACGCCGAGCGGGAGGTCTGCCCGCAGCTCCGACCACTTCCAGAAGGCGAGGTCGCTCCGGAGCACCTCGACAAGCGTCTCGAAATGCACATCGACGGCGGCTGGGATAGTGTACTCCCGACCGCCGTCGATGTAGACGAAGTCGCCTCCGGCCTCGTAGGCCCAGAACATCTACTTCGCTGCGCGCCGATCCCGGCGACTGAGCCGACCACGGACCGGGTCCCAGCCGTGGTGGCGCAAATACTTCTCGAAGACCTTGCCCGCGACCTCGGCGGGGACCTGTGCCTCGCCCCAGGCGTTCAGCTCGTCGTCGTCGTCGATCAGCGTCCAGAAGACCGTCCGCATGTCGTTGTGCTCGGCGGCTTCAGCCATCGCCTGCGCCTCTTCCCAGTCAAGATCCTGGGGAGAGCGGAAGGTGACGCTGACCTTGTCGGGGCCGACGCCGTCGAGCACGAACGGCTCAACCTTGTCGGCGCTCTTCTGGTGCTCCTCGACGAGGGCGTCGAGGCTGAGTGCGGGCTTCGCCTTCTCTGCCATGTCTCCTACTTGGTGGTGGTCGTGGTCTCGGTGCTGGTGCGCTTCGAGCCCGACTTGACCTCGCGCCACCCCTCGAACCGAAGACGAACCTTGTCCGCCTCGCTCCGAGCGACAGCGGTCTTGCCGTCACGCTCGAACTTCACCGTCTGCTGCTTCTCGGCCATCATATTACCTTCCGATAGGTCTAACTAAGGTGGAGACTCGCCGGGGAGGGGCGAAGCCCTGCCAAGCCTCCCCGGCGAGTGGTCTGTCAGCCGCCCGTGCTCTCCTGCTCGATACCCATGTCGTCGAGCAGGTTGAGCCAGCCCGGACCGCCGAACAGCCAGGACTCGGTGAAGCCGAGCGTGCTGTCCGAGTAGGCGGTGAAGGTGACACCCCAGGTGATCGCCTGGTCGCCACCGGCGTAGGTCTGGGCGTTGAAGCCGGTGACCTTGGCGCGCGGCAGGAACCGGGCGATGTAGATCTCGGCGCCCGTGTCGTCCTGGTCGACGGCCAGCGCGAGAAGGCGGTAGTACTTCGCGGACGGAGTCTCCGGCTTGTCGATGCGCACCTCGCCGGTGCCAGCCGCCGCGCGGATCGCCGCCAGGTCCGCGCCGGTGCCGAGGGCGATCGTCGACGCCTTCGTCTCCTGCGCGATGATGGTCAGCGTGGTCGTGTCGGCGGTGACGTCCGAACGGGTCGGGGTCGTCGAGCCGAACGAGGTAATGTCCGACTGGGAGACGTCACGCCCGAACGGCATGCCCTCCTCAGTCAGCCAGCCGAAGTCGCTGTAGCTCTCGGGCAGCGTGTTCAGCTCACCACCGGTGGTGGTGAGCGTCTCGATCGGGTCGGCAGTACGAGGGGCGCCGAAGCACGAGCCCTTCAGTGCCTTCCGGATGAGGTGCGACTTCCGCTCCTCCAGATCTGCGTAGCTCATGCGAGCCTCTCCTTCTAGTCCCGTCAGCGCCGTCGGACGCTGAGTTCGTATGTGGCCCCCCGCCGCCTGACGTTGTCCCCTTCCCAGGGGAGCCACGCCGGACGGGACCGGGTTGTCGCACTGTCGATGGCTACACCGCCTGCGACTAGCGGAGCTGCCAGAAGCCACGCTCGAATGGCCTCAGCTAGAGGATATGTAGCGGAACGCGTAGCACCAAAGACATCAATCGAGACCGTGGGGAAGTCCGAGAAGAAATTGTCGCTCCCGGAGAGGATCTGGACCCGCACAAACGGCAGCCGCTCCATGAGCGTCGGACGTGCTCCGGCGCGCGGAACGTCGGCGCCGACGTGGTAGTCGACCGGCCCATCGCCGTCGGCCAACTCCGCGAATCGACCCTTCAGCCCGTCGAGCAGGCCGCTCTCCACGTCGGGGAAGACGACCGTCTCCATGCCTGTCATGCCGGACCCCTCCCCATGGTTCGCCGGACGCCCTGCGGGACGTGCCACGGCGCCGCAGTGCGCTCCAGGATGTGATGCCCGCCCCCGGCGCTGTCGTCGAGCTCCATCGTGGCGGCGTAGGGCACGTCATTGACGACCACGCCGACCCGGCGAGGCCCACCTTCTGCGTCATGAGCGCCGACATCCGTCTCGGCGCGGTATCCCTCGGCCAGTCGGCCCGACGACTCGGCGCCACTGCGCTTCGGGCGCGCCCGCTCTGCCGTCGCAGCAGCGCGAGCGATATCCTCAGCAGCGGCCTGCGAGACGCGGTCGACCCGAGACGACATGAGGAACTTCGCGAGCGAAGCGTGGTTCGGCTTGTACCGCCCGATCTGCACCTTCGCCATCAGCTCGCCCTCGTCAGGTTGACGATCGTCCCCCGGATCGGGCCGTTGCCGCCCCGGTAGTAGACCGCAGGCTCGCCGTCGACCTCGTACGCCTCGCCGGTGCCGTCCACCACGTTGCCGTCGTCGTCGATCTTCACGCCGACCAGCACGGTATCGGCCGGGCCGGGCACGGGCTTACGTGGGGGGATGAGCACGGCGAGCCCTTCGACGAGGACGTTGCTCTCCGACTCCGAGGAGTCGCGCGGCCACATCTTCGGGCGCCGGATCGGAACCGGCGGGCCGGGCGGAAGTGGGTCGCCCCAGCGGTCCGTGCCGCCGTCCTGGACGATCGCGATATCAAGCATGGTCGTAGTCCGAGGGGAAGAAGGTCATGCCCGGCTCGGTCATCTCGCCGTAGGCGTCGACGTAGGGGACGGTGTCCAGCTCCTTCTTCGTGTCGGTGTCGGCCAGGCTCATGATCCAGAAGCCGCCGGACCCCTGACCGCTCACCGCCCCCCGGATCGAGTTGAGCGTCTCCAGCTCGTTCGGCCGGAACGCCATGCCGGTCAGCGTCACCTCGCTGTGCCGGTCGGTGATCGGGC
>Ga0079224_100007509_pt1 | contig 14647 bp, 13 predicted proteins | sample Stecom2015_FD_80414 | JGI IMG/M metagenome (GOLD analysis project Ga0079224, IMG submission 80414) | Agricultural soil microbial communities from Utah to study Nitrogen management - Steer compost 2015 | ecosystem: Environmental > Terrestrial > Soil > Agricultural land | place: USA: Utah...
AGGAGTGTGTCGTGATACTTCCGGCGCACCGCCATGAGCGGGAGCCGTCCCGATCTGATCCTCCCGGTCTTCAGCCGGAAGAGTAGCTTCGCCCAGCCGAAGGGAAGAAGCGAGCCGTGCAGATCGGCGATGGCTTCGTTCAGATTGGGCAGACCGACCCCGAACGCCGCCGGCTCGCCGTTCACCTCCGCGATGCAGACCAGCTCTTCGCGGATGATCGGCTTCAGGTCTTTGGCGGCCCGGTCGATCGCTTTGTCAGTGAACGGCACGAAGCCCCAGTTTTCGGACCAGGCGTCGTTGAAGACCTCGAGGATGCGACGCAGCTCCTGGCCATAGTCCGCCATCCGGATCGCGCGAACCTCGATGGAAGGATCCTCGGCGAGCCGGGCGACCAGCGATTCCGCCGACTTCGGCAGGGAATGACGTTCGAGATCGAAGCGATAGGCGATCAGGTCGCGCGCCTTGGCGTAGCCCTGCTCTTCCAGGCGTTGGCCATACCAGGGCCGCGCGTGCCCCATCATGAGCGAAGGGGGCGCGTCGAAGCCGTCCACGAGCACCCCCGATTCGTCGTTGATCGACAGGCTGAACGGACCGCGCACCCTCTTCATGCCCCGATCACTGAGCCATGCCTCCGCGGCGCCCAGCAGAGCGGCGGTCGTCTCCGATGAATCCTCGACATCGAAGAAGCCGAAATGTCCGATATCCGGATATCGGGCGAGGGATGTCCGATCCACTTGTGCGCTGATGCGGCCGACCGGCCGCTCGCCGCGCTGGGCTATCCAGAAGGCGGCTTCGGCTTCGGTGAAATAGGGGTTCCTGGCCGGATCCAGGTGCTGCATCCGTTCCAGCACGAGCGGTGCCACCCAGGCGGGATCGTCGGCGAGCACCGCACCGGGCATCTGCACGAAGCGCCGCACCGCCCGCCGTCCCTGGACCGGGATGACGCGGAGAGCGGCACCCGCATCGGCGGAGTTCACCCGATGGCTGCGCACCGGACGCTCAGGGGGCGCGCTGCGTGTCCCGGACGAGACCGGAGCTCGGCGTGCCGTCGCTGATCCGGGCGACCCATGGATACCGCGCGACTTCCGGCCCCGTGTAACCCAGATTGCGAACCGTCGGGCTGCGCGGCACCGATCCCGGCCGCTCGTAATAAGTGGATAGCAGGCGATCCCAAAGGAAGTTGGTGATGCCGTAGTTCCCCTGCTCGTTGTGGAAGTGATGCGCGAGATGGAGCTTCTTCATCCGCTGCAGCATCTTCAGCTTCGGGGTGTAGGCGAGGTGCTGAATGCAGTGGCAGAACTCGTAGAAGCAGGTGGTGGCGAGGCCGGCGGCGAATGCGGCGGCTGCACCGGCCGCTCCCCCGATAAGCCAACCGACGGGGGCCGTCGCGACGAAGATCGTGATCAGCGTATTGTGGAGCGCGCCGAACAGCACCGACAGGTCGTTCGGGTGCAGATGATGGTCGTAGTGAACGCGCTTCCAGAGCCTGGCGGTCCACCGAGAGCGATACATCCAGCGCCCGTGCAGGACGAACCGATGCAACAGGTACCAGACCAGCGGATAAACCAGAACCGCCGCGGCCACGGCGCCGAGCACCGGCAGCACGGATTGCGCCCAGTAGATCGCGAGCGCCGAGCTCGCGACGCAGAGCGCGATGTAGACCTGGATCGCCGGATAAGTGAAATAGGCGCGCACCAGGTCGCGGAAGCTCATCCGGTTAAGGAGGTAATTCTGGCTGCGCCAGCGCTTGTAGCCTATGACCACCGTTCTCTCCGATCGTGCCACGGCCGATCCGGCCTTCCCGAACGTGCCGCGGCGCGCCTACAGGGATCGCAGCCCCCGTCAGTTCCGCAACCTGATCTCCAGGTCGGTGCCGCCCTCGTCCACCCGGAACGCGGCTTCCTCGTGGCTGGGCGGTGACAGGAATATGCGCGGATTGTTGGAAATGCCATACGGCTCTATCGGGATCCCGATGAAATCCTGGTCGAGCTTCTCGTTCAGGTTCCTGTCCTGGTAGAGCGCTATCGCGTATATACCGGCTTCGGGCGCCGGAATGCACATATTCGTGCACCCGCTCTCGGCCGGCACACGCACGCGGACCAGCTTCTTGCCCCTTTTCAGGAAGTCCTCCGGCACGTCGCCGTGGAGGTCGGCTGTGATTGTGCCCTCATTACTGCGGACGTCGCAGACCTTCACACGGATCGGATAGCGGCTCTCCAGGCAATCGGCCGACTGGGCGAGCGCGAACGCCGGAAGCATAACTGCCACAGCAAGGTGAAAGACAAACGTGCGCGTGAACAAACGGTAATCCCATGCCCGAGCTTCGGAACAGGCCGGCCGCAGATTTAATTTGCAAAAATGCTACTTTCAACGGCCTTCACCGATTAAATGTCCCTCCGTCTCCAGAGGATGACGCGCTCGCCCCGCGACAATTCAGCCGCCGATGGTCAAGCTGCTAAACCGATACATTCTGCGCCAGATCATGGGCGCTTTGCTGGCGATGACCACGATCGCGTTGCTGGCACTCCTGCTCGAGCGGCTCTTGCGCCTGCTCGAGCGGGTGGTGGATTCGCAAGGCTCGATGGGCATCGTCGTCCGGATGCTGATCAACCTGATCCCCCACTATCTCGGCATCGCCATCCCGGTCGCGTTCTTTTTCGCGGTCCTGCTGACGTTCAATCGCCTGAGCCGGGACAGCGAGATGGCGGTGATGAGCTCCGCCGGCATCGGCGTGCATCGGCTGCTCCTGCCGGTGATGGCGATGGCGACCGTTCTCACCCTGATCGCCGCGATAACCTTCAGCTACATGCAACCCTACAGCCGCTACGCCTATCGTGCGCTCGTCAACGCGATCGTGCACGCGTCACTGAGCGCCGCCGTCGAGGCCGGCTCCTTCGTGCGCGTGGACGACATGACCTTCATGGCGGAGGAGGCTTCCGCTGACGGCCACCGGCTCGGCCGCATCTTCGTGCACGAGCGCAGGCGGGACGGGCGCTCGATCACGACGACCGCCTCCGAAGGGCTGTTGCAGGAGGCGGAGGACGGCAGCGGCTCCGTCCTCGTGCTCCGGAACGGTACTCGGAAGGTCGTGTTGGCGGACGGTAGCGGCGGCGGGGCGATCGGCTTCGACGAGTATCGCTGGCCGCTCGAGCGCGATCCCGACTGGGCATTCCGCCCGCGAGGCGGCGACGAGGAAGAGTTGACGCTGCCGGAGCTATGGGAGGCCATGGAGGGGCCGCCGGAGGGCACCACGGTGTCCCAGATCCGGGCGGAGTTTCATTCGCGAATCGTCCAGGTCGTCAGCATTCTGGTTCTGCCGTTTCTGGCGGTCCCGCTGGCACTGGGCGGCAGACGCGGCGGGCAGACCTACGGCATCGTCATCGGCCTTGTCGTGCTGATCGTCTACGAGAAGGTGCTCGATTTCGGACGGGCGATGACCGCTGTCGGCGAGATATCGCCCTGGCTGGGTCTTTGGCTGCCGCTCCTCTTGCTGGCCCTCGGCAGCGGTGCTCTGTTCTTCAGAACGAGCTTCCGGGTATCCGACGATCCGCTCGGAGAGCTACCGGCGCTCCTGCACTCGCTCCGGGAGCGCGTCGGGCGCTTCTTCCGGCTCGCGCACGGCCCCGCCTGATGCCGATCCTGCACCGTTATCTGGCGCGCCTCTTCGTCGGCCGGCTGCTGTTGCTAATGGGCGGCTTCGCGGCACTCGTTCTGCTCCTGGACCTGATCGGCAACGGTGCCGACGTGCTGGAGAAGAGCGGACACCAGATTGAAGCGCTGCTGCGCTATATGGCGCTGCGGCTGCCGGAGATCGTCTCCGCGCTCGTTCCCTTCTCCGTCCTGCTCGCCGGCATCGCGACCCTCGCCAGCCTGGTCCGCCACAGCGAGCTCGTGGCGATGCGGGCGGCCGGCATCTCCCAGGTGCTGCTGATCAAGGCGCTCATGCCCGTGGCGCTGCTGGTGGCGGTCCCCCAATTCTGGCTCGAGAACGATCTGCTTCCGGCGTCGGTGGCCGAGCTGCGCGCATGGGGTGTCGGCGAGTACGAGAGCGACGGTGAGAGAAGCGCCGTGTGGGCACGCGTCGGCGAGGACATCGTGCGGGTCGGTGCGGTGCAAGGCGCCGATGCAGTCGCGGACATCACCATTTTCCGGCGTGATGCCCGCGGCAACATGATCGAGCAGTGGTCCGCCGATCGCGGCGTCTTCGAAGCGGGAAGGTGGACGCTGCTGGACGTCGTGCGTTCGCGCGCGGAAGCACGGGCACCGACCAGACTGGCCTCGGACGAATGGGCCGGCGAGCTCTCGCCCTCGCTGCTGGCATCTCTGTCGACGCATCCGCGTGAGCTCGCAGTGACGGAGCTGAAGCGCTTCGTCGGCGACGAGGGCTTCGGCAACCGTCCGCACTACCTGTACGCGGTGTGGCTTCACAAGAAGCTGTCGGCGCCGTTTGCGACGATCCTGATGCTGCTCATCTCGGTGCCCCTCATCCAGGGCCTTCACCGGCGCGCCGGCACCGCGCTGATGCTGGCCGCCGGTGTCGCGATCGGATTCAGCTTCCTGGTGTTCGACGGGCTCATTCTGAAGTTCGGTGAGGCGGGGCTGTTGCCGCCGATCCTGGCCGCATGGGGGCCGACCGTGATCTTCGCTATGGTGGCGGCGTCCCTCGCATTTCGCACCGAGCTGCACTGAGGGGACGGGACAGACGTGCGGTTCGGCGTCATCATAAACGTGCGCAGCCGGCGCAACACTCGGCTGCTGCCGGCGCTTCGCGAGGCCATGGTCGGGCGGCCCGGCGTCCACGCCGTCGAGCTGGACGGTATCTGCGGCCTGGATGGGGCGTTGCGCGACCTGGCAAGCCGGGGAGTGCGACTGCTCGTGATCGTCGGCGGCGACGGCACTGTGCAGGCCGTCCTCACGCATCTGCTTTCGGGCGACGGCTGCGGGTTCGACGAGCCGCCGAAGCTGTGCGTGCTGGCAGGCGGGACGACCAACATGACGGCCGCGGACGTCGGAGTGCGGGACCGCCCGGACCGGGCGCTGCGTCGGTTGATCGGCCTACCGCCGGACTCGATCGACCTGCGGGCGACGACGCTGGACCGTCATGTGGTCGAGGTCGTCCGCGGTGACGACCCCCCGCGCTTCGGCATGTTCTTCGGAACCGGTGCGATCTGCCGGGCGATACGACTGGCGCGACGCTCGGTCCACCCGATGCGGCTCGGCTCCTCGGCCGAGTCGGCGCTGACTCTTGCCGGCGTTTTCGGAGAGCGGCTCTTCGGCGGTGGCGGCGAGAGGGACCGCGTGATGCGTGGCGACGACATCGCGATCGCGCGGAACGACGGACCGTCGGTGCCCGCGACCACGCTGCTGGCGCTCTGCACGACGCTGGACCGGCTCATCCTTCGTTCTCGCCCCTTCTGGGGCGACGAGCCGGGGACGCTTCGTTGCACGCGCATCCGCTACCCTGCGCCCCGTTTCTGGCGCTCGGTTCCCAGGATCATGTACGGCCGGAAGGGGAGGGATCTCGGGGCGCCGGCTTATGCCAGCTGCAATGCCGACAGCATCCGCCTCGAGATGGATTGCCCGTTCACGATCGACGGCGAGCTGTTCGAGTCGAGCCGGACCATGCCGATCGTGCTAAGGGGGGATCGGCGGGTCCGGTTCGTGCGTTTCTGAGGATGCGATTGAGCGGGAAGATCATACGGAGCCAGATCGAGGCGGAACTCGGCCACCCGGTGCCGGATGCCGTGCAGGCCGCGGTCGAGGCCCTGCGGCGGCGCCACGGCGAGGCGATCGCGGGCATCCTGTTCTATGGATCGAGCCTGCGCGACGGCCGGGTCGAAGGCCGGGTGCTCGACTTCTACGTTCTGGTGAGGCGCTACCGGGAGTTCCACGCCTCCCGCCTCGCCGCGGCGTCGAACCGGCTGCTTCCGCCCAACGTCTACTACCTCGAGACGGAAGAAGCGGGCTGCACCGTTCGAGCTAAATATGCCGTACTGTCGATCGATCATTTGCGGAGCGGCACCCGCCCCGGCACGACACAGACATCGATCTGGGCACGGTTCGCGCAGCCCTGCGCCCTGGTGTACGACACGGGGCCGGCGGTGAAGGAGGCGGTGATCGAATCGCTCGCCTCGGCGGTGACGACGATGATGGCCGAGGCGTTGCCCCTGGTCGGAAACGACGCGTCCCCCCGGGAGCTGTGGCAGCGTGCCTTCCGGGAGACCTACCGGACCGAATTCCGGGCGGAACGCGGCAATCGGCCGCTCGACCTCTATGCCGCCTTTCCCCACCGCTACGAACGCATCGGTGCGGCCGTTCTCGCATCGGCGCGCCCGGAGCAGGATGACCGGGCCCGCCGCCGTTGTGACCGCCGCTGGCGCATGCGGCGCATCGTCGGGCGAACTTTGCACGTGCTGCGTCTGGCGAAGGCTGTGTTCACCTTTGCCGGCGGCCTCGACTACATCCTCTGGAAGGTCGAGTCCCATTCAGGGGTGCGGATGGCGCCGACACCATGGCAGCGCCGGCACCCGCTGCTGGCGGCTCCCTTCATCGCGACGCGCCTCTATCGCCGCGGCGGCTTCAGGTAGACCACCGCGCCTCCCAGCCCAGCGCTTTCGCTACTGAGCCGCTTGGGCCAGGCGCGCCGGTTGCGATTTGTCGATGATCCCGGTCTCGATGCCGACTTCTTCGAAAGCCCGCCGGATCTGCTCGATCTGATCCGGGCGGTGGGCAGCGAGGACGCTGCACCGCAACAGCGAACTGCTGTTCGGCGTCCCCGGCGGAAGTGCCAGATTGACGTAGACGCCCTTGCGGAACAGCCGGTTCCAGAAATCGACAGCCGCTTCGCGGCTCGGCATCTGGACAGCGATGATCGGGCTGACCCCGGCCCCGAGCGAGAAGCCGAGATCGGAGAGGCCGCTGTGGAGTGCGGCCGCGTTCTGCCAGAGGTTCCGCCGCAGCTCCGGCCGGATGCGGATCTGCTGCAGGGCCGTGCGCACGGACGCGACGTTCGCCGGCGACAGCGAGGCCGTGAACATGTACGGCCTGCTGGCGAGGCGCAGAAGGTCGAACTTGGGATGGCTCGAAACGCAGAAACCGCCGATCGAGCCGAGGCTCTTGCTGAACGTGCCGACGATGAAATCGACGTCGGCCGAAGCATTGGCCGCTTCGGCCACCCCGCGACCGGTATCGCCGTAGACGCCCACGGAGTGGGCTTCGTCCACACAGAGATAGGCGCCGTGTTTGTTTTTCACGGCCGCGAACTCGTCCACCGGCGCGATGTCGCCGAACATGCTGTAGAGGCCTTCGACGATGACAAGCTTGTTTGTGTCACCGCCCCCAAGGCGGGACAGACGCTGGTCGAGATCGGCAGGCGAGTTGTGACGGAAGCGGATGACGGTAGCGCCGCTCAGCCGGCATCCGTCATAGATGCTGGCGTGGCAGTGCGCGTCTATCAGGATGTAGTCCTCGGGGCCGGCGAGGCCGGAAATGATCCCGAGATTGGCCTGGTACCCCGTGGGGAACACCATGGCCGACGTGCAGGCAAAAAAATCCGCGAGCTCCTGCTCGAGCAGCCGATGCGCAGAATACGTCCCGTTGGCGATCCTGGAACCGGTCGTTCCCGTTCCGGCGCGGCTCAGGGTTTCCTGGGCGGCACGGATGCAGGCCGGATCGAAGGTCAGGCCGAGATAGTTGTTGGTGCCGGCGAGAATCACATCCTGCCCGCCGACTACCGCTTCCGTCGCCGAGCGGATGTCGTCCATGCAGACGCCGAATGGATCTGCGCCAGCCTCAACTATGCTCGCGTATTGCGTCGTGAGGGCGGCGAACTTGTCGAAAAGGTCCATGTCCTATTTCGCACCGGCAATTTGATGGATGGCACGTACGAGATCCCCCACCGTCCGGATCTCCGAGATCAGGTTCATGGGTAGTGAAATCCCGTATTCGTCCTCGACTTCCATGATGAGGTCGAGGACCGCTACCGAGTCTATTTCCAGGTCGCCCGTGATGTCGGTGTCCGGGGAAATCTCGATGCCTCGCGGATTGAACGGCTGCAGAAGCGCGCACGTTCTCTGGAAGATCGGCTCCACGTCGTTCTGCATCGCACCTGCTGCTGCCTCGGCTGCGCGCGGTTCCTGCTTCAGCACGTCCTGATACCCGTCTGAAATGGTGCCCCCAATGGCTGCTTTTACAGGGTAAGCGGAATTAAATCCACCCACTCTCTGCATACCACTCGAAGGTTCTCCTGAACCCCGAAGTCACGTCCACGGAGGGCCTCCAGTCGGTCTGGTCCGCGACGGGGTTTACCGTGCAGACCCAATCGGGGTGCAATATCTCCCGGACCTTGCCCGGAGATAGCATGGGCGACAAGCCCAATCCCCGGCATATCGTTCCGCCGACCGCCGCCGTCAACCTTAGAATTGAGGCGGGGACCCGGATCGGCCGGACGGATCTGCCGGCCGCGCGTCCCGCTACCTCCACCAGATCCAGCCAGGAATAGCCTCGAGCCGCGCCGTCGCGAACCTCGAGAATCTGCCCGCCGGCGACGTCGGATGAGATGAGGGCCACGATGGCCGCGGTCAGATCGTCCACATGAATCAGAGAGAAGCGGCCGCTGCCATCAGCCGGCACCGGCAGCAGACCACGCTTCATCGCGCGGAACAGCGGCAGGGTGGCCCGGTCCCCGGGGCCGTAAACCGCCGGCGGGCGGAGCGCCAGCCACCACAACCCGCGGGCCTCCTGCGCGAGCGCATCCTCGGCGGCGCGCTTGCTGGCGGCGTAGGGCGAAAGCATGGGCTCGCGCGCCGCGAGCGAGGACAGGAGCAGAAGGCGCGGGGGAGGTCGAAGCCTCGCGGCAGCGTAAATCAGGCGCCGCGTAGAGCCTGCATTCGTCTCGACGAACTGCTGCGATGTTCGGGCCCGGACCGCGCCGGCCGCATGCACGACCGCGTCCGCGCCTTCGACCAGTTGCGAGAGGGCACCGGCGTCTTCGAGCGAACCGACAACCACCGCCGCGCCGCTTCGGTCGAGATCCGGGGCGCGGCGACGGGAGAGTGCGGTTACCGCGACCCCGTCGGCGAGGAGGCGGTGGACGAGCCGCCGTCCGATGAACCCGGTCGCTCCCGTGACGGCGACCCGCTGCAAAGACGGCAGTCGCTCGGCCTCCGCTGTCGGCGCGATCAGCTTTCCGCTACGGCACTCGTGGCGACGCTCGGGCTCGGCGTGAACACGCCGGCCAGGTACTTCGCCTTGGTGGCGGCCCTGCTCAGCTTCCCGGAAGAGGTGAGAGGCAGGCTGCGCGGCGGTGCCAATACCACTTCACAGTCCACGCCGGTCGAGGTGCGCACGGCAGCGCTGATCTCGCGGATCAGGCTCTCGCGCCGCTCCGGGTCGCCGGTGCGGCATTGCACGATGGTCACCACCTGTTCGCCGTTGTCCGGTGATTCGACGGAGAAGGCCGCGGCATCGCCACGCCGGATGCCGTCGATCCGCTCGATCGCCCACTCGATGTCCTGCGGCCAGATATTGCGGCCGTTGCAGATGATCAGGTCCTTGCTGCGCCCGGTGACCACCAGCTGGCCGTTCAGCATGTAGCCGAGGTCGCCGGTGTCGAGCCATCCGTCAGGCGTCGTGATTGCGGCGGTGGCGATCGGGTTCTCGAAATAACCCTCCATGACGCTCGGGCCCTTGATCAGGATGCGGCCGACCTCACGCTCTCCCAGCGTTCGGCCGAGATCGTCCCTGATCTCCAGCTGATGCCCCGGCATCGGCCTGCCGCACAGGACGAAGGAGCGAGTGGCCTCCGGCGGGGCGTCGGGCGCGGCGGGCACGGTGCGACCGGTCCGGGCGAGTTCGCGCTTGTCGATGCGGTCGGTCTCGATTTCGCCGTCCAGCGGCGCGAAGCTCACGGCAAGGGTCGATTCCGCGAGCCCATAGCTCGCGACGAACGCCGAACGCCGGAACCCGCTCGCCTCGAAGCGCTCGGCAAAGCGCTCCAGCACGCCGACCTTCACCATGTCACCGCCGATCCCGGCTACGCGCCAGCTGGAGAGGTCGAATTCGCCGATCGCGGAATCGCTGGCCCGCCGCTGGCAGAGATCGTAGCCGAAGGGTGGGCTGAAGGAGAGAGTGCCGCGATTTTCGGAGATCAGCCGCAGCCATCCCAGCGGCCGTCGGGCGAAATCGGCGGTTCCGAGGTAATCGACCGACATCTGCGACATGAGCGGCGTCAGGCAGAACCCGACGAGGCCCATGTCATGGTAGAGCGGCAGCCACGATACGCACCGGTCGCCCTGGTGGATTTTCAGGCCGTGGTTGATGATGCTGCGCGTGTTGTTCACCGCACAGCTCTGCGACACGAAGACGCCTTTCGGGGCGCTCGTGCTTCCGGAGGAATATTGGATGTAGCAGGGCTCGTCCGGTCCGAACGGCACGAAGCCGTCGCGGAAGGGCAATTCTGCGATTTCCTCCGGCGTCGCCATGAGCATGCCGGCGCGCTCGCTTCCGGCCTCGCGGACGAGCCCGATGAAGTCGGACGAGGCGACCGCCACCGAGGCCGAGGCGGAGTCCATCATGCGGCCGATCTGGCGCACGTAGGCATCCTTGCCGCCGAGGTTCATCGGAAGCGGCATCGGCACCGGGATCAGGCCGGCGTACTGGCAGGCGAAGAACAGGCGATGGAAATCCGGGCTTGTCTCCGCGACCAGTGCCACCCGCGCTCCGCGCTCCAGCTCCAGGCCGTGAAGCCGTCCCGCTAAATCCAGCGCGCTGGTGCGCAGTTCGGCATAGGGCAGCCGGGTCTTCAGCTCTCCGCGCACGGAGTAGTAGTTGAAGCCCGTCTCGCCGCGTGCCGCATAATCCAGCGCGTCGGCCAGAGTCTGAAAGTCGCCGGCCCTGAACCGGAGGGACGCGTTGGCTGCAGGGGTCGGACTATCCATGTCGTTCTTCCATATCATAGTAGACCGGCCGGAACCTTCCGGATCGACGGGTCTGCCAAGTAGACTGCGCACTTGCACTTTTTCGGACGGATCGACTCGTCGCCCGGCTCTGCCTCGACGCAATGAGAGTGATTGGCGCTCCCGGAGGGCATGAATGCGCGAATGGCACTAGATGATCGGCGGCGCGATATCAAGGCCCGTCCGGATCAGTTTGCCCGCACGCGCAGGCTCAACCCTTCGAACCTTGCCGATTCGACATCTCCGATGATCCCCCTCTCCAGCCAGGTTGCTCCAACGAAATCGGGAGACAACGGCCACTTCCTTAACACATCTCGCAAGATGATGGAATCCCGCTCGACTTGGCGCGGACTTCTTCGGAAGCCAGCAGTTCTCCCCGCGATCACCCGCATCCGAGGCCTCACGCAGCCGCCGTTGCGCGAGCGAGATCCGGCTCCGCGAGCGACAAAGACCTTACGACCTCCGCCTCGCGAATGAGTTCCCCGGGCGGCAGAGCCGCGTAACAGGGAAGAACGATCATCCGATCCAGCACGTCGCGAGCGATCGTGGGAGCCAGATGGGGTCGGTCTTCCGGCGCTGCAACCGCTTCGGAGCGCGGCAGGTTCGTGCCATCGAAGCCCGCGCGGCGGAGTGCCTGCATCGCCTCTTTCGGATCGTCCACCAGTACCGGAAAAACCCAGTACGTGTGCCGCTCGTTGGCAATTCCCGGGCAGGGGACCGCCCCCTCGAGCGCCGCACGCAACGTCTCGCCGGTGCGGGTGCGTTCGCGCAGCTCCCCCGTGTCCCATCGCTGCAGCCGACGGAGCATCATCGAAAGCATCGGTGCCGACGGCCGCTTGCGGAGCTTCTTCTCGGTCCCGAGGCTCGCCACTTCGCGCACCGCGTCACCTACGGCGGTGTCGTAGTCGATCTTGCGCCACTCGAGGTAACGCATGAGTGTTCCGTAGACCGGGCGCGTCAGCACGATCTTCAGAACCGCGAACTTGGCGATCCGCTTGGCGTAGTCGCTGTGCTTTTGCAGCGGATAGCCGGCCTGCAGCGCCCGCATCCGCTCCAGCAGCTCGGGATCCCGCACCGTCAGCAGCGCACCGCCCAGGGCGGTGGCCGTCTTGAGAGGCCCGAAGCTGAACATGGCGACGTCGGCCTGCGGGTGACCGACGAAGCCGGGACCCTCGAACGCCTGGGCGCAATCTTCGATCACCAGGAGGCCGTGCCGCTTTGCGAAGCTCACCACCGGATCCAGGTCGAACCGCGCACCGAACAGATGCGCCACGACGATCGCGCGGGTCTGTGGCGTCAGAGCCTTCTCCAGGGCATCGAGCCTCGGCGCCATCCGCTCGAGATCCAGATCGACCGGCACCGGGATCAGGTCGTGGCTCCGCGCGACCTTGATCATCCCCTTGATGTTGAGCGCGGAGAACATGATCTCGCTCTTCGGCGGCAGCGCCAGAGCCTGCAGGAGGAGGTCGAAGCCGCTGCGTACGGAAAACGCCGCGAAACCGTTCCCCTCCGGCGACCAGGCGGCTTCGAGCCGTTGCCGAAGACTTTCGGGGTCGCCGGGTAGGATGCAGGCCGAGGTGCCGTGCAACAGATCCGACCAGCCTATATGGAGCCTAATGCGTGCCCACATCGCTATTTCTGCCCGGTTCAGGAATCGCCAGAAGATAGGAAGCAATATGTCGCACTGCCAGAGGTTTGTGCCGATGGGCCTTTCATCCGCCACGGAAGCACATTAGAGAAAGCCTTGCCCTGAAATATTTGCAGGACACGTCTCGCATGCAGACGAGCTACGGAACGAACGAAGAGCCGGCGGTCGGAACACTGCAGCGCCTGCGCCAGCTCCGGCGCCGCTACGTCAAGAAGGCGGGAAAGCGCGGCATCAGGAAGCTCGGCGACTTTCTCGGGCGGCAATCCCTGGTCGGCGACCCGCCGGTGTTCGAGGCGGCGACTTTCCCGTTTCTCGAGCCGCTCGAGCGGAACTGGGAGGCGATCCGCGCCGAATGCGAAACGATCCTCCAGGCGCGGGAGCACCTGCCGCCCTTCCAGACGATCTCGCCCGATCAGGCCAAGATCGCGAGCGGAGACCGGTGGAAGACCTACATTCTCTACGGGTTCGGCTACAAGTCCGAGCGCAACTGCGCCCGTTGCCCGGAAACGACGCGGCTGCTCGAAACGATTCCCAATCTCCGCAGCGCCTGGTTCTCGATTCTCTCGCCGGGTTATCACATTCCGCCGCATCGCGGCGTCACGAAGGGGATCATCCGTGGTCATCTCGGCCTGATCATTCCCTCGGAGCGGGAGCGTTGCACGATGCGGGTGCACGACCGTGTCTGCACCTGGGAGGAGGGGAAGTTCCTCGTCTTCGACGATACTTACGACCATGAAGTCCTGAACGACACCGACGAGGAGCGGACGGTCCTCATCGTGGACTTCGACAGGCCGATGCGTATTCCAGGCACCGTCGTCAGCCGCGCCTTCCTCCAGGGCATCCGCTGGACAGCCTACGTTCAGGATGCGCGCAAGAACCTCCATGACTGGGAAGACCGGTTCGAGGCAGCGGTGCAACGCGCGGACGCGTTCCATGTCGACGCGGACGCGCCCGGTCGTGCACACGATCGCCAGGAGCGGGACAGGCCGGTGCAGTGACGGCGGGTCCGGGAGCGCGCCGTCTGCTGGCCGCATCCATGCGGATCAGCCGCGTCTTCGGTTGACGAACGCGGTCATCAGGCGCCGCGGCTCGTCGGTGCGGTAGGCGTCGACAAAGGCCTGAATTCCCGCTCTCGCGGCATCGGTCACCGACATCCGGTCCCAGTCGAGTATCAGCCGCTTCTGGATGCGCACGGCGCGCGGGCCGGCGGCCAGGATCGACTCGAGCCATCGGTCGACCGCCGCGTCCAGCTCCGCCATCGGCACGAGCCGCTCCAGGTAGCCGATGCGGTACGCCTCCTGTGCGTCGATGTGATCGCCTGTCAACACGAGCTCGCACGCCTTGCCCCAACCGATCAGGCGCGGCAGGACGGAAGCCTCCATGCCCGAGGGAATGCCATGCCGCACTTCCGGCATGCCGAAGCGTGCATGGTCCGCCGCGACCCGCATGTCGGCGCAGGCGGCGATCTCCATTCCGGAGCCGAAGCAATAGCCGTTGATGCGAGCGATGACCGGCACCGGCATCTGCCGGACCGAGTCGCAGACGCGGTGCGTCTTGGTCGCCGAGGCTTCGGCCGCGGCGAGGTCGAACTCCGCCATCTCGGCCAGGTCGGTGCCGCCGACGAAGGAGCGATCGCCGGATCCGGTGATGACCACCGCCCGTAGACTTTCGTCGTGGCGAAGACTCGTCATGATTTCGACCAGCCGGTCCTTGCCCGCGAGCCCGAGCGCGTTCCGCTTTTCGGGATTGTTGAACGTCACCCGGGCGACGCGGCCACGATCGCCATGATCGTCGAATTCGAGCAGCACGAGCGAGGAGGTCGAGGAGGCGGTCATCTGTGTCCTTCTTCTCTGGTTCGGCAAGGGAATGCTTCGATCAGCGACGCCATCACCGGGCCGGTCGGATACAGCTCCGAATCCTGCGGGTTGCTCGCGTACCAGTCGAGGAAGATTCTGGCGAACGACGTTTCCGGGATCGCGGTCTCCGGAAGGCAGACGAGCCTGTCGGGCGAGTTCATGCCGAAGGCGCGGAGCGCATCGAAGAC
>Ga0079224_100007510_pt1 | contig 14647 bp, 14 predicted proteins | sample Stecom2015_FD_80414 | JGI IMG/M metagenome (GOLD analysis project Ga0079224, IMG submission 80414) | Agricultural soil microbial communities from Utah to study Nitrogen management - Steer compost 2015 | ecosystem: Environmental > Terrestrial > Soil > Agricultural land | place: USA: Utah...
ACTGCGACTGCGCGAGATAGCCGAGCGAAGCGCTCGTCCCGGTCTCCCGCATCCTCGTAGAAGGTGTTCTCGCCAACAAAGTTGGTAACACCTAGGAGGAAGAGTTCGCTCTTCTGGTCGCGGGCGTATCCTGCTCCGCCTTCATAGGTGGTGCCAGAGGCAGTCTGCTCTGACTTAATAAAGCCCTGACCACGTGCAGAGCGGGTACGGGTAGTGTTGAACTTCGACATTCTTTCGTCCTTTCGATAACTGAGATTACACCAGTACATTTGGTCCCGAGTAATAGGCGATCTACGTGTTAGTCAGATTCCATAATTTGAAGTAACGCAAATCAGACGCACCGGGATGGAGCGGATGACGGGACTCGAACCCGCTATGTCAGAGACTCCTGCGTGGAAGGCAGGCGAGCAGCCAGTTGCTCATCATCCGCAATAACACAGAGTAAAAGTCGATTCAGGAAATTGGACCGGAGGATTCGAACCTCCTACAGACCTGTTTCGGCCCTCTAATGGCGAGGAAGTAACCCAAATCTACACACCTGTGAAGTTTTAGACGAGTAATATTAATACATGGATCGAGGATTTGAACCTCTTAGCCCGGGAGCGCCCCGAGTGTCAGCCGAAGTACCACATATTTACACACCGTCTTTGCAGGCCACCGGAGGATCGAACTCCGCTCAGGTGGTTTTGGAGACCGCCTTGCGTCCCAGCGCGTGACCTTCGTAGAGAACATTGTAGCACATCTCTCGACGTTCTGCAATATCTCTATCTTACCACACTCTTTTCAGCGTGTCAACTGCACGATCTTGAAGGGTCCAGATGAGTGTGGATCGTTCTTGGCTGCCGCCTTCAAAGCAGACTCTACATCACGAACGGTGATCTTGTCAAGCCCTGCCAGAACACCCTCCGCCCAAGGAGAGCCTGAGCCAATAGTGTACACACCATTGTCACCCTTGGCAAGGTTGAAGTCAATGTTGTATTGGAAGACTCGTCCTCGCACCACAACAATGTACTCATTCTGACCTAGTTCGCAGCCAGCCTTCTCGGTGAGTTCCTTTAGAGTATCAATAAACTCTGTCGCCATGAACTTGTCTAGTTCTCCGGGATTCGCCGGAGGAGTGGGAAGATCAGAGTACTTGAGTTCCTGATTCATACGGGCACGTCCAGCAGTGGCTAGCACGTAGTGCCCGTTCTGAACGATCTTGCCCTCATCTGCCGGGTAATGGGACTTCTTGTAGGAGGTAGACTGAGTGTCTGAACCCACAATGATGCTCTTCTTCGTTTCGACTGCTATGATGGTCGTCATTTTTCCTCATTCTGCTAAGAGTGTTTCTAGTTTTTGAGGGTCAATATAGTGGCTCACGTTGTCCTTATGGCCTAAGAACCGGACAATCGCCTTCCCTCCCCTTCCACCAACTAATCTGCCGACCAGTCCGTTGAATCTAGTGCCAGGAAGAGAAGTAAATGCCCCCTTTTTAACCCTAATGACTGCTCCAATAGGAACTGTCCCTAATCTGAAAGGACCCCAAGAGGCCCCGGTTTTCATCATATTGCTAATGGTGGTGTTTGGGGACACGGCGAGAGTGTGAAATTGGTCTACAACTAGCCGTCGAATCCCCTCGTCTTGCAAGTCCTGTGCATCTAGGATGTAAAGCAATTCCAGGACTGCCTTCGTAACAGGGGAATCTTCTCCATAACCTCTATTGACCAATTCTGTTTCAATTTGCTTGTAGTTGGTCATTATACTCTGATTCCCGTAAGGCCCCCGACCGAAGCCGGGGGCCTTACTGCTAGAAGGTTATCAGGCTCCCGGAATTGGCGGAGCCGGAGGCGGCGTGCTCGCCCAGGGGTCATCATTTGCCACTGGTGCAGGGCTTGCCTGTGCGTCCCACGGAGATGCAGGAACAGTTGGGGCGGCTGCAGCCTGTGCCGGAGGCGCAGGTGCTGCCGGTGCCTGTACAGGCGGAGTTGGGGCTGCCGGGGCGGGGGCAGGAGCGACAGGAGGAGTAGGCACTCCCGGAACTGCCGGACCCGCGCCAGCCGGAGCCGGACGAGGAGTGGCAACGTTAGAGATTTCGTTGCGCTCCTTGCCATTGTACTCGCTCTTCTTGAGGGTTCCAATGAAGCGCTTCCCGGTGAGAGCAGCACAAATCTGATCATCTGTGGGGTTGGCGTTCCAGAAGTCCTTGTCAAGACCGAGGATGGACATGTGGCGGAAGAAGATGCTCATGGCCTGAGGAGATTCAGGAGAAACCCAGAAGGTGTTGAACACCTTACGGTTTGCATGAGGACCGGACTCCACCGTTGCGGTGATGTTGTAGCCGTCCTTGCCCTTCTGGGACTGACGGTACTCAGCCTTCTCGATAACCAGGTCATAATCACCTGGGTCAAGGGCCTTGAACTCGATTGGGCCGGACTTCTCGGCCTCGTTTAGCATCTCTTGCCAGTTACGCAGTGGCATATTTAGTATCCTTTCGACTTACATCTCTATCAGGCACGCGGCCCGAAAACTTCTTCTAGCAGTGTTTCAATGTTGGGATTTACAATGTCTTCCGGAAGACCGGGAGCACGTGTGCCAGACACGAACATCGGATTGGAGCCGATGTATAGGTGCCTTTGATCGACCGGCTGACTGGTTTCTGGGTCAATTACCTGGTTGCGGTAGAAGTACCCGGTCACATCATACCAGTAAGGAACCTGATCCGCAATCTGACCCTGTAGAGCCGGAGCCTGAACTCCGTCCTTGTCCTTGGTCATGGCTGTGATAACCACAGCCTCAACCGGATTCGTGGGGTGAGTGGTGAGGTCTCTTAGGTCTCGCCCAAAGAAGGAGACCTTAGAAAGGAGTTCACCCCAATGCTGAGTCTGCATCCTATCACGTCCGTTTACGCTCTCCTGAGCCTTAACCTGCAACTCGGAAATGGAGTCTAGGATAACAGACTTGAAAGGGTGCTTACCGCTCTTGAGCCAGTCATAAGCCTTAAGAGCAGTGTTGAAGTCGTGAACAGCCACGACAGCCGTGTCCCAAGTGCCGTCAAACTCTGGCGGAGCCTGGGATACGGGGTTCCACTGTACCTTCCTGACAGGAAGGAATCTACTCGCAGACTCTACGTCCAGGATTAGCCGAGGGGCAGGGCTGGTCGTAACTGCGAAGGTAGTCTTACCATGCTTACTTGGTCCATGGATTAGCAGAGAAAGTGCTCTGTCACTCATTTAATGTTCCTTCGTCTTTCTTTTCGTCATATCGTGCATAAGGATCATGGACCTCAGTGAAGTCCTCCATCCAGCGCTCGGCTGCACTTCCATCGTCAAGCATGTGATACAGAGGGAAGAAGTTAGACTTCCATGTAAGCGTCTCGTTGACGGTCGGATAGGCCACAAACTGAGGGTCTACTCCTGAGTCAAGATCATCTCTTGCCTTAAGAATATCACGAACCACTCCGTTTGTCCTAATCCAGAAGTTGTCCAAGATCGTCTGGTTGAATCTTACCACAATTCTCTCGTAGAAGGGCGGAGTAGCCTTTGCTGTCCTCTTGACCTTCTTGAGCAAGTTGTACATTCCGCCCTCGATAGGCGTGTCTGCACCCTGGAGTTTTTCCAGCATTGTGTAAGTCATCAACTGCTCAGACATGTGGGCAATCTTGTGGTATTGAGAGAAGTTAATGGCAGTCTTGTGGTCCATCAAAAGAGTGAATCCACTCACTGAGTCTTGGACCTTCATGTCAATCTTTCCCCTCAGGATAACTCTACCATCATACAGAGGGTATGTCAACTCCTTCTCAACATCTATGACGTGGATTCCTGCGTCGATGTTGGTCTCTTCCAGCCACTCAAGATAGCCCTCTACCATGATTCGCCCGAGTTCAGCGTCAGAGTTAAACTTGGAAACCATCTTGTCGTCCAGCGCATCGCGGGACTGTAGGAATAGTTCTCTGTCTTCCTCTAACTGCTGTAGATATACGGCCACAGGGTCGGCCCCCTCCTTGTAAAGCATCTCCAAGGCTAGGTGAATCCTAGTCCCTAGAGGGAGGGGGCCAACCATCTTGGTCTCCTTCGGAGCGCGACCAAGGTAGTATCTGAGCCACCATTCACGTCGGTTCTCCTTGAATGTCTGGATTTCCGAGTTGGAGATGGGCACACCTGTAGCCCATCTCCCGAGGTAGGGCTCAAATACACTACTCATGGCGATACACGACCGAATTCGTTGAAGTACTTGTAGACGAGTGGCATCTTCTCAGCGAAGATTTCTTCCATCTTCTCCGCCACCATCTCGATTTCTCGCTGTGGCTTGGAGGGATAGCGAGCATCATCCCTGTTTGTCCTAAGAGAGATGAAGTTCATCAGCGACCTAGCATTCACAGTGATGTAGACGGAGGAGTAGATATTCAAGGGAAGCACCATACGAGCAACTTCCTTGGCTACACCTTGCTCTAGGAGGAACTTGTAGCGGTCGAAAGCCTCGACAGCGCTTCCTTGAAGTGCATTGATGACGTGGACATACTGCTCATCTGTTCCGTCTTCGAACTGATACGCTCCGGTCTTACCAACCTGAACCAACTTTCTTTCGCGGTTGGGCACGTAGAACACAGGCTTCAGTTCCTTGTACCGACCGGACTCCTCGTTGTATGAGGCGATCCGGTGGCGCTGAATCTCCCGCATGACGAAGAGCGGAGTCTCCACGTAGAAGGTGAATGTCGAATGCTCTAGAGGGGATGAGTGCCTCTCCCGCATGAGGAACCTAATGAGGCCCTCAGAGCGCGCAGGATCGGCGTTTACGGCCTCTAGAGACCTGTCCCCCTGGGTAGATACCCTAGCGGCCCAGATAATGTCTGAGTCGCTCGCAGAGGACTTCACCAACTCAACCGTCATATCGTCACGGAAGGTGACTCCGTGGTTAATCTTCATTAGTCTCTTCATCCTTAATCTCTGTCTTCTCGATAATCTCGCCGTTCATCGCCTTACGAATAAGGTTCTCGTCTCTGAGGATAGTCTGCAACTGAACGCTCTTGTTGAAGAGCGCATCGAAGACTGTTTCCTCTACGGTACCTGTCGTTACGTAGTCGATGTAGGTGATATGGTCGTGCTGCTCTGAACCTAGGCGGTGGATTCGGCCCTCTGACTGCTCGGAGTCAATGTTAGACCAAGGACGGCTAAGGTATACCGCTGTGGAGGCCTTGGTTAAGGTAATTCCGGTGCCACCTGCTCCGGTGGTGCAGAGAATGAACTGGACCTTACCGTTCTGGAAGTTGTCCATGTGGATTTGCCGCTCGATAGAATCCTCGTCTCCGGTGATTCTTCCGTAACGGATTCCAGCCTTGTCCATTCTCTTCCCGAGCATGTTAATCAACTGCTTGGACGCGGAGAATACTACCACAGATTCGTCTCCGAATCCTTCAATGTCATCCATGAAGGCGTCCAACTTGCTTGAAGGCTCAGAAAGTACGGCCTTAAGTTCTGTGGACTTAGTGCCGTCCTCGTGAGTGACCTCTACTTCCTCCATCTCCGCATATGCAGCGGCAAATTGAAGGAGTCTGGTCATCTTGGTGAGCGGAGATGTAGTGATTAGAAGGTCTCCGTCATCCAACTCGGCAACCATCTTATCACGCATCTGCTCGTAGGCCTTCTTTTGTTTCGGAGCCATCTCCACATCTCGTCTCTCATACACAACCGGAGGCAAGAAGGGGAGAATAACTTCCTTAGGCATCCTACGAAGGATTGGGTCCAAGAATCCGAAGAACTCTGGCTCCATGTGAGACTTGATCCCAAGCACATTGATCGCTCCGTATGCGTTAAGAGACACATCCAGGTAGCGGTCGATGAACTTGGTCTTTGAGGGAAAAGCCTCAGGATACATCCAGTTGAGAATACTCCAAAGATCGTCCGGAGTGTTCGCAACAGGGGTTCCGGTGAGCGCAAAGCGGTACGGAGCATCTCCTGTAGCCGCCTTAAGGGCTCTTGCCTGCTGAGAAGCGCCGTCCTTCATTCGGTGAGCCTCGTCAGCGATCACTGTTTGGAAGTTGATATGGTTCAATTCCTTCAAATGAACCTGACACTTGGCCGGAGTTACCTTTTCGTCGGCTCCACCACACTCTACACAGCGCTTTAGGGCAATATTGCCGTATTTTGCCAGCCTAGAGTGGCCAGCAACCGCCTCCCAATTAACCACTACCACGTGCCCTCCGCAGGTACACTTCAACTCTTTGGAGCCACGAGAGGTCTTCTTCTGCGCGACTGATTGAGACGTTGCAGTATCCTCTAGAATAGTGCTCTCTGTCTGGGTGACATTGTGGATTGGGCAAGGATTCTTTCCACTGAACTCTTCTAATTGCTTCCTGCGCTGAGTAGCAGTTCCGTTAACCACAGTGACCTTAAGACCGGGCCAAACCTCCTCAATCTCCCTCTTCCAGGAGATTTTGGTCGAGTTAGGGGCAACCACCAGGACCGGGAAGGGGTTCTTACCCATCTCATAAAGCCTCCTCACAGAGGCGAAGGTGGTCCTGGTCTTGCCGGACCCCAACCCATCGCACAGGAGGGCTCTCTCAGCGGTCGTGAGGAAGCGTACGCCTGCGTTTTGGTGCGGGTATAGGTCTGGGTAGCCCGGAGCCTGTACAACGTCTCTGAGGGCCAATGAGGGGCCAATCTTCTCCCGATAGATTTCGTCTGCCCAGGCCTTTAGGCGCTCTCCAACCTTCAACTCATGGTTGAATGTTGTGTGGAGAGCGAGAAAGCCGGGATATGTCAGAGGAAGAGACCAGGAAAAGGTCTTACTGCTGTAATGAGCGCCAGGAATGGATGTAAGAAGGTCCTTATACATCGCAGGGATGACGACGTTGATCTTAGATTCGTCTTCCTGGCTAATTTACGCTAGAACTTCCATAATACCTCTTTCGTCTTACCTCCATCCTACCATGTTTTTACGATCCTAGCAAACCGCTAGAGCGCCACCCTGCTGTCTGTACGAGATACAGGATGGCATGACGCATCGCATCCTTGTGGTGCCCCGCTCCGCCCTTCACCCACAGGCCTACGTCACGGATTCTATCGTTATCCACGAAGTTTTTTGCTGCTGCGGGCTTCTGTAGGGTGAAGGGCTTGGAGTATAGGTTGGCAAAGTAACGACCAACACCGATAATCTCCAAAGGAATACGAGTATCTACCGCACTCTTCTTTCCAGTCTGAGTTGTGATGACGAAATCCTCCATCACTATCTCAATATTCTGAGCATTGGCGATCCACCAATGTAAGTGGGAGCAGGTTGCCTGCTGTTCAAATTCCTCTGCTACGACCACCGAGGGTTCTTCGGTTTCGAAGTCTGTGATGTCGAGGACCACAAATCCGCTCAGTTTTCCTGGGTCACATGCCAGAAGATACCTATGATCAGGCTGCATATGCATCTCCCCATCTAGCGAAGGGTCCCTCTGCCCCTGCGGTCAGCGGGACAGCCCAGCCCTCGGTAGTGGTCATGCACTCACGAGCAACCCTCTTGACATCTTCGGCATCCTCTGTAGGAGCAGAAATGATAATTTCGTCGTGAACCGGAACAACCAGATAGTCTCCAAGTCCAGCAGCGTCCAGGCGAACTAGGTTTGCCTTGAGAACCTCTGCTGCGGAGCCCTGGATCATGTAGTTAACTCCGGTGTACGCCTTTCCAGGCTCAACCGGAATCTTACGACCAGTTACGCTGGTCTCCACATGTCCCTGTCCGGCATAGCGCTCAATCTCTTCTACCTCTCTGATCTTGTTGCGCTGGAACTCCTTCATGCCAGGATAAGCCTCGTCAAGGGCATCGCTAACCTCCTGCATTACCTCTACGGCAACGCCAGATGTGGCAGCCTGCTTTGTCACGGATGCTCCGTACAGACGGCCATAAATCAGACCCTTGATGAGTTTACGTCTCGGGTCGCTCTTCTTGCAGTTTGGGTCCTGGTAGACCTGCGCTCCAATAGATGTGAATGCGTCTCCACCTGTCCTGTCTGCCTCTAGGAAGGTCTCAATGAGAGCCTGGTCCTGGGAGAATGAGGCGAAGATTCTAAACTCAACCTGGTCAAGGTCAGAGGTGATAATCGACTCATTCTCGTTCCTGGCGGTGATAGCCATACGAACAAGGTCGTTACTGGACGGCAAGGTCTGTAGAGCCGGATTGGTGATGCTCATACGCCCGGTCTTTGCCTGCATCGTCTTAATCGACGGGTGAAGAAGACCGTCTGTGTTGAAGTTGATGAAGTTTTCGAAGTACGAACCCCGGACCTTATCCTGGTTTCTCACATCGAGCACCACCTTAGCCAATTGAGCGACCCTGTGCTCATCGGATTGCATGAACTGGTTCAGTGTGTCCTTGTCCACAGACGGAGCACCGCTTGCAGTTCTCTTGGTAATCTCCGCTCCCAGCACATTTTCAAAATAGTGTGCTAGTTGCTGGTTGGAACTGATGGAGATTCCTAGATTTTCCTTTGCCCACTTCTTCACGTTCTCCACATAGACCTCGATTTCGTCTCGCTTCTTTCGGGAGTATTCGATATCTACGGGAATTCCTCGCATCTCCATCTCTGTACAGATGCGAAGAGCGGACATTTCCAGATCAAATGCCTTAGGATACTTCTGATCAGCCCGAAGGAAGGACCAAATGTGGGCGGCGATGACAGGATCGAGCGCGGAGTACATTGCGTACTCAGGGTTATCCACAGGGATAGTGCGCCAATCCCAGCCGTTCTCCTTCATTACCCGGTCCAACTGTCGCTGGCCGATTGATGCGGCTGGGTCGATGTGCTTGTCCGTGACGACCTTGAGTGCAGCCGGATCACCGGGGTAGAGCATGTTGTAGTGAATCATGGTGTCGTGCATACGATCCCACGGCACCTTCCAGCCTGCGTGGAGTTCCATCCAGGCAGCATCGAAGGAGAGGTTGTGGACGGCGATTGGTCCCTCATATGCGTTGAGGATTTCCAGCGCCACGCCTCCCCACTGCTCCCAGGGGATAGCCCAGCCTGCTCTGTGGTCTCCTACCTGGACCATGCGGAGTTTTGCAGTTGGAGAATACGGGTTCAGGGGGTCCTTTTCGTGAAGGCCTCCTGTTTCGGTGTCTAGGCCGAGGATTTCTCGCCTCTCGCCTAGCCATCGTTTTAGAGCCATAGCCTCGTCAATAGAATTGACAAGGTGTAGTTCTGTATCAGGGGATAGTCCCATAAGTCTTTCGTCCTTTACACTAGAGAAATCCAACTACATCTTACACCACAACACGCTCCGCGTCAACTCGGGACAGGGAGCGAAGGTTCTTGCCGAACTTTACGCCCTCCGGAAGGGTTCGGAAATGAACGTTCTCTGCTCGTTGGTAAGGCTCTCCTAGGCTGTCAAGGATTTCCTGTGCCTTATCGCTCACCACTACACGGCTTGCGAAATAGAAGCGATCAAGAATGTCCTTATACGAATCCTCGGGAGACTTTGAAGCCTTATTTCGGTAGTTGTAGAAGCCAACTCCCCACCACCAAGGGTCATCTCCGCCCTCAGGTAGACCTCCCATGAGGGCGTCTGCTGCCACGGACAGCCTTGGCCAAGACGGAGTGAATCCGAGCACCAAAGTGTGAGGGTCTGAGTCGGAACGACCGATGTAATCCTTGAGTTCCTTCTTCATACTCTTCGCTCGCTCCCCGTAGTAGTGGGCAGCGTGGACCATGAAATCTGGGTCCTCTTCAACGAATCTCGTCTTGTAGACAGAGGACTGAGCAGGAGGCTCTTCTCCGTAAATTACTCCGCCCTTTTGGTTAAAGGCTATATCGGTGGCTCTCCACTTTCCTGTGGATAACTCATCCTTAAAATCTAGGTGAGTATTGATGAGCACCAGGTTGTCTCGCTTTGCGGGAGAGTAATCCCTTAGAATATCTAGATATTCCTGCAGATTTCTCGACTCGAAAACTCTGGTTCTCGATCCAACGTGCTCCGCTACCTTGATTCCGAATTCTTCCTTGAACTCTCTAGAATCGTCCTTGGCAAAATTTAGTCCAATAAGCATCTTACATCCTCGTCTTTCTTATTCGATCCACTCGGTGAAGAAGGCATTCGCAATCTGTGCGTCCTTCTCTGCAGCCCTCTCTAATAGGGTCCTGGCCACCTCAGTCAGATAATCTGTACCGTTCTCGTCGGTCTGCAGGAGCGATGATACCACACCTTGTGCGGAATCGGAAACCTGCGCCCACTTGCGGTCCATCTCCGGATAGACCAGTTCGTCTGTGTGGAGGTCTGGCTGGCAATCATAGCAGGGAATCCGACCCTCCGGGATTACCTCTGAGGGGAGAGGATCGAGGTCGTTTCTCCGGACTGTGGGGCAAGTTCCGTGGTGATAAATAAGGGAAATACCCACCCGAGAAAGAACGTAATGTCCCTTTCCGGTCTTGAAGAGACTGAATTCAATCCATCTTGGCTTATTTCGAGTGCGTGAAGATGAGTGGGCAAGCAAGGTCCCCTCAAACTTCAGGTTCCTAGAACCATCTTGAACTACATGCATCTTTCTTCCTGTCGTCTATTGCTGTTGTGATACAATGATAAGGCCAACTGCGTATTATACTCCGTTACCCAAGTATAGGATACCATGATTTCACGAACTTCGGGGATTCTTTTAGTCTCCTACATTCTAGTCTTCCTTGGGGGTTTTGGGTACCTTGTTTCGCCTTCTCCTGAAATTGCAGGAGTTATCCACGACTCTGAGGCTCTCATTTGGGGGCTGTTCTATCTAGCAGGAGGCCTCATCGCGGCCATCTTCACCGGGCTCAGGCCTATCCTGCTCACCAAGATCACCCCGCTGTGGTATTTCGAAGTCGCTGGAATCTCGTTAATCGTCTCGGCCAACTTGGTCCACATGTATGCCTTGTACGAGATTGCCTTGATGACAGGGCAAGTGAACCTTCTTGCGCTCGCAGCGGTGATTATCGCATACACTTTAACGCTAATCGGAAGGTGCGTAGAAGTACTCTCCCTAATCAGGTATTTGAGTCAATTTGCACTGACCCCCGACTCTGAGGGGTGAGACATGGAAAATTTTATCCCAATCCTGCTATCTGCCGGAGGGGCAGCGTTCCTTACCGCCTTGATTACAGGAATTAGAAGCCTGTCATCCTCCAAGTTGGAGAGCGAAGCGGCCCTAATGAAGCGCCTCAATGACGCAATCAGGGACGGCTCCGAGAGAGAAGATGCCCTAGAGATTGCAAAGAAGAAGGAAGAAGACCGGGCAGAAATGTTCCGGCTAGAGCGAGATGAGGCCCTTGAGAAGGCCGCAATGTATCGAAGACGTTTAATAGACCACGGGATTAACCCGGAAGGATAAAGAAAGCCGCCCCTCAGGGCGGCTTTCTTGTTATGCGGGTTCTTCTGGGTTTGGCGAAGACGGCTCTTCATAAGCCGCCACAGCGGCTGATATGACAGCGTCCATTCCCTCGGCAGTCGCTGGGTCAGTGGCAAGATCAGACAAGACCGCATCCACCCCTGTTCCTTCAGGAAGAACAACGGCGTCTACCAGAGAAGGTGTTGATGCTACTCTGCGTAACATGTGATCAGAGTATGTTTTCCCTTGATGCCACGCAGCGACCTCAACTAGCCTCGGGAAGTATGTGCTGTCTCTAGACAGTAGCGCTGCCTTCCAAAGACGTGATTGAATTATCCTGGGTTCTGTAGATGTAGGTTCTGACATTTTTATACCTGCTTCTCATAGGTTACTTCTACTGCAACACGGCTAGGAGCCATCTGGGCGTAGTATTCAGTGTTAGAGGAATTAATGTAGAAAACAATTCCTCGTCTAGATCCGTTCTTAAATCCATCGTAAGTGGAGGAAGGGAGGGTAATCCATTTCTCCTGACCACGAGAGAATTTAGAACGAACGATATCTGTATCCACTCCGGTAAATGAAGACGGACGGGATGAATTACTGGTTGTTCCGATTACAACAGTTCCTCCTGAGGAATTGTGAGAGTGGTCCATACGAACCCTGACCCGCACCTTTTTGATCCGTGCTCCAGAAAGATCGGAGGTCATAGATTTTACTCCAACCATTGAGCGGTAGATACCTGCTGCGGTGTAATACGGGGTACGTCCTTGATAAGCGGCATCCTGAGCAGCGCTAGGCGCTGAACCATTCTGCTGCCAAGTTCTGTGCCAGGAGTATCCGTAGGTCTTCTTGTATGTTCTCCACTCAGGCTCAGGAGCAGGGGGGTTATCCTGCGGAGGCTGACCTGATGCCCCTCCGAGGTGGTACCCAGAGGAGTTGCTGAATTGTCCGGCCTTGCCGATATCCATAATCAACATGTCACCAGCGCGCCACTGAACTTCAGAGGTGGCGGCTAGGGTTTCGATAGTTACCAAGAAGGTGGCAGGAACACGTCCGTTTGGGTTATTGGGAGCGATCCAACGAGCAGTAATGACTCCGGAATTCCACCATCCGTAGTTAGTGGAGTGGGATAGAACACGATGGAATCCGATTTGCGAGTGGCTAATACTCGGAGTGAGGAAGGTTGTTCCAGAGGTGTTTGATCCATCATTCAAACCTAGAAGGACACCATTACCTGTACTGTTACGAACGTCTCCATTCACAATAATTAGGTATTCTCTTCCAGGCTCTGCCCAGAAACGTGTGTAGAAGACACCAGTCTTAGAAACATACGGTCCTCTGGTGGAGTTTGCCGCGGTGTAGGCAACAATTCCCTTTGGACCTTCGTCTACATACCTGACATCTTCAAGTAGGTCTTCTAGTTCCGTTCCCTTGTATCTAAAGGATTCGTCAGCATAAACGGACCTACCTCCTACTGCACCGGAGTCGTCCATGTTTGCTGTCGGGACCATGGTGGAGATAGGAGCACCATCATCGTCCAAGAGAGGATTTCCGTCGTCGTCGAATTGCTCTTCTGCTCTGTATAGAGATAGACCTACCTTTGCGAAGTTTCCAAGTTGAATAGCGGCCTCTCCGTTTGGGGCGAAGACTTCAAGACCACGGCCAGAGACTTCAGTACGCCACTCATTCATCGTGGAGGACATAATCGCCCTCATAGACACTCGGGAAATGTACCAATACCCGGAGGTTGGAGTGTCTCCTGGTTTTGCTCCAATCCAAGGACGGACAGAGAACCCTCCGGACGGAACCTCAACGATTCCGTCAGTGGTGAACATCGTGTTCAGAGGGTGTGCGATGATAACGGTGTTTCCGTCATCGTCCACTTCCTCAGTGGATGGGGAGATAAACTCGTCACCAATCTTGACGCCCTCTGCATCGTAGATTTCCAGGCCCATAACAACATCGTGGTTAGTCGTAGAGGTTCTAGCCTCATATTCCAAACGGAAACGGTTACCGGGAACCACAGGCCGTGAGTCCGATAGAAAGACCCTATCCCCGGCCTTCAAGGTGGTGGAGGTCGATGTGGCGTAGGTATAAAGAACCCTAGATTGCCCTGCTCGCCTGTACGTACTTGAAGTGTTCCAACGGAACTTGGATGAGTTCGGAACCTGATTACCGAGTGCTCCGCCAGGCACCCAGAGTTCTGTACGCTCCCACATAGGATCAGGGAGCAGTTCGTCTACACCAATAGACAAGGCATCAGCAGGGATAGATCCTGCTGTAAACACCTGAGCACGAGCATGTCCTGTCCACGTACTGTCTGCCCAGATTTCGTTAGCGTCAAGTTGTCCGGCCTTGACGGTGACGAACTGCGCTAGGCGTCCCCATAGTTCACCGTCAATGACCATCTTATCGGCGGTAACTGTTCCGTCCTTGATGAGAACAGGATCGTCAATGGAGCCGACTACCAAAGCGTCGCTTGCATGAACAGACTTGGCCTTTAGTCGAATACCGTCTAGTTCTCCATAGGTACCCGTTCCAATGTTAACCTGTGGAAGGAATTGCTCGGAGAACTCTCTGGAAATCCAGGAGTCTCCGTCCCACTCCCACATTCCGGTAATACGGGTGACGCTACCTGAATCAGGTCCTTCTGAGACCATCTCGTAGCGGTAGTGAATATCTCCGGCAACTGCGCCCTGGCCTGCCGGAGCCACAGTGTCCCAGGTGATTGAGTTCTTGCCCGAAACAGATGTTTGCAGCGCATCTACGTTGTTCTTGATTGGTCCAATCTCATCGTGAGCCGCATCTGCTCGCTGCTTGGCTTCTGCGGCTAGTTGAGCGGCGCGGACAACCTCTGCGTCTGTTACTGGAACCCAATTGTTTCCGTCCCAGCGGTGAGGAGTATTCTCTGGTCCCTCAGTTCCAACAGAGATGTCAATCCACAAGTTCTGCGGCTGACGGTCTTCTGCGGAGGTCGGGGCGCTTGTAGAGAAGATTACACGTCCCTTGGAGTTTGCAATTCCAAGGGCCTCTTCAATTGTCTTGTCTCGCACCTCAACCCAAGTTGATCCGTTGTATCGGTACAACTTGTTATTGTCGTTCGTGTCAATCCACAGGTCTCCGAGGTCTTCGGAAGTCATTCCGGTAGGTTCATTGTCCTGTGCGAAGGTGCGGACCTTCTTGTCAGCCTCATCTAGTGCATCTTGGGCAGCCTCGTATGCGGACTGAACGAGTGGGTTTTCAAAAATGTCCCAAGAAGAACCGTTGTATCTCTTCAGGCGAGCGTTATTCGGGTCAGACTGGTCTAGCCACAGGTCTCCCTCCTTCGGAGAGGATG